>Ga0247610_10006331_pt1 | contig 12329 bp, 8 predicted proteins | sample 174DNAGHGhighgp2_FD_193483 | JGI IMG/M metagenome (GOLD analysis project Ga0247610, IMG submission 193483) | Sheep rumen microbial communities from Palmerston North, Manawatu-Wanganui, New Zealand - 1742 DNA GHGhigh gp2 | ecosystem: Host-associated > Mammals > Digestive system > Stomach > Rumen ...
ACGAGGGGGATTGGTGAAACCCATTGCAGGTGGTGTATATGAGATAGACGAGCAGATGGTGAACGACACTTTACACGGCTGTGTCATGCATAACCACGCCTGCAACCTGGGCTGTTTAATTGCCCACGAGATTGCTGCGACAATAGGTGGCTGTAGGGCATTCATCGCTGATCCTGGTGTAGTGGATGAGTTATCCCCATTGGCACGCATCAGCGGCAGTCCCCTCATGCCCCGTATATGCATTTGGCATGCCCTTAATCAGCGAGCCATTGCCCGTCGATATGCACGTGGCATCGGAAAGGAATACGAGGATCTCAATTTGATCATTTGTCATTTGGGAGGGGGTATCTCCGTGGCAGCTCATCAGCATGGTCGCGCCATAGATGCCAATAACGCCTTGGACGGAGAAGGTCCTTTCTCACCAGAGCGCGCAGGCTCCCTACCCGCAGTAGACCTTATTCGCCTTTGCTTTAGTGGCAAATATACAGAGAAGCAACTTCTGAAGAGGATAGCAGGACAGGCGGGACTGACCGCCCATCTGGGTACAAATAACATGCGGGAAATTCTGGAACGCATCCAACAGGGTGATGAGCATGCCCAGCTGATTGTTGATGCCATGATATATCATACGGCAAAACAAATAGCAGCCGAAGGGGCTGTTCTATGCGGTCAGATTGATGCCATTTTGCTAACAGGAGGAATGGCGCACTCAGACTATATTGTCAATGAGCTCCGGAAGCGCATCGACTTCCTTGCCCCTGTCTATATTTTCCCTGGTGAGAATGAAATGCAAGCGCTTGCCCTGAATGCATTAGCTGTATTGCAGGGCAAGCGCAAGGTAAATACTTATTCCAATTAGAATCACTTATTTTGCATACAGAGCAACGATAGTCTCGTACTTCTCCTGCTTACCAGAGGTCTGTTTAGGCTCACCCACCTTCTTACCATACTCGTAAGCCTGCTCCAGTGTCAGTTTACCGTCCTCAAAGTCTTTGCCGACACCATTATCAAAGCTTGCATAGCGCGCCTTCTTCATGGCAGGAAGCTCACTTTCCTCCAGAATAGCAGCAGCATTCTCCAGTGCACGTGCCATGGCATCCATACCACTGATGTGAGCAATGAAGAGATCCTCAAGGTCTGTTGAGTTACGACGAATCTTCGCATCGAAGTTAGTACCACCGTTACCCAGACCACCATTACGGATTATTTCCAGCATTGCCTGTGTCAACTCATAATTGTCAATGGGGAACTGGTCTGTATCCCATCCGTTCTGTGCATCACCGCGATTAGCATCGATAGACCCCAGCATACCAGCATCAACAGCACAAGCGAGCTCGTGCTCGAAAGTATGACCAGCAAGTGTCGCATGGTTCACCTCAATATTCACTTTGAAATCCTTGTCAAGGTTATGAGCTTTCAGGAAGCCAATGACGGTCTCAGTATCGACATCATACTGGTGTTTAGAAGGCTCCATGGGCTTCGGCTCTATCAGGAAGGTACCCTTGAATCCTTTGCTGCGAGCATAGTCACGAGCCATTGTCAACATAGTAGCCATGTGTTCCTTCTCACGCTTCTGATCAGTGTTCAGCAGACTCATATAACCCTCACGTCCACCCCAGAACACATAGTTCTGACCACCAAGTTTGATGGTAGCATCAATCGCATTCTTAATCTGGACAATAGCACGAGCAACCACATCAAAATCAGGATTGGTAGAAGCACCATTAGCATAGCGCTTATTACCAAACACGTTGGCTGTTCCCCACAGGTTCTTGATATTAGGATACTGCTTCATCTTCTCGAGCGCATAGTCTGTGATAGCCTTCATACGAGCCTCATACTCCTCCACGTCAGCCCCCTCTTCAACAAGGTCTACGTCGTGGAAGCAGAAATACTCGATGCCCAGTTTATCCATAATCTCAAAACCTGCATCCATCTTATCTTTGGCACGCTGAACAGCATCAGTAGCCTTGTCCCACTCATAAGAACGTGTCTGACCACCGAACTGATCTGCACTAGCGCCACCCAGTGTATGCCACCAAGCCATCGCAAACTTCAGCCAATCCTTCATTTTCTTTCCCATGACCACCTTCTCGGGATCATAATAGTGGAAAGCCATAACGTTTTTACTATCCTTTCCTTCAAAAGGAATTTTACCAGTAAAAGGGAAATACTCTTTTGCCATAATTTCTTTAATTTAATTTTTCGTTATTTTGACATTTCGATATTTCGACATCATGACAGCTTCTTTTGGAGCGTCTCTTTCCAAGCATCATAGGCAGAAAGATAAGCATCACGATTAGCCTCATCAGGCTCAATCACCTGAAGTTTATCCAACGTGGCAAATGCCTCATTATTATCTTTATAGATACCTGCTCCCATACCTGCTCCCTTGGCTGCACCGACAGATCCGTCCGTGTCATACAGTTCAATAGTGGCTCCACTGACGCCCGCCAATGTATCACGGAACAAGGGACTTAGGAACATATTTGCCTTTCCTGCGTGAATCTTTTGAATATTCATGCCCATCTGCTGCATAATTTCCATACCATAACAGAAAGAGAACACGATACCTTCTTGGGCTGCACGGACCAGATGTGCCTTGTTATGCTTATTGAAGTTCACTCCATTAATAGAGCAACCAATCTCCTTATTCTCCAAGACACGCTCAGCTCCATTACCAAACGGAATGATTGTAACACCTTCACTGCCAATGGGCACTGTTGCGGCAAGGTCGTTCATAGCTGCATAACTGATATCCGGTGTAATATTGCGATGAACCCAAGCATTCAAGATACCCGTACCATTGACACAAAGCAATACACCCAATCGCGTCTGGTCAGCACTATGGTTCACATGCGCAAAAGTATTGACGCGACTCTGCTTATCATAGTTCACCTCACCCAACACGCCATAGACCACGCCTGAGGTTCCTGCAGTAGCAGCAATCTCGCCAGGATTCAGCACATTCAGTGACAAAGCGTTGTTGGGCTGGTCACCACCTCTATATGAAATAGGAGTACCCGCTTTCAATCCCAATTCGGCTGCAGCTGCGGCACTTACCTCACTCTGTATGCCGAATGTTGGTACAATATCAGCAATCAATGACTGATCAAAGCCAAAGTACTTCATCAGGAACCCAGCAACCTCATTGTTCTTGAAATCCCAGAACATACCCTCCGACAGACCGCTAACCGTTGTGTTTGCTACACCAGAGAGACGCATGGCGATATAGTCACCAGGCAACATAATCTTATGAATCTTATTAAAAATCTCCGGCTCATTTTCCTTGACCCATGCAAGCTTCGCTGCGGTAAAATTACCTGGAGAGTTCAACAAATGAGTCAAACACTGGTCTGCGCCCAAATCCTTGAAAGCCTTTTCGCCATAGGGAACAGCACGAGAATCACACCAGATAATAGAAGGGCGCAAAGCATTCAAGTCTTTGTCCACACAAACAAGACCGTGCATCTGATAAGAAATACCAATCGCCTTGATTTCCTCTCCAGTAGCTCCAGCCTCGGTCATGATTTTCTGAAGACTTAGCTTCATATTGTTCCACCACATCTGAGGATCTTGCTCAGCCCATCCGGCTTTGACAGCCATAATGGGCGCCTCTTTCTCTGGATAAAAAGCAGCAGCAACACATTTACCTGTGTCTGCATTTACCAATGATGTCTTGACAGATGAGCTGCCGACATCAATACCTAATAAGAATCTATTTGCCATAATTATAAAAATCTTTATATTATAAATACGTTTTAGACCCCAAATTTCCCTAAATTATTTCTAAATAACAACTTTTTTCCTTATTTTTCGCATTTTTTTATCTTTATTTGACTACAATTAAAAATATTTTTTTACCTTTGCACATTAGAATATCATAACCGAGAACTAAGTTTTATTCATATATGAAGAAGAAAATACTAATACTTGACGACAAGGAGACCATTGCAAAGGTGCTCTCCATCTACCTGATGAGTGACTATGATGTTCAGTGGTTGCCTGATGGTCTGCAGGGTGTGAAATGGCTTCAGGCAGGTAACACTCCTGACTTGATCATCTCCGACATCCGCATGCCTGGAATGCGCGGTGATGACTTTTTGGAGTGGATCAAGCAGAACGAGCTATTCCGCCACATCCCCGTCATTATGCTTTCCAGTGAGGATTCCACCAGTGAGCGTATCCGCCTGCTGGAGATTGGTGCTGTCGACTATATTGTCAAGCCATTTAATCCCATGGAATTAAAAATCCGTGTCAAGAAGATTCTTCCCAACTATTAATATACATATTTATATATTATGATAGGTGTTGTTTACTTAGGTAACAATCCAAAGACACAAGAAAGGCTCAAATATATTCCAGGACAATTAGTTCGAATGACAAATGCCTATAAGGATGCTGCTCAGGTGTGTACCCCGCATGTATCCAATGAGCATTTTATTGTTTTCTTTGAGCGTAATGTGCGTAGTGAGGATATCACTGCGATCACCTATCTGCGCAAGAAGTGCCGTAACGTCTATATCATCCTGTTGACCGATAACATGACGAAGGAGGAGCGTGATGTTTACATGAAATGCGGTGTCAACGACACCATCAACAAGGATGCTTCCGTAACGGCATTAAACAAGAAGATTCAGTTTATCTCCGACCGTGAGAACATTCTGTTTGACGACGAGGCTCCCAAATACAAGATTCTGAAATTCAAGATTCCCGTATGGAAGCGTCTCTTCGACATATTCTTCTCCGGACTTGCCATTATTGTCCTCTCTCCAATATTCATCCTGACGGCTATTGCCATCAAGTTGGAGAGTAAAGGTCCGGTCCTGTTCAAGTCAAAACGCGTAGGTACTAACTACACCATTTTCGATTTCCTGAAATTCCGCAGCATGTATACGGATGCGGAAGAGCGTTTGAAGGATTTGAGCAAGACGAACAATCAGTATACCGAGAAGGAAGAGGAGGATGATCATAAGACTATTACCGCTCCTCTTGGTGAAGAGGCTGAGCAAGACATGCTGGATATGGGTATGGAGTCGGAGATGATGATCAGCGACGAGGAAATCATGTTGATTGGTGACGACTTTGTCGTGGCTGAGAGCGACTTCAACAAGCAGAAGGAAGAAGAAATCAACAATGCTTTTGTGAAGATAGAGAACGATCCGCGTATCACCAAGGTGGGACGTTTCATTCGTAAATACAGCATAGACGAGCTTCCACAGCTCTTCAACATCCTCAAAGGCGACATGTCAGTTGTCGGCAACCGTCCTCTCCCACTCTACGAGGCAGAGAAGTTAACTGCCGACACCAGTATTGACCGCTTCATGGCTCCAGCCGGACTCACTGGTCTTTGGCAGGTAGAGGAGCGTGGCAAGGGCGGCAACATGTCTGCAGAGGAGCGTAAGCAGCTGGATATCACCTACGGACAGACCTACAATTTCATGCTGGACATGAAGATTATCTTCCGTACTCTCTTTGCCTTTGTACAGAAAGAAAACGTATAGTATAATTATAAGGTTTAACCTCATATTAGAAAAATGAACAAAAAAAGACATTTGCTACTTCTGATTGCTGCGATAGGCTTAAGTGCTACGACCTATGCCCAGTCGTTAGATGAAAGTGGTATCAGTGCGGGATTTTTTGATTCTAGTGATGAAAGCACACTGAATTTCTCTACTTTCCACCTGCCGCCTTTGTCGGTATTGTTTGAGAATGCCAAGCAGAACCCACAAATTCTCTCTCTGGAAAAGACAGAACAATTAGTAAAAGCAGAAATTGCGAAACAAAAACGTCATATCTTCTCTTATGTCCATGCCCATGCCAGTTACAGCTATGGCAAATCAGATGTATATGGGCAGATGACGAATAACCAAACAGGCACCATGAATTTTGTACCTATTTTCGAATCTAAAAACGGGACTGAGCAGGCATATTGGAATGTGGGTGTTAATATAAATCTTCCTCTGGAAGATATTCTTGACTACGCACCTGCTATTAAGCGTAAACGGCTAGAATCAGAAAAAGCAAAATTGGAAAAAGACAGGCAATTTGACGAATTAAAACTCCGTATAAGCACATTATATGCTAAAATCACCAATAACTTGGTAACTTTGAAAACCGCAAGTGAAGGTGCTGCTGCTTATCAGGGTGCAGGTGCTTTGAATCAAGAGGATTTCCACCAAGGAAATATGGATATTGAAAGTTTTGCATGGACAAAATTGCATGAACTTGGCGTTGTTCAACAATATCAAGCCATGCAGACAGAAATCATTTCGGACATACTCACTTTGGAGATTCTTTCTCGAACCCCAATTATCACCAATGCAACCACAGAAGTAACCTTGGATGGAACCATACATAAATCAGAGAAACAAATCCGTCGAGAAAACAAAGCATTGGAAAAACGCATAGCAAAAGAAGTCAAAGCAGACGAGAAACGCTATCAACAATTAGAAAGAGCTGAAAGAATTGCAAAGAACAAAGCAGCTTTGAATGAAGCTAGAGATGCTGCAAAATCACCTAAAGCAGCACGAGCATACGAGAAGAGTAACAGAAAACGCTAAATCAGAAGACTATGGATTTATTTAGATATATCGTCAGATTTTTATATAAGATTCGTTGGTATTTGGTTATTTTACCACTGATTGCCTTAATTGTCGCTTGGTTCTTGACCCGCAATATGGAGCGTATCTACGATACCAACACCACCATTTATACGGGTATGATTACGGCATATAATATCGAAGGGACTATTGGTGTTGCTGGCGGAAACTCACAGGCCAACATCACCAACTTGATGCTGATTATCACGACGGAAAACACGATTCGTGAGGTCTCTCTGCGTTTGTTTGCCCGCTGCATGATGTATGGTAATCCAAACAAGGACAACAACTATATTTCTGCCGAGCATTTCCGCCAGTTGAATGCCACAGTCCCTGCTGATGTGAAGGCACTCATTAACCACAATAGCGAATCGGCAACATACGCCAACCTCAAGGCATACGAGAAACCGTCTCAAGCGAATTATCTGTTTGGATTGTTAAACTACCACCCTTATTTTGGCATTAACAATATTACTGCCAATCTTAAGGTTATGCAATTACAAGGTAGTGACATTATAGACATCGGTTATTCCGCAAATGATGCTGGTATTGCTTATAACACATTGGATATTCTGAATGAAGTTTTTGCCCGCCACTACCAACAAATCCGATTTGGTGAAACAAACAATGTCATCAAGTTCTTTGAGCGTGAGGTGGCTCGTCTCTATCGTATTTTGACAGGTGCCGAGGATGACCTCATTCGTTATAACATTTCTAAACGAATCATCAACTACGGTGAGCAAACAAAGCAATTGGCTGGTTTGGAAGCACAACAACAGAATTTCCGAAATCAACAATTGATGGATTATACTACCTCCAAAGCGTTGATGGACTATCTGGAGCGCCAATTAGGCGATCGCGCCCGTGTCATCCGTGCCAACAAACAGTTTACAGATAAGATTAAGGACATTTCACGTTTACAGTCTCGTATTTCTAATCTTCGTTTGATGGCTGGTGAAGGTGGTGACCTCAACAACGAAGCACAAGAGGAAATGTCAAAGGCACAAAGAGAATTACAGGCAACCACTAATAGTGTGAAAGATTTGACCCTCGAGATTGAAGCGGGAACCTATAGTACTGAGACAGGTGTCAAAGCTAGCACCATGATTAGTAAATGGTTGGAGCAAATGTTACTGATGGAAAAAGCACGTGCAGAGATGTCTGCTACAGACATCATGCAACAAAATCTGGATCGCCAATATCTTTTCTACTCTCCAATTGGTGCCACTTTGGATCGAAAGGCACGGCATATTGGTTTTGTAGAAGGCAACTATATGGAAATGTTAAGAGCACTGAATGCGGCTCGTCTGCGTCAGAAAAACCTTCAGATGTCCACAGCAAGCCTCCGTGTACTCAATCCTCCGATGTTCCCATTGAATGCTCAACCTACCAACCGTCTGATGATTTTGTTGGGAGCATTCCTGTTAACCTTTATGTTGACGGCACTTTGGTTCTTCATTATCGAACTACTTGACCGCACCTTACGTGACCGCATGCGCTCAGAGCGTATCACCAAGATACCTGTCATGGGCTGTTATCCCAAGGAGAGCAACCTGCGCTATCGCCGTTTCAACAAGACGATTGCAGACATGTCACTCCGTCAACTCAGCAAGGCATTGCTGCCTAAGTTCAAGGAAGGGCAGCAGAACGTACTGAACCTCATCTCTACTGACTCCGGTAACGGAAAGAGTTTCATTGCACAAGAGTTAGAGAACTACTGGATATCCATCGGTCTGCAGGTTCGTCGTCTGACCTACGATGAAGATTTCCTCGCTGAAGATAGCAAGTTCATCATGGCGAATGGCATCAAAGACCTGTGCCCAGACATCTTGCCTGAGGAAATTGCCATTATAGAGTATCCGAATTTGGACGAGAATTCCATCTCTCCTGCCCTGTTAAACATGGCTACAGTCAATCTGATGGTCACCCGTGCCAACCGCACGTGGAAGGATGTCGATCAGAAAGCGTTGAAGGAAGTAGAGGCGATGTTGGACGAGGAACATAAAGATTCCCTCTTCATGTATTTGACCGAGGCAAGCCGCTATGCAGTCGAGGAATTTGTCGGACAACTTCCACCCTATACCAAGTTCAACAATTTCGTATACCGTATGTCCCAGTTAGGTTTGACGGCAACAGAGAATAATCACGCCAAATAAATGATAAAGGATTTTGCAACATACAAGCAAGAAACTGGAGGAAGAGCATTATTGCTCTTTCTCTTGTTTGGATTAGCAATTTATCAATTTGTTACTGCTGGTTTCAGTGCTTTCGCCATTGTATGTTGTTCTCCGATTCTGGTAGTTTTTGCCTATTTTGCTTTTAAGTACAGAATGTTCACATTCTGGACATTGCTAATAGCCAATTCCTTTGTGATGTTTTTTAGCATGCAAGGAATGCTGCCTAGTGGCATTCCTGCATCACTATATAATGAATTATTAGAAATAATTTTATTAAGTATCGCAATAGTAGATGCCCGCAGAACACCTTGCTTTGAAAGATCCGCAAATATTATGCTTTATGCTCTCATTATGTGGTGTGGATTTTGTATATTAGAGATTTTAAATGACACATGTAATTTAGGAATCAATATGGGAGCTTGGTATCAAGGAGCACGAATAATGGCATTCCAACTGATGTATGCATTCTTAGTTTATACAATATATATTGACAACACCAAGGTGCTTACGCAATATCTCTATTTTTGGGTCGCATTGTCACTATTCTCATGTTTCTGGGTATGGAAACAAAAAAATTTAGGATTCACACCTTCAGAAAATGCGTGGATTCACGGACCTGGATCAAGAACACATATCCTTCAAGGTGGAACACTCATTCGATTTTTCTCTAATTATACGGATGCTGCAAGTTTCGGAACAGGAATGGCATCGACTGCGGTCGCATTTTTTATCTTTGGATTAACTAGTAAAATCAAAAAACATCGTATCATATTTCTTATAACCGCATTAGCTTGTACCTGGGCAATGTTCCAATCTGGTACCCGTACGGCTATGGCATGTTTGATTCTTGGAATTACTGCGTACGTTTTTCTATCAAAATCGATAAAGATGGCCGCTATTGTATCTGTGATTTTTGGTTTTTTCTTTATTATACTAGCATTTACAAACATTGGACAAGGCAATCAACAGATACGGCGTATGCGTTCGGTCTTCAACAGGAATGATGCTTCTGCGGGAGTACGTGACATTAATCAGGAAGCTATGAAGAAATACATGAAAGATGCACCATGGGGTATTGGAATTGGTATGGATAGAGATGACGTTCCTTCCAATAATAAATATGCAGTAATGTCAATTGTTCCACCTGATTCTGAATATGTCAATATTTGGATTCGAACAGGTGTTATTGGCATCACTCTATTTATAACAACAATGCTCTTGATGTTAGGTGGGGCATGTTATATTGTATTATTTAAACTAAAGAATCATTCTTTACGAGGGATCGGAGCTGGTTTTTGTTGTGCGTTTATCTCTATGCAACTAGGTGGATATGGAAACCAAGTCTTGATGCAGTTCCCTAACTGTTTACTGTTCTATGGGGGACTGAGTATTGTATATACCCTGCCTTTCATAGAAAAGGAGTGGATTGAGTTTGAGATTAAAGAATTAGCCATCCAGGAAGAAAGAGAACGCTTGAAATTGGAGAAAAAGAAGGCATCGAGAGTGTAATAAAGAATTGAAAGATTGAATAATTGAAAAATTGAAGAGTTGGAAGTTGAAAAAGTATTATCCATCATTACCATCAATTACAACGGGTTAAAAGACACCTGTGAATTGATAGAGTCATTACCTGCTAATGACAAGTCATTAGAGATGATTGTAGTGGATAATGCCTCCGCACAGGATGAAGCTTCAGAAATAGAAAGACGCTTTCCCCATGTGACGGTTATCAGGAGTGACCGTAATTTAGGTTTTGCAGGAGGCAATAACCTTGGTATCCAAGCTGCTCATGGCAAATACCTGTTTTTTCTCAATAACGATACCTTATTAGAGGTTAGAGGTAAGAGGTTAGAGGTAGGATTGTTTCAGCCACTGATTAATCGACTGGAAAGCGACGAGAAAATCGGTATGGTCTGCCCCAAAATACGATTTACATGGGGAAATCAGCCTATCCAATATGCAGGCTATACTCCCCTATCCTCTATCACGCTCCGCAATAAATCTATCGGTTGTGGAGAAGAGGATCACGGACAATATGACACGCCTCATCCTACGCCCTATGCTCATGGGGCAGCTATGCTGGTGAAGCGAGAGGTGATTGAAAAAGTTGGCATGATGCCAGAATGTTATTTCCTTTATTATGAGGAACTTGATTGGTCTACGATGATACGAAATGCCGGGTATGAGATTTGGTATGAGCCTGCTTGTACAGTTTTTCACAAAGAAAGTCAGACGACGGGACGAATCTCGCCTTTGAAGACATTCTTTATCACTCGCAACCGTTTACTTTTTGCCCAACGTAACATTCAAGGAGCCTCTAAATACCTAACCTATGCTTATCTGGTAAGCGTAGTAGCTATACGGGATATAGTAAAATATACCTCCACTGGCAAAACTGACTTAGCAGTTGCAGTCATCAAAGGAATCTGGAATTTTATAAAACAATAAAGATATGGAGTTTTGGAAAATATTATATACCGTTGACGGGGTGTTGTTTATCTTTACAGCATTAACTGTACTATACATGCTGTTTTTTACTATCACCTCCATGATGGCACATCAGGGAGCATTACCCAAGACTAATCATCAGAACCGGTTTATTGTCTTAATTCCCGCCTATAAGAACAAAAAGGTAATTCAAACAGTGAAATCTGTTTTAGGACAGACCTATCCACAACGCCAATTTGACATTTCTGTCGTATCAGACCAGAACGATGAGATGACCAACATGCGCCTTGCCCAGGAACCAATTACATTACTAACACCCAAATTTGAGAAAAGTACGAAAGCTATGGCATTACAACTTGCCATCAACAATCTTCCCCAATTTAAAATATATGATATTGTCGTTATTTTGGATGCTGGGGATTTGGTAGAACCCGAATTTCTTGAGAATCTGAATGCTGCTTACGAGTCTGCGAGAACCAAGGCGATACAGACCCACATTCTGTCCCGTAATCGGGACACGACAGCTGCACGCATGGGGGCTATCTTTGAGGAAATCAACAACTCCATTTTCCGTCGCGGACATATCGCAGTTGGTCTGTCGGCTGGTTTAATGGGATCAGGCTGTGCTTTTGACTTCACTTGGTTTAAGAACAACATCTTCGAGGTCAAATCAGCTTGGGAAGACAAGGAACTGGATGCCATGCTGATGCGCCAACATATCCATGTAGACTACTTTGACCAACTATACGTCTTTAACGAGAAAACCCGTGAATCTGATGAGTTCAACCGGGAGAGAGGACGCTGGATAAAGGCACAATTCATAACACTCCTGAAGAACATCAAATACCTGCCGATAGCCCTCGTTAACCGATATTACAGTTGGGCAGACAAGATTATCCAATGGATGCTGATGCCCCGTATGCTGTTAATGGCAGTGATTGTATTAATGGGAATAATCATGCCCATGATTTATACCACCCTCGCCTTTAAATGGTGGGCTTTATTTGCTATTGTACTTTTGGTTTTTGCCATGGCTACCCCAGACTATTTAGTAGACAAGAACTGGGACTCCACTTTCTTCAAAACGCCCATAGTACTTATG
>Ga0247610_10006332_pt1 | contig 12328 bp, 5 predicted proteins | sample 174DNAGHGhighgp2_FD_193483 | JGI IMG/M metagenome (GOLD analysis project Ga0247610, IMG submission 193483) | Sheep rumen microbial communities from Palmerston North, Manawatu-Wanganui, New Zealand - 1742 DNA GHGhigh gp2 | ecosystem: Host-associated > Mammals > Digestive system > Stomach > Rumen ...
GATGAGCAGATGAAGGGTGAAGATGAACTGATTGATGGGCTTCGAGAGGTTGATGGCACTCACGCCGTCCTCGCTGATGAGGTTGCCCACAATGATGCCATCGACGACATTCCCGAGGCACCCCGACAGCGCAACGAGAATGTACGCCCACAGGTAATTGTAGAATTGCTTGTTCAGCTCTGTGCTCTTCATGCTCCCTTATTCAAAGAATCCGAAGCCTCCGATGGCCGTCAGCATACGCTCCACATAGTCCCACGACGTGGGCGACCATGCAAAGCCGAGACGGTAGAGGACTTGCGTGGTATAGTCGTTGTCGCGTTCTACATCGGTGGTCTTTTGTCCGTGAGCCATGTCTTGATAGGCAAGCAAAGACGACATCTGTCCTGCCTTCTGCGGATCAGCCTTCGCCAGCTCCATCGCCTTGGCAAACTCCTCCTGCTCAACGAACTGGATGCCCTCGCCCACTGTGCTCAATCCCGTCAGCACATCGCCAAGGAACTGGAAGTGAATGTTGTAGGGATGAAAGACAACACACTCCTTCGGGCTTGTGGCAAGCAGGATGATGGCGTGCGCCACCTCGTTGATGGGCGAGAACTCAACCCGCTTGTTGCGCATCGAGTATGGGCAACATCCCAGCATGTTATAGACCTTTATGCGTCCCATGAAGGAGTTCGTGGAGAAGTTCGCCTGGAACTCGCCGTCGGTGCTTCGTGCCGCGAGGTTGCCCACGCGCATTATCTTTGCGCTCAAGCCTTGTCCGGCAATCGCATCGAGGATGAGACGCTCTGCCATGAACTTCGAGTAGATGTACTTGTTGCCGAGGTACTGCCCCATGTAGAAGCGCTGCTCGGTATAGACTTCGTCCTTTGGCGTGCCTGCCCAAAGGCCACGCGTGCTGGCGGTGGAGATGTGGACGAGGCGTGCGCCTGTCTTCAGGCATAAGTCCACGCATCGCTGCGCACCGCCGATGTTCACGTCCTCTATCTCTGTGCCTTCGCTGAAATGCTTCACGATGGCGGCACAGTTGAAGACGGTCGTTAGGTTTGTTGCGTTGGCAACGCTACAAACGGAACAGAGGTCTTCGGTGACATCGCCGAGGATGACGTGCAGACGCTTGCCGAAGAGCTCCTTGAAGGAGTTGTCGAAGTAATAGAAAAGCAAGGTACGCAGACGGCTCTCCGCCTTTTCCTGGCTCTTCGCACGGACAAGGCAATAGATGTTCTCGGCATCGGAATCGATGAGGTCGCGAAGGATGTGGATGCCAAGATAACCCGTCGCACCCGTCAACAGGACGTTGCCCAAAGGCTGGCGTTCACCGCCACGGAAAGCATCCAGCGTGTTGCCTTGCAGCAAGGCATCGATGGAAGTGTAGTCGAAAGCTGATGCTTCGTCCCCATTGCTCCCAGCGTTCTCATTGCTCCCATTGCTCCCATCGTCCCCATTTATCAGCCTTGCCAGCTGCCTTGGCGTTGGGTTGGCAAAGACATCGCCATAGGCAACATGCAGGCCTGCCTTGTCCGCCTCGATGATGACACGTGTCACGACAAGGCTCGTTCCGCCCAGCTCGAAGAAGTTGTCCGTGGCTCCCACCTTGTCCATCTGTAGGATGTCGGCAAAGATGTTGCAGAAGGTCTGCTCCGTCTCATTGGCAGGAGCGACGTAAGCCGACGTGACGGCAAGTTGCGGCTCGGGCAACGCCTTCACGTCTGTCTTGCCGTTGGGCGTCATGGGCATCTCCTTGAGTTGCAGGTAAGCCGTCGGCACCATGTATTGCGTCAGGCTCTTCGAGATTTCTGCCTTCAGTGCGTCGGGCGTAATCTCGCGGTCGGCAGTGTAGTAGGCACAGAGGTGTTCCTTGTCGTTCAGCTTTCGGATGAGGATGACAACCTTCTTCATGCCCCCCACCTTCAGCATGACATTCTCTATCTCGCCAAGCTCGATACGGAGGCCACGCAACTTGATCTGATGATCCGTCCTGCCGAGAATGACGACATTGCCGTCCGGCAGCCACTTCGCATAGTCGCCCGACTTGTAGATGCGCGTCCTGTCTGTTGCGTTGTCAACGCAACAAACGGGACTATAGTCAATGAACCGTTCCCTCGTCATCTCGTCGAGGTTGTTGTAGCCTCGTGCCACGCCACGGCCTCCAATGTACAGCTCGCCGACAACACCCACAGGCAACTCATTCCCGTCGCTATCCACAATGAATTCTATGACGTTTAGCTGCGGCTTGCCGACAGTAACGAGCTTAACATTCGTCAGCTCTGCATTGTTCGACGCGACGGTTATCTCCGTCGGCCCGTAACAGTTGAAGATGCGAGCCTTCGTCACCTTGCGCATCAGCGAAAGCAACTGGTCAGAGAACTTTTCTCCGCCTGCACGACAGATATTGACCTTCGCGATAGCTTGGCAGAAGTCGTCACTTGTGAGCCACGTCTGCCAGCGTGAAGGCGTGCCGCTTACCATATTTATATGTTGCCCGTTGATGAGGTTCGCGAGGTCAAGCGGATTGTTGGCTTGTTCTTCCGTTGCGAGGACAAGCGTCTTGCCGTTGAAGTAGCACATGCCTATGTCCTGCAGGGCAGCATCGAACGAGATGGTCGTCACGCTCAACATCCGCTTGGCATCAGTCAGTACGGCATTCGCAAAGACATTGGCCGGATGGCCGTATAGATAATTGCAGATACCTTCGTGCCGAAGCATGACGCCCTTTGGCCTTCCCGTCGAGCCGCTGGTGTAGATGAGGTAGGCAAGGTCATCGCCTGTTATGTCTGTTGCGATGGCATCGCTACAAGCAGAACCAATAAGCTCCTCCACATTGATGGCCTTGTCGGCAGGGACACTGTCGAGGCGGTCGGCTGTCGTGATAATATAGCGGGCCTCGCTGTCCTCGAGGATGAGCTTCACACGGTCAGCAGGATATTCAGGGTCGCAGGGGATGTAAGCCGCGCCAGACTTCAGCACGCCGAAGAGCGAAAGAATCAAGCGGCTTGTGCGAGGCAGCAGCAAAGCCACTCTGTCTCGTTCCTTGACCCCTCGCTGTCGCAAGCCATTGGCAATGCGGTTCGTCACCTCGTCCATCTCCCTATAGGTGAACTTCCCGTCAATGGCAACCAAAGCCTCGTGTTCGGGTTGCGTCTGTGCGAAGTGACTGATGCAATCATGGAACAAACGGAATGGAGCATCGCCCGTTGCTGTCTGGCGAATGCCTTTCAACTCTTCCTCTTGGCTTTGGCTTATGATAGAGAGTTTCCTTATCATGCCTTCCGGCTGCTGCATCATGTGCTCCGTAGCAGCCACAATGCTCTCGGCCAATGCCTTGCCCAGTCGGTCGGAATAGAGCGAGTCGTCGTACTGCACGACCACACCTCTCGACTCTATCTTTATGTTTATCTTAAACTTAGGCACATTCAGCTCCAACAGCTCTTGTCCTATTGTCTTTCCGTTAGCACGATACTCCGAAAGGACGCCTACCTGATAGGCGTATGCAATGGCAGGACGGAAACCGTAGTCGGAGGCGATGCGGGCAAAAGGATAGTCCTCGTGGCGAAGAGTCTGGTCGAATGTCTCGCTTGTCCTCTGCAGGAAGTCATGGACACTAATGTCATCGATGTTCAAGCCAAGAGCCAAAGTGTTGACAAACATGCCCACGGTATCGGCAATCTTCAAGTTGCTGCGACCGCTGCTCACGGTGCAAAGATAGACTTCGCGGTTGTTTGTATAGCGGGAGACGACGTAAGCCGCTGCAGCAAGGAAGAGATGGGCAGGCGTAATCTCATGCTCGCGGCAGAAGGCCGTTGCCTTCTCAAAGTCCGGCATACATACAGCCTCGCCAATGAAGCCCTGCTCATCCTCTGTATGACTTAAGTCTGCAGGTATCTCGCTTGCTCCTTCGCAGGTCTGCAGCTTCTCGGCAAAGAATTTCTGCGCCTTGCGGAAAGCCTCTGTGTCTTCCGCCGCCTGCTGATCCGTCACGAAGTCGAGGTAAGAATAGGCCTCCTTCTCGATACTTCCTCCATCAAGCAGGTTGCATACCTGCCTGATGAAGAGGTCGGCAGAGCCTCCGTCGAAGACAAGATGATGAATGTCCATCAACAGATGAATGCCGCTCTCTGTCTTGACTATCTCGAAGCGATAGAGCGGAGCCTTCTGCAGGTTGAAGGGCTGAACGAAGTCGTTTTTATAGGTCATCAATGCCTCGTCAGTCATCTCTGTAATCGGCACCTCTACAGGCACACTGCCCTCCAGGGTTTGGATAATGCTGTTCCCCTCTGTTGTGAAGTGTACGCTTAGTTCGGGATGACTTCCCGCTGCCGTCTTGACCGCCTCTGCCAGTTGCTGTGCGTCTGCGCAAGGGAAGGTCAACAGATAAGGAATGTTAGAGGCAGTCGATGTGGGGTTCTTCAGGCAATCGAAATAGACACCTGTCTGAGCGTAAGAGAGAGGGGCTGAATGGACTGAATGGACCTCATGGGTGGTTTGGGCATCATGGGGCTGCATAAGCGCCTTCAGTATTTCATTCTCGATGCTTTGCAGCGTTGAGGCCTTAACGAGCGACTTCGCATCGAGGGCAACGCCGTAGCGCTTGTTGATGAGCACAGCCAGCTTAATGGCAGTGATTGATGTCAAGCCTGCATAGCCAAGGATTGTCGTGATGCCAAAGTCTTCGTTGTGTACAATGCCTGCAATCAGGTCGTGAAGTTCTTGCTCAAGCACATTTAGCGGTGCCTGTTCGGCTTGTTGCGATGGCATAGCAACAGACTTGACCGGCTTGGGTAATGCCCTCTTGTTTACCTTTTGGTTCTGGTTCAGGGGAATGGCCTCTATCTGCATCGTGACTGCCGGCACCATGTAAGGCGGCTTCTCTTCTAGGATATAAGCATTGAGGGCTTCAATGTTTATCTTCTGGTCGCTGACGATGTATGCCGCAATGAACTTGCCGCCGCTGCCGCCTTCCTCATCGAAAGCCTGCACCGTTGCATCCTTGATACCGGGGAACTCCCGAATGATGGCCTCCACTTCCTTCAACTCTATGCGGAAGCCTCGAATCTTCACCTGGCCATCACGTCTGCCTACGAACTGTATGTTGCCATCGGGAAGGTAACGGACGATGTCGCCTGTGCGATAGACGCGGGCATACTTCCTTTCTGTCGTGAAAGGATTGCTGATGTATGTCTCCGCTGTCTTCTCTGGACGATTCAAGTAGCCCCGGCTCACCTGCGGCCCTGCCACCCACAACTCGCCCGCAGCACCTATAGGCAGGCGATGCCCTTGCGGGTCAACAATGTAAAGACGCATATTGTCGAGGGGCTTGCCTACAGGAATCTCCTTCATCTTCTTCGCCACACAGAAGGTCGTTGTGAATATCGTGCATTCTGTCGGGCCATATACATTATAGAATTTATAGCCTTTGGGCGGAACAAGCGAGGCCAGCTTCTCGCCTCCTGTCGAGAGATACTTCAAGGAATGGTTCTCTATTCCTGTCGCAAACTGATAGCCCACCTGAGTTGTCATAAAGGAATGCGTGATACTGTTCTTCTCGAAATACTCGTTCAAAGCAATCAAATCGAGACGAATATCTTCGGGAATGATATAAACCGATGCTCCACAAGTCAAGGCAGGGTACATGTCCATCATGCAGGCATCGAAGCCATAGCTTGCGTATGCAGCGACACGATGCTCTGGCTTCAAGTCATAGAAGCACTGATACCAGTGGCAGAAAGCGACGAGGTTGCCGTGCGTCAGCTGGCAGCCCTTCGGCACGCCTGTGGAACCAGAGGTATAGAGGAGGATGAAGAGGGAGGCTGGGCTTGGTCCTGTCTGTTGCGTTGGCAACGCAACAGACCCAACAGGCGCAACAGACGGGAGAGACGGGACGATGTCTTTGGTCAACAGGACATCGCCCTTGTATTCGTCCACGATGGGACGCAGTGCTTCGTCGGCAACAAGCAGCTTCGCCCCAGCATCCTGCATCATAAAGTTCAGCCGTTCCTTTGGATAGCTTGGGTCAAGAGGCTGATAGGCACAGCCAGCCTTCAAGATACCCAACGATGCTATTGCCATCCATTCACAGCGAGGGATGAGCACAGAGACGACATCCTCTGCCTTCAGCCCCTTCGAAGCAATGTAGCCGGCTATGCGGTCGCTGAGTGCGTCAACTTCTGCGTATGTGTATTGCCTGTCCTTATAGACAACAGCGACATTGCCTGGTGTCTGCCTTGCCTGCTCCCCGAAGAGCGAGACGATGGTTTGCGTATCATCGTAATCCACATCGTTACGGTTGAAGCTGTCGAGCACTTCCACCTGCGAAGGCAAGGCGATGTCTATGTCGCGAACATTGCCTTTGACAAGCAAGCCCTCCAGGACAGCCTCGTAGCTCTCAAGATACTGTGCTATCAGTTCCTTTGAGTACTCGTTGGAATGATACTCTGCCTTCACCTGATACTTGCCGTCACGGATGAAGGCCTTCAGGTAGAGCGATGCGTCGAGCGTGCTGTTGCCGATGCGCTCGGCTTGCATGGGTTTGTCGCCCATCGTGTCGTCAGCAAACAATGATGCGTGCCAGGCGAACATCGAATTGCTTTGCGGCCTGATGTCCTCCATGAGGTCGCTGTATGAATAGATGTCATGGTTGCGGCATCCGCTCATCTGCTCCTGCCCTGCCCGGAGGAAGTCAAGGACGGATGTCCCGTCGTCGAACTTTGCATAGACGGGCAAGGTCTTGACAAACATGCCGACAGTGCTGCCGAGCCGTTTGTCCTGCCTGCCATTAAAGACAGTGGTGAAGAGCGACTCCTGTTCGTTGTTGTACTTCGCCAGCAGGAGGGCATAGGCAGAAGTGAACAGCGTGCTCTTGAAGATGCCGTGCTCTCTGCAGAAAGCCTCAACACGGTCACTGCCCACGCCCAGTGTTCGGAGCAGGCTTCCCTCCGTGACAGCCGTTTCCTCAAGGTCGGGCAGCAGCCCTGTGAATACGTCGCCGCAGTCGAAGTTCCTTGCATACCAGTCCTTCGCTTCAGCAAAGGCCGGGGTCTGTCGCAGGCTTTCCTCCGCCGCTGCAATCTCTGCTAAAGTAACCTCCTCCCCCCATGGCTCGATGCCATGATAAGCCTTGTCTATGTCGCCGAGCAGAATGTGCATGGAAGTACCATCGACAATGATGTGATGATAGTCGATGAAGAGGTAGAGGTTATGTTGGCAACGCAACAGACGGATGCGGAAAAGGCGGTCGTTGTAGATGTCGAAGGGTTTGACAAGCGAGGCTTTCGCTGCCTCTATGTCGTCGATCTCCTCGATGGCGATGGAGAATGCCTCGCCCGTGTCAACCGTCTGCATTGGTTCTCCCTCGTCGTTCAGCACGATGCGGGTGAAGAGGGTCGGGTGTATGTTCACTGCCGTCTCGATGGCTTTGCAGAGCCGCTCCGCGTCGAGACTTCCGTCGAGGGTATAGAGATAGGGGAGGTTGTAGCACACCTCGCCACTATGGCCAGCGCATTCCGCGTATATGCCATACTGTGTTTTACTTAAAGGACTTATCATTTCTTTATTATTTGACGAATTATCATTTACGATTTTACCACTTCTTGGTTACGATTCGGGGCGAGACGACGAGCGAGAACCACGCCCACTTCAAGTTGCTATCTGCTTCTACACATTTCAAATCCTCCATTGCTTTTGAACCTGTCATGTAGGAGAAGCCCAGGGAGCAGCGGGCATCTTTCAGTATCTGATAGGATGCTTCGAAGTCAATGTCGTGCCCCAAAGTCTTGCCCACATACCTCAAGTTCGTTGCCATTGCCAGATAATGGTACGTTGCTTTCAGGTTCAATTCCTTGATCGGACTATAAGTGGCTCCCGCATAAAGATTCTGCAGACCTGGGCTGAAAGTGTCCTTAACCGTCTGCACATAGAAGAAGTCCATCATACCGTAGAACTTATGGTGAGAGCCATAGACAGACTGGAATCCACTAAAAACTCTATGTTGAACCAATCCAAACGTTCCTGGTTCACGCACATACTCATAATGGTCACCGCTCAGGTAGTCATAACCCGCAACGGCACCCACTTGCCTCGTAATCTGATATTGTGCCTTGACACTGGCCATCCAGGCATCTATCTTGACATTATTCTCGTTACGGCCTAACTGATGATAATACGAAGCCTCCAGCATCAGTTTCTTTGGATTGTAGGAGATGTAGCCGCCTATCAATTGTTGGTATATGTTGTGGGGTTCTACAGTAAAATCTCCATTATCATTCTTCCGTCCTCCTTCCATACCGATGTTCATAAACAACAGGGAAACGCCTAAAGGCATCTTGGGAACGTCGTAATGATACCATAGCGTGTGCATGATTTTATATGAATCACCTGCATAGTAAGTGCCGCCGGTGAGGTTCTCAGCATTCTGGTTGAAGCCAAGGATGGCATGTACCTTATGCCCATAGCCTTCATAGCCAAGCTTCAGGACATCGTGCGAGTTTGCAGCCATTGCCCAGTCGTTTGCACCGATGATGCGCTCATCGTCGTACGAAAGCACCTGGCGTCCCATCTTTGCAAAGAGACCGTTCTTCGTGTAAAGCCTTGCCCATGCTTCGTAGAGATTGAAGCTTCCCTTGTTGCTTTGTCCCCAGATTCCGCTATGCTGTGCAGTTACCTTTGCTTCGATGTACGGACGATTGTAACCCACCGACAAGCGTGTCCTTTCCATTAAGAACTGGGCGCGGTTCTCTTCCGCTCCCTCTGTGAATCCGCCGAAACGCATCTCGCCGCGACCAAGTATGTTCAAGTCCACATAAACCTGGTTCTTGCCCTCTTCCTCGGCAAAAGCAATCAAGCCGCCTGTCACAAGCAGAGCCAAACCGAAGAACAATCTTCTTGCCATAACATTAATCCTTAATCCCTAATCCTTAATCCTTAATCCCCAATCCTACACCACTTCAAAGATGTTGATGAAGCCCGTCAGCTTGAAGACACTTTTGATGTCGTCGTTCATGTCCTTCAAGATGACCTTGCTTCCGCCGGCTTTCGCCCCTTTCAGAATGCTGATGAGGATACGAAGGCCGCTCGATGCGATGTACTCAAGCCCCTTGCAGTCGATGACGACATCTTTTCCGTCGGAGCTATAGAGCGGTTGCAATGTCTTCTCCACCTCGGCGGCAGCTGCCGTGTCGAGTTCGCCTTCGAGTGTCACGAAGTACTTGTCTTCCCTTTGTTCGATGTTTGTTTTCATGTCTTTATGTTATTTAGTTATATCGTTATTTCGTTACTACGAAAGGATTTTCTTGCTGAGCGTGAGGACATTCTTTCCATCGATGCGCTCGTAATTGACGGAGTCCATGAGCTGGCGGACGAGCAAGATGCCAAGTCCGCCAATGGGGCGTTCCTCGGCCGAAAGCGTCGTGTCGGCAGCAGAGACTATGGTCGGATTGAAGGGGATGCCGCTGTCGGTGATGATGAACTTCAACCTTTTGCCGTCCGACCTTGCCTCTATGCGGACATTCCCCTTGGTGTCAGACGGATAAGCATACTCCATGACATTGACCACGGCTTCCTCCACGGCAAGGCGAAGTTTGCCTGCCAATGCCCCGTCGAGCGACAAGTGCTCTGCCACCTGCTTCACAAAGGAGCCGAGAGCCGCCACTTCCTTCACGTCGTTCTGCAGGGTAATGCCTTCTCCCATGATGCTTTGCTCCTCGGGCGGCGTGTAGCTGACGGCAAGCAACGTCAGGTCGTCGCTTTGCTCGGTGTTTCCGATGAACCGCTGCCACTGGCTGACGACTGTCTCGACCAGTTGCTTGGGGTCGGCCGAGCCACACGTCTCAATCATCTTCAGCACTCTGTCCCTGCCGAAGAGCTTGCCTTTGGCATTGCGTGCCTCGGTCAATCCGTCGGTATAGAGGAAGAGGGATGTGCCTGGCTCCATAGCCGTTGTCTGCATCTCATAGTTGAAGTCCTCGAAGAGACCTATGGGAAGATTGGGCACAGCCTCTATGAATGAAGAGTGAAGGATGGGAAGCTCGTGTCCTGCGTTACAGTAGCGCAGGTGTCCCGTCGGCAAGTCCAATACGCCGATGAACAGTGTGGCGAAGATGTTGGTTTTGTTGTTGCGGCAAGCTGTTTCGTTGAGGCGCTTCATTATGCTTGCGGGGTTGTCCTCGCGGGAAGCGACGGAACGGAAGAGTGCCTGCGTAATGGCCATGATGAGTGCGGCGGGAATGCCTTTCCCGCTTACGTCTCCGATGCAGAAGAACAGCTTTCCGTCGCGGACGAAGGCATTGTAGAGGTCGCCGCCAACAGCCTTTGCAGGGATGAGCCGCCCTTCTACCTTGGCTTCGTCGATGTCCTTCAGCGAAGGCTCATCGGCAGGAAGCAGGGTTTGCTGTATGTCGGCAGCCACTCGCAACTCGCTTGTGGTGCGCTCATGTTCGAGTGTCTTAAGGTGGAGCTCCTTTTCGTTACGGGCAAAGCTGCGTATCACGAACAACAAGATTGCGAAAGCCAGCAGCGAGAGCAGCAGCATCCGGATTCTTATCTTTGAGAGCGGGGCATACACCTCATCGTCGTAACAGACGACACCCAGTTGCCAGCGCGGCTCTCCCTTCATGTTCGCATAGAAGACAAAACCTTTCCTGTCGCCGGTTCTGATGCGTAGGAGTGTGCTCCTGCCGCTACGGCTCTTCTGGCGAACGACGGTGCTGTCGCCGATGAGGCGAATGACGTCCGCCATATCTTTCTGTATCTGGGGAACGACAGGACCGGCTATCAGTTCTCCTTCCTCGGTCAGGAGGAAATCGAAGGACGACGGATATATGTGGCGATAGTTCAGCGTGTCGCCCAAGACCTGTGTGTCTATGTCAACGCCCAGCACCGCCACGGTGTCACCGCTTAGTTCATAGATAGGCACGGCAAAGCTGATGAGCCGCTTACCCAAATAGACATCGTCGTAAGGCCCTACCCAGCTACTCGCTTTCTTCTTCTGTATGTCCCGATAGAACCCGTCCTTTGTGTAGTCGAACCGGGCACCAGCCACTTGCAGACGCTGGATGCCGCTGTCTGTCTTCAAGGCGTATGGTTCGAAGAGCCTGCCTTTCTCCTCGTAATAATGTGGCGTGAAGGCTATGCCGCAGCCCTTCAGATGCGGAGAGTACTTGGCAATCCAAGTCACGACAGTGAACAAGGAGTCGGGGTTGGCAAGGCTGTTCTTAGCCCACATGATGTGACTCTTCAGGGTGCGCTCGGAATCATTAATAATACCCTTCGTGATGATGGCCTTCGTGGTCAGCTCCATTTCCGCCCGTGCCTCAAGCTGTTCCTCCATCAAGTGACGGGTATAGTAGTACTGGGCCGCCGACAGCAACTCCAGGAGCACAGCCGCCACAATGACAATCAGCAGCTCCCTCCATTTCCTGAATGACAGGATGATTTTCTTCAGCTTACCTTTCACGTTTTCTGCACGTCAGCTTTCAACTGCCGTACAAAGATATGAATTTTTTCATATACAGAGTAATTCACCTGCATTCTTTTTGGAAAGAATGTCGGAAAACATCAAAAAAAGTCACATTCTATTGAGTGAAAGGAAACGAGGAACCCTGCAAATGCCCTTTAGGTTGAGCATTCTTGCCATTTTTACTGCCCGCAGGAGAAGCACCTTGCCAGAGGACCTCGAAACGCACCACGGTGTGTTGGCAATCGCGGCACGGTGCGTTGGTCATCGCGGCACGCTAAGTTTGCCAACGCGGCACGGTGCGTTTTCAGATTGTCTTCAGCGGCTGCGGAAATTCCACTTCGAGTTGTCGGTGCCGAAGTCGTATGGGGCAAGGGTTGGGGTGCTGTCGGCAATGGAGTAGAGCACAAGGCGGGTGTTCAGCCCTTCCTGTCCGGGGACGGCCTTCGGCATGATGCGGTATGTGCCGTCGGTAAGCTGCTCTATGCGCCAAAGCTGCTCGGAGCTGCCCGTGAACGCTGGTACCGTTGTGACCTCCAGGTTGGCGGTTGCCGCCAAGGCGCGTTCCGTGCCTTCGATGACAATACGGAAATACTGTCCTCCCAGATAGCCGCCTGCCTCCGTCACGGGGGTAATGGTCCATCGCTGCCCTGCAGGAGGCAAGATGTCGTGCGACGGATAGAGATACACTTTATTATTAAACACGCGAGCCGTAGGATCGGCAGTATATTGGTCGCGGATGACAGGGTTCTGGGCCTTTGCTGCCATTGCCATGACAGCCAGCAAGAAAGCCGGGAAGATGCTTCTCATAAACGTATCCTATTTAAACTGCCAATAGTCCAAATGCACCTTGCCTTCGACATTACCAAAGCAAAGACAGAGGTC
>Ga0247610_10006333_pt1 | contig 12326 bp, 13 predicted proteins | sample 174DNAGHGhighgp2_FD_193483 | JGI IMG/M metagenome (GOLD analysis project Ga0247610, IMG submission 193483) | Sheep rumen microbial communities from Palmerston North, Manawatu-Wanganui, New Zealand - 1742 DNA GHGhigh gp2 | ecosystem: Host-associated > Mammals > Digestive system > Stomach > Rumen...
TTTTTTAATAATATTTTTTTAAATATTAATCAAGGTCGAAAGTAGGAAGTTCAGGCTGTTCTTCTACTTTTTCAGTAATTGCAGCTTCAGCTTCTTCTGAAGTTTCAGTAATTACATCATTAAGAACAACTTTGGACTTTTTCTTCTTAGGCTTCGGAGCTTCAACTACTGGTTCTTCAACAGTTTCAACAATTGCTTCTTGAGCCTGTTCTTGAGCTTTTTGTTCTTTTAACTTTTTAATGAAATTCTGGTATTCAGTTTCGAACTTCGATGTATTAATTGAAGGACGAGAACCTCCATGTCTAATTGGCAATACACGACCAGCCATAGCAGCACGTTGTGCATCGTAATCAGTTACAATTTCATTTTGATTATATCTTTTTGAAAAATCTGGCATATTATTCCTCTACTTTTTCTTTTGTTTTTCTTGTTCTTCTTTTCTTAGTTTTAATTTCTTCAGTTGAATCGTCGGTTTTATTCTTTCTGGTTCTCTTTTTCTTTGGAGCCGGTTCTTCAACAACGTTAACCTGTTCAATTTCTTTTAATTTCTGTTCCTTTTGTGCTTTTAATTTAGCAATGAATTCTTGATATTCTCTTTCAAATGCATCTAATGCTGGTTCTACAGTAGGCGTTGGAGCTGGAATATCTGCAGGTTTATTTTTATTTAATCGCGTATATATACGATGACGAATAACTTCTGGAGCGATTGGAGTTTTCTGATCAGTATCAAATGTTGGAGTATTTGAACTACTATTATGATTATATCGAGAAGCTATACGTTGTTGTATATGTTTAATAAATTCTTGATGTCTCTTGTTAATGTGTCGTGCCATTATTATTTCCCTTTGATATGAACTAGCAACGTTTCTGGAACATTATATACAATATATCCTGGTGGATTATTCTTATTTCCTTTAATAATTTTAATCGTATAAAGATTTATATTATTTATAGGGTCGCTTTGTTCTATGATTTGATAGATGCATTCATCACCATCTTTAGTACTCAAGACTTCTTCACCAATATTAAATGGACGTAATGTATAATCTGGTTCTGGCATAGAACTATCAGATGATACATCTTTTTCATTTAATGATTTAGCTTTTTTAACACCTTCGCCTAGTCTTTTTACAATCCATTCTGGACAGTTTTTGTTTCCAATAACTAGTCGAATTTCATTCATCAAGATATTTAACTGTTCTAATCTTAAATCCATAATTAAATAGTTTCAGACCAGGTTCTATCATCCTTATACCAAGGACTACTGATTTCTTTCTTGAATTGCTTCAAATACTTAGAAAACAGTGCCTTGACATCACTATTACTAGCGTCATCATCGAGCATAGAATATTCACGCAAGAAATTCTTAGTAATTATTCCTAAGAAGTGGCCTGCAGCTGCAGCTCTGTGTGTGGAATGACTATCACTGGTAAATCCTTTATCAAAATCACTATACAATTCAAACTCATCTGTTTTATACAACTGAGAATCTTTTTTCATGAAAAGCTTTTTATAAATTGTCCAAGCAAATGTTTCCAACTTATCAGCTATTTCTGCAGTAAAAGATTCTGATAAGCGACGTTTTTTCTTTTTCTTCTTTTTCTTCTTTTTCTTTGGAATTTGGTTTAACCAATAGCCTGGGTGATGAGCCGCAGGAACACCAGCAAACAGTGGATTTACACTGTATGGGGAACGCTGATATAAAAGTCCCATACGTTGAGGACAACAACCTTTACCATCACCGCCATGTGGAATACCTTGGTCTAAACCACAAGGTCCACCAACGCCAATACCAAAATCTTCGTTAATATCATATCCGCATTTTTCTAAAATATCTAATGCTTCATCTATTTTCATATTAATACTTCCCGATATCTATTTTAATATTATATTTATGGTTTATTTCAGAAATTATTGATTTCCAGGTATTAATATGCCCATATTTGCCAATTTCTAACAATTTTTCGACAGTATCGGAGTCATTATTATCGTAAGCAGCAAAGGCTTCTTTAATTTTTTCAGGAGTTAAACCTAAATAAACCTTATAATGTGCCATTTCATGAATTAATGTTTTTTCTAATGTAGTATAGCTAAAATTATGAATAATTGAAAGTTCTATACGTGGATTTTTTAACAGTTTATGCTCAAAATCGAAATCAAATTTGAAACAGCCATTTAAATTTTCGTTATTTACAATAATTACCGGTATTTCCGGTAATGAATTATCAAAATACATAAAATTCAATGAATTAAATAAGCTTTTTAAGTATTTTGTATTATTAAATTTTTCGTTAAAAAGAATCATAATCTCGCCATGATGATTTCATAAATTCGGTTCTATTTTTTACATAAGTTTTACCATTTACTTCTAACGTTATTTCGTTATATGTAGAATTGGTAACTCTTACTTTGATAGGACAACATGCTTTTACTTCCGGAACAATAGTCCAATAATATGCACCGTCTACGATATTGAATCCATATTTCATCAAATCGCTCATGTTACGTTTTTCACATTCTGGACAGTAAGGTTTCGGTGGTAATGGCGGATAGTAATGCATTTTAATGTTTCCTTAATATTGTATCTAGTTCATTATTAAGTCGGCTAACAACATATTGTTTAGAAACATAGTCCGTATTTAATAAGTAATTTTGGATTCGCTTATCGTTATATAAACCTCTAATCCAGTTAATAGAAGCAAGACAATACATTTTTGGTCGCAACCATTCTCTCAATTTAAACATAAGTAAATCAAGATTGGATATAGCATCATTCTCTTCTTGTGTTACTGGATTTTTTATAAGTTTTCCATTACGGTCAATTAATCCTAAGCGATATGCTTTTGTTTTTGTAGGAATTGTGGTGATAGATTTTAGAAAAACAAAAACAAGAATATTGTCAATATCTCTATTGTGAGCAGATAAATTTATTTTTCTGTGTCTTCTTTGCAATTCACCTAATTTTAATTTTGCTTCAGAGAGAATTCCATTAGCTTCAAAATAAGAAGACATAGTTTCTGCATTGTTTACAAGGCGTTGTAAACCACTAACAGAATTCTTATCTTCTAAAGCATAAAAGAATCTTTCCCAGAGTTTTTCCATATCTTATTTATACCTTTAATTTTACCTGCACCATTCCGATTCATTCATAGAATTTCCATCATCTATGATGTCATCAATATAAGTAGTGGTAGTGCAATGTTCTTGTTTTGGAATATAACGAGTCTGAGTTCCAGTATATTGTTTTTGTTCCTGATTACAAGAAATTTCAGTTCTTATTAAAGCCTTATCATTATCTGGTGTTATAACAACTTCCTTAGAAGAAACTGTTTTATGATTAAAACCTTCACCAATCTTAAATAACTTTGTTTTATTTTCTGTTGCTAAGAAGCGTTTGTATTTAGTTTTTATATTTTCAGTAATAGCTGCAATAGAACGTCTAAGTGCAGCAACTATTCCAGAACTATGTGAAGAAAATCCATTTTCGTCTTTTTTGACTGAAGCACCGAAGCATTCATTTGAACAGAATTTTGCATAGCCTTTAAATAATCCACGATAGGAAGTTGGCTTTTTACAAATTGGACAAATACCTTCCTTTTCATCTTTTTTAAGGTAGGTATCATAATAAGCTTTTGAATAAGTAATATTATGTTTTTCTTTAAGATGTGCATTAAATGCACTTTCTAATTTAAAATCGACAGGAGCAGTAATAATTTCATCACAGATTTCACATTTCATTGAAACAGATTCATTATTTTCTTTAGCTTCTTCTATCTTTTTCTTGCCGATTTCTCTTTTGTATATTTTACTACATTCGGCAGAACAGCAAACTCTATATCCTTTTGTTGTAGAAAGATATTCAGTTGGATTGCCACAAACAGCACATAAGCCTTCACCAGGTTTTTTCAGATATTTATCGTAATATTCTTGCATTTGTAGCTTATGGTCTTCTTTAATATGACGAGCATAAGCATTAGATTCGATAAATTCTTTTCCACAAATTTTGCAAATAAATACAGACATATTGCAATATTTATAGTTTTGACTGCCAAAGTATAGTAAAAAAGGTTATAAATAATATAAAAAGAAAACATTATAAGGTTTATTTAATATGGCAGAACAGAAAAACAAGCTTATTTTTACGACAGAAGGTCGTAGATTATTGGTCAGCCAAGAAAACGGTGTTAGATTTGCTGTAGTTGGTGCAGTATTGATTCAAGGTTTACCACCAGTTGCAGATTTAAATGATAAAGATGCGGGTTTATTTGCAACTTATAAGAGTCTTACATTAGAAAATTTGATTGAACGTCCTAATGTTGTATTAGGTCTTAAAAATGTAAGCTATGAAACTAAGGGTAATCAGAAGATTGCTCCAGTTGACCGTGAAAAATATGATGAATGTGTAAATGATATTTGTAATAATGTTTTGCCAATTCATTATATTCCGTCACTTGAGCTTGTAGATGATAAGACAAGTCCTTATGGAACTTATGAAATTGATATTGACAGAACCACTATTTCTTGGGATAATGGTAATGATATATCTTTTGCACATGTTGGCCTTATTGCTAAACAGTATGCTGAAACAAATGATGCATCATTTAATGTTGATAAAACACAAAAACCAGTTCTTCTTGCATTGACACAGTTAGATGGTGAATATGACGCAGTAACTCAGATATTTGTTGGCGGTATTCAGATATTAAAAGACCAGAATAAGTATGTTGCAGCAAAGCTTCAGCTTAGAATGACTGTTGCTGACCATGATTTTGATTTTGAAACTTCTGGCGGTTTTGATCCAGATGATGAAAAGACACAAGAAGTTTTAAATATTGCTAAAAAGATTTCCCTTGTTAATAATGGCCTTAAGACTAAAGATAATGGTCCTAGTATGCGCCTTGCTGTTGGTGAAGATGAGTCTGTTCTTGCGGATTTACATCTTAATAAAGAAGGAAGCATTGCAACACCAAAGACATTGATGGTAGCAGATACCTATAATGCAGATATGATAGAAGAACAGTGGAATGCAGCTGGTCTTATTCATACTGTCAATAAGAAAGATGAAGATAATGATTATAAGTATCAATATATTTTAACTTCTATTGAACAACCAGAAAATTATATTGAAGAACCGGTTGTAACATATAACGTTGGTTTGTTATTAAAAGGTTATGGCAAAGAATATACTGGTGTTATAGATTTTTCAGATGTTAGAGATGCTGTTACCGAAAATTATACTGGTAGTGGTAGTAGCGGTAGTAGTGGTAGTAGCGGAACTTCTGGAAATATTGTTCAATATTATGGTGTAGAATCTCCAATATTTATCCAGCATGGAATTGATGAATATCATCAAGTTGCTGTTGATTTCTTCGGCGAAGATAATCATGTTTTAGATACTGATAATACTGATAAAATGTTATTCTCTAAGAATAACGTAAGTATGGAACCAGTAGCTAGAGAGTTATATGGTAGTAACGTTTTAATTCAATCTACTTATAACTTATTTAGTGCAAATGGCGGTAATACAAATAATACATTAATCCGTTCTGATTATAATATTATCAAAGATGAATCATTCTCTAATTTATTAATTGGTGCTGATGCTAACTATATTATGAATGGTGCAAATACTAATACATTATTCTGCTCTGACCTTAATACATTAAATGGTTCTGATACTTGTGGTAATATCTTAATTGGCGGTTCTAATAGTTATCTTGAGAATGCTACTGGCATTATGATGGTTAATGGTAGAGGCCTTATAGCTTCTAATGTTTCAGACGAAATTATATTTGGTAAATATAATAAAAATACACAAGCTGATGTTATTTTCGGTATTGGTTCTGATGAATATAATCGTAAAAATGCATTAGAATTTTATGCAGACCAAGGTTTACTTAAGTTATTCAAGAATGGTTCTCAAGTTGCTGCACTTGGTGGTTCTGTTGGCTTAGAAACATCTACATTAAATGTATCTAACTTAACTGCAACTAATATTACTAATACTAATTTCACAGCAACTAATGGAACAATTAATAATTCTATCAATTTTACTGGTAATAATCATACATTAAATATTGCTAGTTCTGGTATATCATTAGATACTGCAGGAATTATAAGATGGGGAACAGGTAGCCGTTATATTGACTATAATGGTATTGTTCTTAATTCTATTACTGCACGTAATGGTACAATTTTGTTAACAGATTCTACGCAAACTAATAGCTATGTAAATATAAACAAATTTGGTATAACTTTAAAAGATGGTGCAAATACTTTAAATATTGATACATCTGGTACTATTAGATATTCTAACAGTTATAATAGTTCCAAACAAATATCTACAAATTATAGAAAATTTGTTGCTAATATATATTATGAAAATGATGATAATACTGATTATGATAAACTTAATTTTGTTATCGGTTCATGTATAGATAGTGGAGAATCAGATATCAACAAGTCGCCAATGTATATAGCATTAAATGATTGGCTTAGCTGTGGTTTAATAGGTGTAGAAGATGATGATGGTAACTGGAATGGTGATGCTGCATATTATATGAAACGTTCTGATGGTAAACGTTATATGTGTATTGCAGAAAATACTATGACTGTTCCATATCAAGGAGAACATGAAGTTCGAGTTGATAATATGACATTTACATATGCTAAATTAAATATGCAAAAAACAGCAGATTGGAAAAACCCATATTTATTTGGTGAAATACCTGATGGATATGATGAAATCGTCTTAAATATTTACTATAGAGATATTGGCGGGCATGATTTAGGATTTCCATTAGTTCCAGTCATTAGCACTAATAGAAAAACAAGAGTTATTGCAAATCTTAGATTAGGTTTTAAGGGTAATGGCAATGGTGAAGATTTTTGGTTCTGGTCAAATTATGGCTGGCCAGAATCTGGTCCTACTGGTATTTCAAAAATTTATCAGGCCTTATTTAATGATACGGATTTTGATAAATATGCTAAATTTGAGAGCTGGTCAGTTGATGAAAGACAAACATTACAATTAGAAACAATAGCTATGCCAAAATTTACTTCAGATGGTGCAAATAATTGGACAGGACCTGCTACATTTGGATGGTTTGTAAATAGCGAAGATTAAAAAATTAAAAAATAATAATAAAACCTGATTGAAAAATCAGGTTTTTTAATATATATTTTTTAAAGATTAATAGCGAACCATTTCTGGAATAACTTTTATCTTATTGTAAACAATAGGTAAATCCATATCCATACTGAAGTTTACAATATTATTATTACTGTCAAGAATGGAGTCACAGATACCAGGTTTAATTAATGGATAAATATCCATAATAAGTTTTGTTGCAGCTTCCCAAGCTTCATCGTCATAATTAGTTTTTGTATAGATTCCATTCAATTTACCAGTAGGATATGCTATTTTAAGTATTTCAGGAACAAGATAATTCCAGAATGCGAATTCAGACAGTGTGACCTTTGAATCACCTTCAAAATTACCACGACGAATAACGTCTTCTTGTCTAGTAGGATTATCATTAGTATAGACTGTATATGGAATAGGTATTGGTCTATCAAGAGAATTAATAGTACTTAAATGCTCATACCAGTCTTTTAATAAGGCTGTAATCTTATCAAATTGTTCTTGGGTAATTTTATAATCTTGAATTCTGTAATCATTAAAGTCAGATGTAGAATAGAAGTCATTAGACATCGGTATTCCTAATGTAAGTGTTACAATACCATCATCCGTAGCTGTTTTACCATCTGAAGAAGGAGAAACATAGTCAGGTCTATCTTTATAATTTCTATAATTAGTAGTAGTGCCTTGCTTAATTATTGTTTCAGGACAAAGAATTAAAGTATTATCGTCTTCATTTACAATACACTGGAATTTTATGCTATCATTTGTATCAATAGCACTATAGGTCAGTTTTTTATTATTGTTATTTAGATATTTAACTTTAAGTGAAATAGTTCTACCACTGAAATATAATGGATTAACAGGATTACCATTAATATCAATATTAGAAACTATAAGTTTATTCCACCAACCTTTTCCATATTTAGAATTGATTGCATCGTCAGTTTTGAGATCAGCTTTTACATCCTTATAAGTTTGAAGTTCTTTGTCTTGTAATATTTGAACGTCTGCATTATTGTATGCACTCCATTCAAGATTCATTTTTTCAGAATATAGAATATCAGAAATTTTGATATCAATATTTACGGATTTAGTATGTTCGTTTTTATTATAAAGATTTATGATTTCAGATTTGTAGATATTTCTATCTTCTGGTGATTTCTTATCAAGATATTCATATAACTTATTTTTCATTTCGTTAGTATAAGATTCAATATCAGTAGTCTTATCAACTTCAACTGTTCCAACAACATCAAAGTATTGAACAATCGGCGGAAGCGGATAGAGAACGCTGTTAATTTCCATCTTATGCTTACAGTTATCATAAATCAGACGGGCGTTTTTAAGCCACTGTTCTTCGTCATCATTACCGAGTTTATAGATTTTATTAAAGAAGCCTTCATAAGAATAAAGCATTTTAATATAATCACAAAGATGATCTAGATATTTATCACCATATATACTGAAAGCGTCATTATTATCATCAGGTTCAGTTAACACATTACGTGGAGACCAATTACCATTATTTTTGCGATACAAATGTCCAGCTATACAATAGATAATGTTATTCTGAACAAGGTCATGTCTTACCTTGTCAGCACTTTCAAGTTCTTGCTGACCATAAACTAAAGCGTTTTGAACAGTAATTGGAGAAGTTAATGCTCTAAAATAAGAAGCATAGTCATTTTTAGTAACAAGTTTACCACAAGAAGCAAAGTAAGCTGGCGCATTAATCTTTATGCTTTCCTGCGGTTCAAAATCTTCACCGCCATAGATATCAGTATTAATAATAAATTGAACGTTATTAGTTAAATTAATTATATTACCATCTTGGCTAACATTAATATTATTATTGTGGGTCATAACAGAACCTTTAACACCGGTTCTATTAACTTCTTTACCCTTAGTAACCAAATATTTTACATAAATGTTGTCATCTGTTGAAGTCAAACCGATATCAGCAATATTCGGTTCACTAGCAAAACTCAATCTTACAGTTTTGTCAGAATTTGTATCAATAAGACAAACTTTAAATTTCTTATCAATTTGTTCATCTGGTGGTGTATTTACAATAGTTTCATTTAAGTAAATAGACTGGTCTTCAATATCATAAGTATTTTCAGGTTGGAAAGCATCAATTTCATTTGGACCTTTACCAACTTGGCACCAGCTATTCTTTCTACGATATACACCATTCTTATAAGCAAATGGGTCACGTTTACTATACCAGTTAGAGAATTCCAAATCATCAATATCATAGAACTGATTAGTATTACCAATTTTGTCAATATTTGCAGTTCCGATAATTTCAAATGTCTTACGTTCACCTTGGAAACAGCTAATAGGCACTGTATACTTTGTGCTATAATAAGAAATACCAGTCAATGGCATATAAATTGACTTTTCTTGAGGAACAGAGAAATAAAGTTCCTTTGACCAGTCACTAGATTGACCATTTGCAATATCTTCTCTTGTAAATCTGTAGCTATAACCACTATCGAGAATAAATTTATAACCGTTATAAACGAGGTCAGTATCATCTTGTGTAAAGAAGATTTCTGTTCCTTCTTTTAATGAACTAGGAAGTGGACCACGGAGGCGAATTCTTAATTCACAACGGGCTGGGACAGGTCTACGGGGATTATAACCAAGACCCTTAGCATGTTTAATAACACTAGAATCAAGGCGGGCAGTTGAGATAAATGATTCTTCTGCTGTTCTTTGAACATAGAAGTTGGTCATTTCTGTAACTGCGGCTATCATTTCCATGAACATACCATAGATTGTAGCACTTCCGATATTTTTAAATTTAGGATCAGAATTTAATCTGGCCTTGAAATCTTGAAGTAATTGCTCGTAAGTTACATTTAAATAATTCATGTTTTCTCTAATATATTAAGTTTCTTATTATTTATAGTTTTATGATGAAACAAAAAGGCTGATATATTTTTATAAATAATATAAAAGTATAACTATTTTAAGGAGATTATAATAATATGGCTAAAAATTTTGATCCATCTATGAGCGTCTGGGGTCAGCTTGCAAATCTTAGAGACCTTGCAAAGCAATATTTATTCCAGGTTCGCTTCTTATTCGACAGTGGTTCTCCATTAAAAGATATTCTTAATGCAGATGACTTGATGATTAGAGCTAGAACTGCTTCTATTCCTTCAAAATCATTTAATGAACTTGATACTCAGTATATGGGTACTAAGCTTCTTTACCCTGGTAAAGCTACCGTTAATGGTGACTTGGAAATCCAGTGGGATGAATTCCAGGATTTAACAGTTTCTGAAGCATTACATCGTTGGTCTAACCTTTTGATGAACCAAGGCTTCCGTGAAGATATCGGTGGTTCTACAAACTACACAACTGGTGGTGCATATTCTAACTTCGCACCAGACTATTGTGCAACAGTAGACCTCGTATTGTTCGATTCTACTCTTAATTCACCGTTGCCGTTGAAGTGGAGAATGTATCGTGTATGGCCGAAGAACATTAGTAACTTCGGTATGGACCAGAACGCTGACGGTAAGGTTACTCGTTCTGCAACATTTAGTTACTCTACATTCGAAGTTATTTACAACGAAGGCAAATAATTAGAATTTAAATTAAAATGAAAGATAGGATGTAAAAAATTCTATCTTTTATTTTTTAATAAATAAAGAGTATAAAATATTGTGAATAATGTATCTGGATAATAATATTGTGAATATATTAGGCAAATTTCTTGATGAGCACGGTTATATAAAGCTTAATCAGTTTTTATGGGGTAAAAATGTAAAAACTGATATTGTAACTGGTAATATAATTTTAGTCGATTTGCTAAATAGCAAAATGTCAAAGATGAAAGTTGTAGATAAGTTTTTATGGATTAAAAAAGAACCAAAAGTTGAAATTGAATCTATAACATATAATACATTAGCTGAGTTTAAGAGTAATATTATAGAGAATGAGAAAACACAACTATTGTTTTTTAAGAAACAAAAAGAATGGAAGAATAGAAAATGACAGAAGCAGAATATAATCAATTATATGGCGAATACATGTATTGTGTAAGTCAGGTCGAAGCATTAAAAGCACAAATAATGAATTATGGTTATGCTTATGATGAACAGCATGGTTGGTATAATCAATATAATAGACCATTGAGTAAAGCACAACAAGATGATGTAAATGATAAAATTGATAAACTTAAAAAATATGTCGCTTATGTAGCGGAAATAAACAAAAAGAGTGGTAAATAACCACTCTTTTATTTTATACTTTATTTAATTTTAGAAACCTAAGTCATTTCCCTGGTCAGGATTTTCTGCACCACCTTCAGCTGCAGCAGCTTCTGTTTCTTCACGCATCTGCTTAATTTCAGATTCAAGCATTTTGTTATTAAGCAAGATATCCTGAGTAGACATACCAAGTATCTTCTCCATGAAGTATTGCTTAGAGAAAATCGGTTGCAATTCTTCAGAACCAAGCTTAGTATTAGAAGCAGTCGGAAGGAACTGAGACAACGTACCAATAACAGAACCACGTTTTTCAGCTAAGTTCAAGTCACGCATACGTTCGAAGTCAGTAGCTGGATGCAAGTCGATATTATAAAGAGCCTTGTCAAGGAATTTTTCCTTATATCCACGAACTCTCAAATGAACAAGATAAACTTGCTTAATAATATCAGCGAATCTTCTACGAAGTCTTCTATTTACTCTCTGGAATGAAACTTCTTCCATGTTAGCTTGTTCAATACCGACGTTGTAACTATTACCACCAGTTTCATCAGATTTCCATCTTGCTTGAGGAATAAACAAACCGTCCATGACTTGTTTCTGGAACATCCAGACGTCTTGGAGCTGACCATCAAAAGTAGAACCAGAAGCGAATGTTTCAACAGTAGAACCGTTACCAGAGTCATCTTTCTGGAAGAAGAAGTCTTCTGTCATAGCCTGAGTATTTTTAACAGAGTTAATCATACCAGTAGCATTGTCAATAGTCAAATTCTTACGATACTTGTTACGAATTTCCTGAACATAGCTAGCAGCATCAGAACGTGGCATACGACCAGTGTAAATGTTAAATACACGGTGTTCAGTAGCACGAGTAATTCTGTAAACTGTTAAAGCATCTTCAATATTTCTTAATTGGTTCAATGGTCTGATAGAACGTTCCAAGTGACCACGAATATCAT
>Ga0247610_10006334_pt1 | contig 12319 bp, 11 predicted proteins | sample 174DNAGHGhighgp2_FD_193483 | JGI IMG/M metagenome (GOLD analysis project Ga0247610, IMG submission 193483) | Sheep rumen microbial communities from Palmerston North, Manawatu-Wanganui, New Zealand - 1742 DNA GHGhigh gp2 | ecosystem: Host-associated > Mammals > Digestive system > Stomach > Rumen...
ATTGCTGCCATAGAGCACCGATGCAGGGCCTCGCAACACTTCCACACGTTCTGCCATCAGTGTCCCAGTCATCCCATCGTGAAGAGCCAGTTGGATATTGCTGCCTATCAGAAGAGTCTGGAAGAGAAGAAGCAGGCCTTCGTGGGTCAGCAGTTCATCGATCTGGAGGAGGCTGATCCTGACGGCAAGATGCACAAGTTGAGCGAGTATGTGGGCAAGGGCAAATGGGTGCTCGTGGACTTCTGGGCTTCGTGGTGCGGACCGTGCAAGGCTGAGATGCCGAATGTGGTGGCAGCCTACGAGAAATATCACGACAAGGGCTTTGATATTGTGGGGCTCTCGTTCGACAATAAGAAGGAACCGTGGGTGAAGGACATTGCCGAGTTGAAGATGCCTTGGACGCACCTCTCCGACCTGAAGGGATGGAATACGGTAGCCTCAGAGGTCTATGGGGTGAACAGCATCCCCGACAACCTGCTGATCGACCCGCAGGGCAAGATTGTGGCTCGTGGGCTCAGGGCACAGGCATTGCAAGACAAACTCAAAGAAATCTTTGAGTAGTGAATAGTGAAAAGTGAATAGTGAATAGTGAATAATCCCCGAATTGCTTGGCAATTCGGGGTTTTTTGTTTACCTTTGCACCGGATTATGAGTATACTGAACTTAGATAAAGACCGCAGGCGGTTCTCCTTTGAGGTGCTGCCCCCATTGAAGGGGACAGGTACGGACAGGCTCTTTGCCGACATCGACAAGTTGAAGGAGTTTGATCCTGCATACATCAATATCACGACCCACCACTCCGAGTTTGTCTATAAAGAACTGGCAAACGGGCAGTTTGAACGGAGCAGAATCCGTCGCCGTCCTGGCACCATTGCGATTGCTGCCGCCATCCAGCAGCGTTATCATATCCCCGTACAGCCTCATGTGATTTGCAGTGGAGCCACTGTGGAGGATATCGAGTATGAACTACTCGACCTGCAGTTTCTTGGCATCAGCGACCTGTTGCTGTTGCGTGGCGACAAGGCGAAGGAGGATAGCCGGTTTGTGCCGACACCTGGCGGTCATGCCCATACGACCGACCTGATTGAGCAGGTGAAACATTTTAATGAAGGATTCTTCGCCGATGGCTCGCCCATCAAGAATCCAGGTCGTCCTTTCGACTACGGTGTGGCCTGCTATCCCGAGAAGCATGAGGAGGCGCCGAATCTGGAGCGCGATATGGAATACCTGAAGCAGAAACAGGAACTGGGGGCGCAGTATGCTGTGACACAGTTGTTCTTTGACAATGAGAAATATTTCTCCTTCGTGGAGAAAGCCCGTCAGATGGGCATCACCATTCCCATCATCCCCGGCATCAAACCACTGGCGAAACTCACACAGTTGACGGTGGTTCCGAAGACATTCCACTGTGACATCCCGGAGCCATTGGCGAAAGAAATCGTAAAGTGCAAGACCGACGAGGATGCCCGCATGTTGGGTATCGAGTGGACTACGGAACAATGCCGTGACTTGTATCAGCACGGGGTGAATAACATCCATTTCTATACGGTGTCTGCAGTGGACAGTGTGGCAGAAGTCGCGAAACGACTTCTTTGAAACGACTTCTTTAATTGTGATTTATGCATTGGAGTGAGGTGATAGGACAGAAAGAGGTGCAGGAGCGCCTGATGCAGATGGTGAGTGAAGACCGTCTGCCGCATGCCCTGATGCTCTGCGGACCGCAAGGGGTCGGGAAGATGGCGCTGGCAATGGCCTTTGGGTGTCAGTTGCTCGATGATGGCAGAACCTCATCCAAGGCCATGCTCGACAAGTTAGAGCATCCAGACCTTCACTTCACCTATCCGACCATCAAACTGCCTTCGATGTCGGCAGATCACAAGCCCGTGAGCGATGATTTTGCCAAGGAGTGGCATGAATTGATAATGGGAGGACCGTACTTCACGATGGATGACTGGATGCAGGCAATGGGTGGTGAGAACCAGCAGGCTATCATCACCGCTGGCGAGAGCGACGACCTGGTACGGAAACTCTCGTTGAAGTCGAGTCAGGGTGGCTATAAGGTCAGCATCGTCTGGTTACCGGAACGCATGAATATCGAGTGTGCCAACAAACTGCTGAAACTCATCGAGGAACCGCCCCAGCAGACGGTGTTCATCATGGTGTGTGAGGAACCAGATAAGTTGTTGGAGACCATCCGCAGCCGTGTGCAACGCATCGATGTGAAGAAAATAGACGATGAGAGTATAAGGCAGGCCCTTGTGGAGCGACGGGGAATCAGTGAGGATGCCGCCCATCGTATCGCAAGACTTGCCAACGGCAGTTGGCTGAAGGCGATGGAAGAGTTGCAGGTGGGCTCTGAGAACGAGCAGTTCCTGGATATGTTTATCTCACTGATGCGACTGGCCTACCAGCGGAAGATCAAGGACCTGCGTAAGTGGAGTGAGGTGATGGCGGGTTTCGGACGGGAGAAACAGAAACGTTGGCTCACCTATTTCCTCAGGATGATCCGTGAGAACTTCATGTATAACTTTCAACGGGAAGAACTAGTCTATATGACGGAGAAGGAAGAGGGATTCGCACGTAACTTTGCACGGTTCGTGAACGAGGCGAATATCCTGCCCATCAGCGACCTTGCCAACAGGGCTATCCGTGATATCGGACAGAATGCCAATGCGAAGATTGTATTTTTCGACTTTACGTTGCAAATGATAGTATTATTGATACAGAAATAAATATGACAGAGAAAACGAAAGAATTGCCCAGCGTGGTAGGTTGTGACAGAGGGTTTTGTCATCAGGCCGTAGGGCGACAGGATCGTCAGTTGAATACTTACGACTGGCTGGCTGATGTGCCTGGTAATGCTGAAGATACCGACTTGGTGGAGGTGCAGTTCAAGCATACCCGTAAGGGCTATTATCACAATGTGAATAATCTGCCGTTGAAAAAGGGAGATATCGTGGCGGTAGAAGCCAGTCCCGGACATGATATCGGCGTGGTGACACTGACGGGCCGACTGGTGAAACTGCAGATCAAGAAGGCCAATCTGAAATCGGCTGATGACATCAAGCGCATTTACCGTATTGCCCGTGAGATTGATATGCAGAAGTTCCGCGAGGCGAAGGCTCGCGAGCACTCGACGATGATAGAGAGTCGTATGATTGCCAAGGGACTCGGTCTGCAGATGAAGATTGGCGATGTGGAGTATCAGGGCGACGGCAACAAGGCCATCTTCTACTATATCGCTGATGAGCGTGTGGACTTCCGGCAGTTGATTAAGGATCTGGCTGCCGCTTTCCATGTGCGTATTGAGATGAAGCAGATTGGTGCGCGTCAGGAGGCTGGGCGTATCGGCGGTACGGGTCCCTGTGGACGGGAACTCTGCTGTGCCACGTGGATGAAGAACTTCTCCAGTGTCAGCACGAATGCGGCCCGATTCCAGGATATCTCACTTAATCCGCAGAAGTTGGCGGGAATGTGCGCCAAACTAAAATGCTGTCTGAACTATGAGGTTGACGATTATGTGGAAGCCAGTAAGCGTCTGCCCGGCAAGGATATCGTGCTCCAAACACAGGATGCTGACTATTATCTCTTCAAGAGTGATATCCTGGCTGGTCTTGTATCCTATTCTACGGACAAGAATATCGCTGCGAATGTGGAGACCATCACGGCTGTCCGTGCCAAGGAGATCATCGAGATGAACAAGCAAGGAGAAAAGCCTCTCTCGCTTCAAGAGGATGATCACCAGAAACCAGTCAAACAGCATGTAGACCTTGCTGGAGGTGATATCAGTCGATTCGATAAGTCGAAGAAAAAGAAGAAAAAGAAGAAGAAACCATCGGATGCGCCTCAGGACAACCATGCGAAGGAATAACAGATGGATATGTCTCGGTTTAATGCTTGCGGTTGCAATAGGTCTGGCCTCTTGCGACCGTAAGACGATTTATTATCACTATGAGCATGCACCGATTGCGGGATGGGAGAAGAATGACACACTAAGTTTTGATATTCCTCCCGTCAGTGCAGGTTTATACCGTGAGGAACTGGGGCTGCGTATCGATTCCGATTATCCTTTTATGGGACTAAGTCTTGTCATCAAGCAGACCATCCATCCTTCTGGTTATGTGTATCGTGATACACTGAACTGCAATCTGGTAGACAAAGACGGGAACCATAAAGGGACGGGTATCAGTTTCTATCAGTATAATTTCCACGTCAATACTCTGAGGTTGCATGAGGGAGACTCGCTGCATATCACCGTGGGACACAATATGAAACGGGAGATTATGCCTGGTGTCGCAGATGTCGGCATCCGGTTGGACAGACAGTAGGCTTTTTAATTAGGAACGTACGAGATTTCTGCCTGCATCAATTCTCAGGAAAATGAAGAGCAGAATGGTGAATCCCCACAGTGATGAGCCTCCATAACTGAAAAAGGGAAGGGGAATACCGATGACAGGTGTCAACCCTAACACCATGCCAACATTGATAAACACGTGGAATAGGAAAATGCTCAGCACAGAATATCCATAGACTCGCCCAAAGCGATAGGGTTGTCGTTCTGCCAGATGAATGAGTCGCAGGATCAGGAACATAAACAACAGTAGGACTGACGCCGAGCCGATGAATCCTTCTTCCTCACCGACAGTGCAGAAAATGAAGTCGGTATCTTGTTCCGGCACATATTTTAGTTTGGTCTGTGTACCATTCAGGAATCCTTTTCCCCAGATGCCTCCTGAGCCAATGGCAATCTGACTCTGATGCACATTGTAGCCGGCTCCCTTCAAATCCTCCTCCAAACCAAGAAGCACATTGATACGTACCCGCTGGTGCGGTTCCATGAGATGATTCAGCACATAGTCGGCTGCATTGAAGAAGACAACGGAACCTATGGCGAAGAGAGCGATCCACATGTAGTTTCTGATTCTGCTGACTATGGCCTGCCAAAGCAAATAGCCTATCAGAAGGGCTGTCACCACCAATTGCACAAATATCACATCAAACGGGATGACATAGAGTGAGAACAACAGGAATATGAGCGTAATGCCGATGGTGGCTAAAAGTATGCGAATGGCTTCCCTCTTGTTGTTGCAATAGACTAAGACCATTGCACCTGAGAAGATGTGTATCAGCAGCAGGACGACGAATTTGCCCACTGAGGTAGGCGTGTATAGAAGCATCGTGTCGGCAAAACGGATGCCCACCACGAAATAGAGTACCATCGCCACACCCGTGAACAGAATACTGCCAGGCATCCCTTCACGATAGAGCATCAGGAAGAAGGCCAGATAGACAAGGGCGGAACCCGTCTCCCGTTGCAGGACAATAAACAACATCGGGAACAGGATGATACCTAATGTCGTGCCAAAATACTTCCATTGGTGGATGTTATAGCCGTAGATACTCATAAATTTCGCCAGGGCCAAGGCTGTGGCGAATTTCGCAAACTCGGCGGGTTGAAGACGTAAGGGACCTAACACCAGCCATGACCGGGATCCCTTGATGGTGTGGGTATTGAAGATGGTCGCAAACAGCAGTACCAGCATCACACCAAAGATGACATAGGCAAAGGTGTCGTAAAAACGGTCGTCAAGCAATAGGATGACCAGTCCCAGTACGATTGAGGTACCTATCCAGACAATCTGCATACCAGACCGGCTGTCGAGACTGAGAATATCCGTCTCGCCATAAGTGTAACTCGCACCGCAGACGCTCATCCATCCTAAGACCAGAAGAGCCAGGTAGATGAGAATTGTCCACCAGTCGATGGAACGAAGCACGCTGGGTTGTTTATCTATCTGCCGAGCCATACGCAATTCTCTTGTTTTGGATAGTCTGCGCCTTTGTCTCCGACGCAGGCGAGAGTTTTCCGTTGATAAACTGTTCCATAATCAAGCCACCAATAGGTACACCGTAGGTAGCACCCCATCCGCCGTTTTCTACATAGACGGCTACTGCAATCTTCGGGTTGTCCATCGGTGCAAAACCCATAAACACAGAATGGTCATGACCTCGGTTCTGGGCTGTACCCGTCTTTCCGCAAGGTACAAAACTATGTCTTGACAATTCCTTACAGGTTCCACCCAGTGCCGACGAACGCATTCCCTTCACGATATATTCGTAGGCTTCGCGGTTGGCCTTGGTGAAATGGCGACGGGTAAAGGTGGTGTCAAGTGCTTCACCCTGCACTTTCCTGACCACATGAGGTACATAGTAATAGCCTCTGTTGGCGATGGTGGCTCCAAGATTGGCTATCTGAAGCGGGGTAAGCAGCACCTCGCCCTGTCCGATGGCGATGGAGATAACCGTCAAACCGTTCCAGGAGCCTTTATAGGCCTTGTCGTAAAACTGGGCATTGGGAATCAGTCCACGTTTCTCACCAGGAAGGTCAATACCTAATTTGTACCCGAATCCCATACTAACCATATAGTCGCGCCAGGTATTCATGGCATTTTGCACGGAACCGTACTTGGAGATATTGGTATTGATCATGTGGTAAAGTCCCCAGCAGAAGAAACCATTACAGGAGGTACTCAGTGCAGGGACGAGAGGCAGGGGTGAGGCATGTCCGTGACAACCTACGTGGAGTCCTTTGAAATTGAATCCGTGACCACAGGGGTAGGGGGTCGACGGTGTGATGATGCCTTCTGAGAGGAACGTCAGTCCCTGCGAGGTCTTGAAGGTGGAGCCGGGAGGATAGAGTCCCATGATACTGCGGTTCAGCAACGGCTTCCACACATCCTGACTCAGGATCTTATGGTTCTTGCTTCGTTCACGACCCACCATCAGTCGTGGGTCATAGGAGGGAGAGGATACCATACACAGTACTTCACCCGTAGACGGCTCGATGGCTACGATACTGCCAATCTTTCCTTCCATCAACCGTTCGCCCAGAGCCTGTAACTCGTAATCGATGCTCAGTGTGAGATTCTTACCAGGAATAGGGCGTTTGTCGAAGGCACCATTCTGGTATCTGCCCTGAATCCGCCCATGGGCATCACGCAGCAGGATCTGCATCCCCTTCTCGCCACGCAGTTGTTTCTCGTAGGAGCGTTCTACACCGAGTTTGCCGATATAATCGCCTGGCTGGTAATAGTCATCTTCCTCAATGTCGGCAGGAGACACCTCTGCCACATCGCCTAGGATGTGGGCACCCATATTATATTGGTATTGACGGACGCTGCGCTTTTGGACATAGAAACCCGGAAAACGGTACATCTTCTCTTGGAAAATGCTGAAATCCTTATCCGACAACTGACTCATAAACAGTTGCTGAGTGAATCTTGAATAGCCCGGATTACGGTTACGATCCTTGATGGTAGCCATACGTCTGTCGAACTCCTCCTTACTGATGCCCAGTGCCTGACAAAAGTCCAAAGTGTCCAGTCGTCCGTTGGCCTCATTCATCACCACCATAATGTCATACGAAGGCTGGTTATACACCAGCAATTTCCCGTTACGGTCTGAGATGACGCCTCTTGAGGGGAACTCTACTTTTTTCAGGAAAGCGTTCGAATCAGCACTCTTCTTATAGTCGTCGCTGGTAATCTGGAGTGTAAACAGACGGATAATATAGATGACTACAATCAATGTAGCCACCCCGCCGATCACATATTTTCTGTTTCCAAGAGTATAGTCCTTCACTTTGTACGAACACTTTCAATGGCAAGAATCAATATCAAGGTCAGGGCGGCACTACTGCCTGCAGAAGTCAGCCAGTGTACCCAGTTGTAGAAAGTAAAAGCCTCTATGGCAAAGAATGCCAGACAGAAGATGAGAATCAATATCGCACTGAAAGAGGTGAAATTTCCCCATCCCAGTACTTTGACTGACACTTCAAGTTCATCGATAGAATCCCGTGGGATAAATAGTTCAAGCAGATAGGGTTGTATGATGGCGATGAGGGTCAAGGAACCTGCCGCCAGTCCAGGAGTGTTTGAGAATACGTCGATGGCTAGTCCTAAGGCGAAACTCCATAACAGGATGGCCCATTTCGGTGTGTTGCGGTGAAAGGTAATGACGAAGTAGGCATACAACAGTGGGATGGCCACGCCAAAGAGATGGATATGGTTCAGAATCAGTATCTGAGCCACACACAAGGCGAGAAACAGGCCTAACCGTTTTAACAAGTCTAATGACATATCTCTAATTACCTTTCATCCTGATAGAGTCGCGTGCTGCTTCCAGAAGGTTCACACGCTCTGGTATATGCTTGTCGCTGATGACGACCACATCACGCAGACAACTGAAATCCGTACTCAAACGTGTCTGTAACTTATACGACAGACCGTCGTTCGAGTTGAACACCTTCTCAATCTTTCCCACCAGAATGCCAGGGGGGAAGATGGATGAGTAGCCGCTGGTGACAATCCATTCTCCCTTCTTGAAATGAGCGTGGCGGGGAATGTCTTCTACATAGGCAATTGTGGGGTCTCCACCCGTCCAATGCAGATAACCGAAATAGTCACGGTTGCGGATGGCACAACTGATACGTGACGACTTGGCGTTCAGGGCTGGTATGACGACAGCATAGTGGTCGGATACAAGATAGACCACTCCCACGATACCGTTGCCGCATGCTACACCCATATCCACCTCTACGCCATCAGCCTTTCCCTTGTTGATGGTGATCAGGTTGTCGGGCCTGTTCACAGTGTTGGATACGACCTTTGCGGGAATCAGTTTGAACTGATTCAGAAACTGCAATTCATTACGCTGCGCCACCGTTGTGTCCTTGGTAGCGTCTGTATAAAGCCTTCGCAACTGAGCCACCTGTCTTTCCAGATAGAAGTTACGGAGTGTGAGTTCCTCATTGGCTCTGGTCATTGAGAAGAACGAGGTGATGCCACTCTCTATCTCATAGACTTTGCCCGCCATCACGTTGGCTGACGACAACCACACGCTTCCCTGATAACTGTTGTACTTGAACAGCATAACACCACTGATTACCTCTAAAAACACGAAGAGGAACCAGTGATGGTATTTTTGCAGGAAATCGAGTAGGTTGTGCATCTAACCTTGCTTGATTATCTCATCAGGAAAGTGAAACGGTTTACATTCTTCAAGGCGATACCTGCACCCTTGGCCACACTGTGGAGGGGATCCTCAGGCACATGGAACGGGATGTTGATCTTCTCTTCCAGACGACGGTCTAGACCACGAAGCAGAGCACCACCTCCTGAGAGGTAGATACCGTTCTTCACAATGTCGGCATACAGTTCTGGCGGTGTGTTTTCAAGGGCTGAGAGCACGGCATTCTCAATTTTAGCCACCGTCTTGTCCAGACAGTGTGCTATCTCCTGATAGCATACGGGAACCTCCATTGGGAGGGCTGTGATACGGTTTGGACCATGCACGATGAAGTCCTCAGGAGCCTCGTCACCCAGATCGGTGAGGGCAGAGCCTACGTTGATCTTGATACGCTCAGCCATACGCTCACTGACCTTCACATTATGCTGACGACTCATATACTCTTGAATGTCTGCTGTCAGGTCATCGCCTGCTGTACGGATGGAGTTGTTGCTGACGATACCGCCCAGTGAGATCACTGCTATCTCAGTAGAACCACCGCCGATATCTACAATCATGTTTCCCTCTGGAGCCTCAACGTCAATACCGATACCAATGGCAGCAGCCATCGGCTCGAAGATCAGGTAGACATCACGTCCGTCTGCGTGCTCCGCAGAGTCGCGTACGGCACGGAGTTCCACCTCGGTAGAACCGGAAGGTACGCCGATTACCATACGGAGTGATGGTGAGAACAAGCGTGAGCCTGTGTGTACCATTTTGATCAGACCGCGCATCATCTGCTCGCAGGCGGAGAAGTCGGCAATCACGCCGTCACGAAGCGGACGGATGGTACGGATGTTGTCGTGCGTCTTTTCATACATCATCTTCGCCTTCGCACCTACGGCAATCATCTTGTCGGTATGACGGTCAAGAGCCACGACTGACGGTTCGTCTACTACGATTTTGTCGTCGCTGATGATGATGGTGTTCGCTGTGCCCAGGTCCATTGCTATCTCCTGGACGAAACTAAAAAATCCCATTCTTATTTACAATTTGACAATTTACAATTTGACAATTCATTTTTCGAACCAACCGTGGATGGCAGTGTCGTAATGGCTGCTGACGCCAAAGGCACGGGTGGCGAACATACGGCGCTGCTCTTTGGTAGTCTCGGCACCCTGCTTGTTCAGAATGTCAAGCAGCACGCTGTATTCTGCCTTACTGGGTACGATTACCACATCGTTGAAGTTCTTGGCACCTGCGCGAATGAGCGAGATACCGCCAATGTCAATCTTCTCGATGATGTTCTCTTCTGATGCCCCGCTGGCAACGGTCTGCTCAAACGGATACAGGTCTACGATGACGAGGTCGATCTCGGGGATCTCGTAACGCTTCATCTGTTCCTTGTCGCCTTCATTGTCACGGCGCCCCAGGATTCCTCCGAACACCTTCGGATGGAGTGTCTTCACACGTCCACCTAAAATGGAAGGATAGGTTGTCACTTCCTCCACCTTCTGGCACTCATAGCCGAGTGACTCAATAAATTTCTGTGTTCCACCTGTCGACAAGAACTTGACGCCTTCCTCATTCAGTTTTTTGAGCAATTCGTCCAGTCCGTCCTTGTGAAAGACCGATACCAAAGCGGTCTTAATCTTCTTACTGTCAGCCATATTTTTTCTTATAACGTTATAATAAATGCATTTAGGGTGCAAAGATAATTAAAAGTCGCGGATTATATCACATTTCTCTCCAGAAAATTAGATAAATCCGCGATGTAGTTAAGATAGGTCAATTAATGACCTTCAAATCTTAGTTGTATTTCAGAATCTGACCCGGCATCAGGCGAATATTCTTGCCGATGTGGTTCAGTTTACAAAGAGCGTCGATGGTCATACCGCGCTTCTTGGCAATGGCTTGTAGGGTCTCACCCTTCTTGACCTTGTGGAAGTGTACTTCTGGTGCGAAAGAAACCTCAGGTGCTGCGATGGCCATTTCTGTGTCATCGTCGTCGGCAGTCTCCAAGCGTCCTGCGGCACTTGTGCTGGCATTGGCGCCACGCAGGCGGGTAGCCTGTGCCGACTCGGCTGCATACTTGCTACGCTTGAAGGTCCAGAAATCACCAGTGACGTCCTGATTACGGAAGTCAAACATCAGGGCAGGGTTGAGAGCCATACCGCAAAGACGTGTCTCGAAATGCAGGTGCGAACCTGTACTGCGTCCTGTGTTGCCGCCAAGTGCGATGGGGTCGCCGGCGCGCACTTCCTGATTCTCTTCTACGAGCCACTTCGACAGGTGTCCGTAGTAGGTCTCTAATCCGTTATAGTGGCGGATTACAATATACTTACCATAACCCTTACGAGCACCTTCGTTCTTCACGACACGTACCTTTCCGCTGAATGCAGCACGGATGGTGTCGCCGATATAGACCTTGATGTCCAGTCCCTTGTGCTGACGTCCCCAGCGAGCCCCGAAGTTTGAGGTGATCACGCGACTGGGTGTCGGCATACAGAAACCGCGCAGGTCGATGGTAGCCTCATCAGGCAGCGGGGTATTGGCACGATAGTGGGTTGAAATGTTGTCGAACTCGTCATACAGGTCGGATGCGGGATTGTCAAGCATTTCCTGATATATCAACTGGTTGAGCGCGACTGAGTCAACCTGCTTCATTTTCTTGTCTACGGGAGCCTGACGTGCCAACAGATCCTGCGCCTGCAAAGAGGTGGCTGATAGCGACATCACGGCTGTTATAAGTGTAATCTTTATGGTCTTAAACATCATTCTTTTGTTAGAGTTTGTCCGCATTATGCGAAAATACTGCGCAAAGGTAATAAAAAGTTTTCAAAAACGAACCAAAAAGATGTGTACGTTAACAAAGTTTAGGGTTGTTTTAACACTCGATTGTAAAGTGAGCATCTCCAATATGTTATGAAATCACCCCCCAATTGATGTTTGTCTTACGCAGTTCGCAGAGCCTTCTCCACAAGATTGCATACTTATCCGAATTGCATTCAGGATCCTCCTCGATGATAGGTTGGGCAGTGTCGCGGGCCATTTGCACCAACTGTCCGTCACGGGCAATGTCTGCTATCTTCAAATCGAAAGCCATACCACTCTGTTGGGTACCCTCTAAATCGCCTGGTCCACGCAGTTTCAGGTCGGCTTCGGCGATACGGAAACCGTCATTAGTGTCGCACATGATGTCAATACGCTTACGGGTGTCCTCGCTGAGTTTATAGGGTGTCACGAGGATACAGAAACTCTGGTCTGCGCCCCGTCCAACGCGTCCTCTGAGTTGGTGCAACTGGGAGAGTCC
>Ga0247610_10006335_pt1 | contig 12318 bp, 6 predicted proteins | sample 174DNAGHGhighgp2_FD_193483 | JGI IMG/M metagenome (GOLD analysis project Ga0247610, IMG submission 193483) | Sheep rumen microbial communities from Palmerston North, Manawatu-Wanganui, New Zealand - 1742 DNA GHGhigh gp2 | ecosystem: Host-associated > Mammals > Digestive system > Stomach > Rumen ...
CTGCGCAGCGGCGCGCGTCCGGGCGACGGCGTGTATGTCGCGGGAACGCTGGGCAAGTCAGCGGCGGGGCTGTGGGTGCTCATGAACCGCCCGGACGCGCGCGCGGATTTCGCGCGCCTCGTCGACTACCACCTTTCCCCGGAGATTGCGGAAAGCTGCGGCGCGGAGCTCGTGCGCAAGGGCGTTCGCGGCGCGTGCATGGACATAAGCGATGGGCTTTCCTCCGAACTGAACCACCTCGCTCTCTCGTCGGGTGTCGCAATCGAAATCGAAGAGGGCCTGCTGCCCGTGGATGCCGATGTTTGCAGGCTTGCGGACCGGTTTGGGCTCGATCCGCTGGAATTTGCGTTGAATGGTGGTGAGGAATATCAACTATTATGTGCATTTTCTTTAAAAAATGATATATTTTTAAAAAATGCCGCCTTGTCGCAGTGCTTGACGCGAATTGGTTCCGTAAAGGCCGGTTCCGGCGTGAGCATGGTGCGTAAGGACGGTCGTGTTGAAATTGTCAAAGCACAAGCGTGGTCGCATTTATGATAAGCAACGTGAAAATGAACTTGGGCGAATTGCTGCTCCGTCAGGGAGTCCTGGACGAAGACCAGCTGGCCCATGCCGTTTCTGAACACAAGCGTACGGGCATGGCCCTTGCGAAGATCCTGGTCCGTCTCGGTATGGTGACGGAAGACGCACTGACAAGCATCCTCGGCGTGCAGATGCAGTCGACGACCAAGATGCGTATCGGCGAGATGCTTCTTGCGCAGGGCTACATCAACCAGGAACAGCTGGAGAAGGCCCTCGAAATGCAGAAGGCGAGCGGCAAGCGTCTCGGCCGAACCTTGGTGGACCTCGGCTACATGCAGGAAGAACGCCTTATCGAGATTCTTTCCAGGCAGTTCGAAGTGCCCTATGTGAAACTCGAAAACTTCGCCATAGATTCCGAGGCCTACACCTACCTGCCCGAAGACATGTGCAAGACCTACAAGGTGGTGCCGCTGTTCATCTCGAAGAACGAGGACGAACGCAAGGTTGTCCGCGAAGCGCTTACGCTTGCCATGGCGGACCCGACCAACATGCGCGTCATCCAGATTGTCAAGTTCAAGGTCAAGATGGAAGTGGATGTGGTGATGGCCTCCGAGGCCGACATCCAGAAGACTATCGAACGCGTGTTTGCGGGCCACGGCCCTGCCGAAGAATCCCTTGCCGAACTTATCGGCGAAACCAAGGATGGCGAGGAACTCGAAACGGTGGAACGCGGCCAGGGCGGTAACGACGAGCCCGAACTGACCGACGAAGAAGGGCGCGCGGTGGTGAAAATCGTGACGACCTTGATTCACGAAGCGATTGCACGACACGCTTCCGATATTCACCTCGAACCGCAGGAGACCTTCCTCAAGCTCCGTTACCGTATCGACGGCGACCTGCAGGTGATGGCTCCAATTCCCGCGCGCCTCATGCCGCAGATCCTTTCGCGTATCAAGCTCCTCTCCAAGATGGACATCGCCGAAAAGCGTCGCCCGTTGGACGGACGCTTCACGGTGCGCTACAAGGGTTCCGAAGTCGACCTCCGTGTAAGCTCGTTCCCTATTTCGCTCCGCAAGCGCGGTGTCTGCGAAAAGATCGTTATGCGTATCTTGGACCCGAACTCGGGGCAGTTCCCGCTCCGCGAAATGGGTTTCGATTCCCGAGTGCTCAAGCAGTTCCTCGAGGCGATTAACCTTCCGAACGGCATTATCCTCGTTACCGGTCCTACGGGTTCCGGTAAGTCCACCACGCTTTACGCTTCCATCCGCGAGATTCTCGATTCTACGATCAATATTTCTACCATGGAGGACCCGGTCGAACTTAACATCGACGGCGTCAACCAGGGACAAATTAACAATGCCGCGGGCTTTACCTTCGCGGCGGGCATCCGCGCCTTGCTCCGTCAGGACCCGGACGTCATCATGATCGGTGAAATGCGTGACCAGGAGACATCGTCCATGGCTATCGAAGCTGCATTGACGGGTCACTTGGTCTTCAGTACGCTTCATACAAACGATGCTGCCGGTTCGTTCCCGCGCTTGCTGGAAATGGGCCTGGAACCGTTCCTTGTTTCTACCGCTATCAAGGGCATCCTGGCCCAGCGTCTGGTGCGCCGCATCTGCAAGTACTGCAAGGAACCGGTGGAAATTTCGGACTCCCTGCGCGACGAGCTGCACCTCTCCCCGGACATGCAGTTCTACCACGGCAAGGGCTGCGAGAAGTGCGACGGTTCGGGCTACAAGGGCCGTTGCGGTATCTACGAGTTCTTGGTGCCGAACGAATCCGTGCGTAACCTCGTTATCCGCCGTGCTTCCGGTGACGAGATCAAGCGCTGCGCCATGAAGGAATGCGACATGATTACGCTCCGCATGGACGGCATCAACAAGGCGCTGCAGGGCCTCACCACGCTAGAGCAGGCGGTGGGTGCGTCCGCTGCAGACGACTGATTGCGGGGGGCCTCGGCTCCCTCCTTCTTGCGCGATTCGAAACTGCAAAAGAAAAACGCTCGGCATTCGCCGGGCGTTTTCTCAAACTTTCGTTTGTATGGTTTACTACCTGGAGTAGTATTCCACGACGAGCTGTTCTTCGAGCTTGACGGGGATCTGTTCGCGGAGCGGGAGCTTCACGAGCGTGCCTTCCATCTTGCCGGCGTCGACAGTCAGGTATTCCGGAGCAGCCGGGGCGTTGGCGATGGCTTCCTTGATCTGCACGTGTTCCTTGGAACGTTCGCGCACGGAAATCACGTCGCCGGCCTTCACGAGGCGGCTGGGGGAGAAGCTACGAACACCGTTCACGGCGAAGTGGCCGTGTGCGACGTACTGGCGGGCAGCGAAGATGGTGCGGGCAAAACCCATGCGGTAGACGAGAGCGTCCAGGCGGGTTTCGAGCAAGATCATCAGGTTGTCACCGGCAGAGCCTTCGCGACGGTTGGCTTCCTTGTAAGCCTTGGCGAGCTGTGCTTCGGAAATGTTGTAGGTGAAGCGAAGACGCTGCTTTTCGACGAGCTGCTGCTTGTACACGGAAGCGGACTTCTTGCGGTTCTGGCCATGCTGGCCGGGCGCGAAGTTGCGGCGATCGAGAGCCTTTTGTGTCTTCTGAGAAACGGCGACTCCGAGGGAGCGCGCTACTTTACCTTTTGGTCCACGGAAGGAGGACATAGTTACCTCTTTGAGGAAGCTCTTTGGTTCAGCTTGCAGGTTGGCAGAGCTTGGCGCGACCTGCAAGATTAGGCCCCAAAAATAGTAAAATCGGGGCGGTCTTCAAGGGCTGGTCCGGCCTTTAGCGCACCTGGACGGTCAAAGTGTCCCTCATCAGGGGGTCTGCCATGCTCTGGGCGATGAGTCGGGCGTCTTTGTCGGAGGCGTCTTCCTGCGCGGTCAGGTAATACGAGGAAATTTCCTGTTCGCCCTTGCAGTTTTCGAGCTGGTTGATGTAGGATGCATTACCGAGGGTGGTGAGGTCTTCGCAGGGGACGAACCACTTGACGTTGGAGCTGGTCTTGTAGGGGACCGTCTGGAAAGTGAATTCGTCGAGGCGCACGATGTCGCCGGGGGCTACGCGCTTGCTCGTGTAGGTCATGTCCTTGGCCTCGTTGTAGAACTTGAGGGAATCGAGCGAGCCCGGGCGCTGGATGAACGTCCGGAGGGTGAGGTTCGAATCGGTGAGCGCCTTCGAATTGAGCTGGAGGTAGCGCAGGTAGAGCGCACCGTCCTTCTTGGCCTTGTAGCCGTGCTGGAGGCTGTTGATGGTGCCGACGGAATCTCCTTTCGCGTTGATGAGTGCATAGTAGGCTTTCGGCGTGCCGTTGCATTCCATGTACTTGCAGTAGCCCTGCATTTCGTGATAGACGACGATGGAGTCTCCCTTCTTGAGGTCGGCGAGCCACACGTAGTGGTCCTGGCGCAGGTAGTACTTGGTGGAATCGTTTGCCGGGCGCACGATGACGAGGGTGTCGCCGGGATAGACGATGGAATCGGGGTTAGCGAGGTATTCTCCCTGGTTCAGCCTGCGGAAGCGCGTGGCGGCTTCGAAGGTGGCGAAAGGCCCGGAGAGGAAGCTTACCACGTTGCTCGGATTCAGCCTGAGGGTCCATGCGGAAGAATCGTTGGTGACGAGCAGGGTGTCGAGCGTGTTTGTCTCGGGGGAGTAGACATTGCTGTCCTTGTCAATCAGTTCATACTTGTTGATTCCATCTCCCTGCACGGAGAGGTTCACGCTGAAGCCGGTTTCGACCTTGAAGGCGATATCAATGCTCTTGGGGGCTTCGCCGATGACGAGAATGCCGCGGACGGTATCGCGCAAGTCGATGTCGATATGGGAGGAGTCTCCGGTGTAATTGTAGTAGGAGGTGTCGACGTCGACCTTGATGCGCAGGTGGGCGGAAGTGTCGAATTTAGCCTTGAGGTCGAGGTAGTAGAAATCCTCGTTGAACACCACGAAGCTGTTTTGGAGCATGTCGGCTCCGGAGCCGGAATGCATGTAGTCCGAGTAGACGGAATCCTTTTTTGTGGAGTTCCAGACGGGTCCGGTCGTCCTGAGATTGACGGATTTTTCGCTCCGGATGCGGATGGTGTCTTCCTCTGTGCCGCTGGTCGCTGCGGCAACGTTGATGCGGGTTCCCTTCGGGAACGATCCGAGGAATAGCGAAACGGTCGTGCTCGAACTGTCGAGACAGACGATGTCGTCGTGGCAGACCTTCTCGACGTAGGTGGAATCTTCGGACTTCTTGTCGGTGGAATCCTTCTTGACCTTGACGGTGTCCCACGTGGCCATTTCCATGTAGAAGTTCATCGTCTCGCCGATGTCGATGGTGTCGCGGTAGTCGATGTCGAGGCGCGTGCTGAGCGAGGAACTCGAACTGAACGATTCCCCCGCAAAGCTTTCGTTGCCGTCGGTGACGGACGATGTGTTTGTATGCGTTGTCTCGCTGCACGCGATAAGGAGTGCGGCAAGGAGGATGAGTGCAGAAAGAAGCTTGTTCATAGGGATACCGGGGAATCGCGTTAGTTGAGGATGAAGAACTTCTGTTCGGCGTTGAAGGCTTCGCCGTTAATCTTGAGGGTGTATTTGCCGGTGGGGAAGGCCTTCGCCTTGAACTTGAAATTGATTTTCTTTTCGCCGGGGACTTCGCGTGCAGCAACCGTAAGCATGCGCTTGCCCGATTCGTTGATAATCTCGATTTGCACGAACTGCGGGTAGCCCACGGTCAGGTCGAAGTTGCATTCCAGGTTCACGATGTCGATGTTGACCTTCGAAAGCGTGTAGCCGCCGTCCATGGCGTCGCCGCCGACGGAACGCGTGTTGTCGTAGTAGCCCACATAGAGCGTGGGGGCGACATCCTTGCCCGAGTTGTGGGAGCGGATGTGCGTTTCGCCGGGCTCGACTGCGGTGAGGATGAGCGTGTAGAGGTTGGAGGGGTGCTTCCTCTTGAAGAACTCGGTGAGGGTCGGCGTGCGGAGGAAGGCTCCGAGGGGAGCCTTCGGATTGAGCGTAATGATACCGAGGAAGTCTGCGTACTTCGTGTCGATGCCTCCACCGGAGTTCTTGCGGATGTTGAACTGTCCGCCCGGCTGGTCGAGGTTCGCGGGGGCGTTTTCCCAGGTGAGTTCGTCGCTCTTCCAGTCCACTCCCAGCTTGTCTTCTCCGAAGTTCATTTCCTTGGCGGTTTCCTTGAGACCAAAGATGTTCAGCTGCACAGGCTTCTTGATGGAATCTGGGTCGAAGTCGAGTTTGAGGGCCACATCGAATAGCGGTCCCGGAAGCACGGACAGGTCGAACTTGAGGTAGATCTTGCCGGCATCGTTCTTGTCGTGAGCGACACGGAGGTTTTCGTCGGTGCCGTGCGGGGAATAGTTGTCGAACTGTGAAATCCAGGTGTCGGCGCCGCGCCCGCTCGGGATGTTGTCGCCCGAATGGTCAAACGTGGTGTAGCGCTTGTCGAACACATAGACCTTGCCTGTGTCGGCGCCCGTCTGGTAGCCGTCGTTTGCGGTAAAGAGGATGTTGTAGCGACCGCTTGCCGTGAACGACACGTCCGTCTCGTATTCGGTGGAATCGGAGAAGGTCACCTTGCCGGGGCCGACGCCCTTTTTCCAGACAACGGGCACGCGGCAAAGTCCGTCGCCACGGCCATCATCCTCGACGGTCCCGGTGAGCTTGAGCCTGTTCGGCTGCACCAGGATGAGTTCCTTGGCCATGCTCGCCTTTGGGGGATCGTTGTGGCCCTGCTTCGGGGCATAGCCTGTGTAGAGGTTCATCATGATTCCGCCGGATTCGTTCTTCGGCAGTTCCGTGTTCTTGAGCACGTAGACCTTCGAACCTTGCCTCGATTCCTCGACAATCTTCACGTAGGGGTTTCCGCGGGTAAGAGTCTCCTTGAGGCCGACAATGGAGAGGTTCGAGTTGTCGTTGATGAACATGGGTGCGTTCTTCGCCTTGTCGCTTGCGATGACGTTCACGCCGAGGAGTTCGGCAGACGCCTTGTTGAAGTTGTTGAGGATGGTGTTGCCGTCCTTGACGGTGAGGCCTAGAATCCAGAGCGTTCCGCCGTTGTTTGTAATCTTGGCTCCCTTGGTGTCGCCGATCATGGTGACCTGGCGCCCCCAGAGTTTCTGGTAGTTCATCTGGATGGTGCCTACCGAGACATCTTCGAGGAATACGTCACCGTTGCCGAATTCGGATGTCTCGAATGACTTCACGTACATGTTCTTCAGGAGCACGGTGCGCTTGGAGTTGTTGATGATGCCGCTTCCGAAGGTGGAAAAGCGTTCGATGGTGATGTCGTGGAAAGTGCCTTCCTCGATAATGAACTTGCCCTTGCCGTCAATCTTTCCTTCGGTTCCGATGATGCGGTGGATTCGGTTGCGCAGGTAGATGTCGCGGTTGATGGTCCAGCGGCCTCCGGGCGGGAAGAAGATGGTTTCTGCGCCGTCGTCGATGGCGCTCTGGATGGCCTTGGAATCATCGGATCCGTCGTTTGCCCTGCCGCCATAATCGCCGGTGATGGATGTCCAGTACATGGACTTTTGATCGCTTCCGGTCGGCGTCTCGGTCACGGAAAGCCTCATGGACTGCTTGGGGCTGTGGCAGAGCTGGTGGTTTTCCTGCGTGGAAAACTCGATAATCTCGGTATTGCTGAATTCCTCGTTGTGTGCCTTGACGGTGCTCTTGATTTTGGACTTGAACTTGCTTACGATGACTGCCCGTGCGAAAAGCTGTCCTTCGTTCACGATGGCGGTGGTCGGCTTGGCGACATTCTTGCCGGGGTCATATTCGAGGGTGGCATCGACAATGACGAGGGATGCGTCCGTGCCGTGGTTGTAGACTGCCGGCGCGTTGCCCTTGAATCTGAGCCCGCGCGTGGCAATCATCTGACCGTCGTTGTCGAGACCGTATTTTTTTTGGCCTCCGAGAGTCAAGTGTTCGAAGGTCATGCTGTTGGTCGTACCCGCAGTGTAGACACCCACGTCGAATCCGTTGACTTCGACGTTCTTCAGGAGCAACGGGCCGATGTTCTCGGTGAAGCCCATGTCGATTCCGTAGACGCCCGCGCTATCGCCGGACTGAACTTTCACGTTGGTAATATTGCCTTGGATTGCTGCGTTGAAGCGGATGCCTATGGCGCCGGGGTTCTTTTTGCCGGTGCGGATGGTAAGGTCGCGGATGGCGTTCCTCTGTCGTTGGGCGGGGCCGTCGCCTGTGTAGATGACTGCCTGCGGAAAGTCGGGGTTCTCGAATCCCGGGACATCGTCCTGGAGGGTGATGATGGTGCTACCCATGTTTTCGCCCTGGAGAATAGTACGGCGGTAGTCCTTTTCGGGTTTGCCGTTTGCTGTAGGCCAGGTGAGCGCAGAAGAAATCTTGTAGATGCCATGGGGCAGGTAGATAATGTAGTCGCCATCAGGGTGGTCGTTCAAAGCTCTTTGGATGGCCTCCGTGTCGTCTTCCTTGCCGTCTCCCTTCGCGTTGTAGGGGTCTGCCTTGACGTTAACGACTTCGGCGCCCATGGGAAACTCGACCTGGGCAAAGGCGCCGAGGACTAAGGTGCAGAGAACAGCTAAAAAAGTGCGAAAAGTGCGCAAAAAAAACATGGAAACCTCGCTGGGGGACTTCTTGACTTTAAATATATAAAAAAAGCGGCCAGACACCGCAAGCGCGAACGCTTAGAATGTCTGACCTTGGGGTTGGTTTGGAGTATCCTTAATTATAGAAATTTAAATGCCCTTGGGAAGATATTCCTCTTGAAAAAAGTCACATATGTGATTTTGGTCACTTTGCCTATTTTTCGTAGAAAACAAGGCCGTTGGGGAAGGTGACTTGCTTCATGCCGCTGGTGTTTACCTGTGCGACGGAAGTGACTGAGCCGCCATAGAGGATCATGCTTCCCGAGCCCTTCGGGGCGAATGCTGCGTTGGCGCTACCGTAGGCCGTGCCTGCTGTGTACGATGTTGCCGTGCAGTTCGGGTATTCCTCGGTCTGGCTTCCAAATCCGAGGAACACTCCGCCCGTAATGGTGAACCCGTTGTCGGTGTCGATGAGTCCGCCCGCGCCGTTCGTTGCGCATCCGCCGCTGCTACCGCTCTGACCCGGCCTTCCGCCCATACTGCCGCCCATGCCGCCGCTGCTTGCGGGAATTTCTACGATGACGACTCCGCCGGACTGCTTTGCCGTACCGTTCGCATCGAGCACGTCGATGTCGTTGCCCGAGGCGCTAATGTAGTGGTAGCCGCCCGTGATGACGATGTAGCCCTTGCTGCTGCTCATCATGCCGCCACCGAAACCGCCCCACTGCGAGCCGCTGGAGGTGCCTGGGTCTGCAGAACCGCCTGCGGCGTTCCAGCCGTCGTCGGTGCCGTAGGTTGCGGTGATTCCGCCTTCGGCAAAGATGTAGAACGCTTCCATGCCTTCGGAGGCCTTCGTGACGTTGATGGTGGATCCTGCGAGGTGGAGCGCGGAATCGGCGTGGATGCCGTCGTCGCCGGCGCTCACGGTCACGTTTCCGCCGTTCATGTAGACGTTCAGGTTGGAATGGATGCCGTCATCGTTCGAGGTGACATCGATGTCGCCAGCGTTGATGTAGATGCGGTCGTCGGAGACGATACCCTTGCCGGTGCTCTTGACCGTGATTTTCGGGGCGGAGACGGAGTCGTTGACGAACACGTAGTTGTAGGCCTGGATGCCGTCGTCGCCCGCCTTCTCGATGTTGATGGTGCCGCCCTTGATGTTGACAATGCCCTTGCCTTCGGTAATCGTTGTGTCGTTTCCGTTTATGGTACATTCGTCGCTCTTGATGCCGTCGCCGCTTGTGGCCGTGAGGTTAAGGGTGCCGCCCTCGATATCGACCAAGTCCTTGCCCTTGAAGGCGTTGTTCTTTGCGGTTACGGTGATGGTCGGATTGTCGCGGACGCGCAGGTCGTCGCTGCTGTGGATGCCGTTGTTGTAGTTGCCGGTCACCTTGATGGTGCCGGAACCCTTGATGGTAAGGTCATCCTTCGAGAAAATGCAGGCGCCCGCGTAGGTCGTATCGGATGCCCCGTTTGCGTTTGTAAATGAGATAACAGAATTTCTCGTCGATGCGTCAGAGAATGTGCTTGTTCCCTCGTTTGCGACGATGAAGGTCTTGTTGCTGTTGAGTGATACAACCGGTGCCGAAGTCGTATTCGAAAGCGTGACCGAATTCATGAAGAGATACACGTTGTCCTGTGCGCCGGCGAGGACCTTGATCTGTCCGTTACTGCTGCTTCCGCTGAAGAAGTAGTTGCCTGCGCAGGTGACGGTGACGTTGCTTCCTTCGATGCTGACGCAGCCGTTGTCGTTTACGACGGTTGCGCCCGTGGCGGCAAAAGCGATGGACGGCTCGTTGCCATTGGATACGGCTTCGGGGGTGGGGGTGTCGTTGGAGCCTGTTTCGGAGTCTCCCGAAGATGCTACGGCGACATCGGCAGAAGATGCGATGGCGGCTGCTTCGCTGGAAGAAGAACCGACCGCCTCGGCCAACATGATCTTGTTGCAGCCATTGTCGAAGTAGAAGGTCTTGCCCTGTGCCCGGTAGTAGGTGATTCCGTCCAGGACATACAACATTGTTGCTCCGCGAGTGTCGCAATCGATTGCAGCCGCGGAACTGGAGGTGGGTTCGACGGGTGCCGTTCCTGTGTCCGCCGGGGTGTCTCCGGAGGGCGTCCCTGCTTCGGATTCGGGGACGCCGATAATGCCGTCCTCTCCAATCCAGAACGAGAGATTCCCTGCGGCATCGAAGCACATGACGGTAATCCCGTCAGCGGCGTAAAATCCCGTGTAGTTCTCGTTGAGGCAGATGTTATCGGCATTCCCGTTAGTTTCGATTCCTTCGAAATCGCTGTTTGCCGGCGCTTGGGTATTAGGAGCGTCGTCCGAACAGGCGGCGAGCAGGCCGAAGGCGAGTGCAGAAGAAACCGCGAGCTTTTTTTGAATTCTTGATGTCATGATTGTATCCCTTTTCCAAACAACAATCCTGAATGGGCTTGTTCGTTTTCAAAAATACCAAGTGAAAGTCCGGATTTTAAGTTTTTTTTCGCTTGTTTTGAAAAAAGTCGATTCGATATTTGGGGGCTTTCGTTCCGTTCGGAACGAATGCGGTCAGAAAAGACCTGTTGTGCTTTTGACAACGGCACGGACTCTTTTTAAAAAACTAAATTGCAGTTATGTTCGTAAAAAAAACTCGTTCTCTTGCTCTTGTGGCAATTATTTCTTCGCAGGTGATTGCTGCATCCCCGGTCGTTGGCCCCGAGCACACGCGCAATTTGCGGACGCTTGAAATGGCTCCGATGCTTTTTGAATACCATCGGCAGACAACCGGTAGCGATCGCCAGTTCTTTACCTATCCGCGACGTGATGCGGAATTCCGCAAGCATTTTGTCGAAACGGAATCGAACGCGATTCTCTATTACGACAATGCGAACGGCGTGGGTATTGCGGGCCACGGATTCGATGATGATTCTGTCAGGGCTCCGCGCATAGGAATTGCGACGAGTGTTGTGGGTGGAATCGACTATCGCGGAGGCGAGGCTTTGGGCGATACCATTTGGCCTGGAATCGACGGGGGTATCTACCTGCGCGGCTTTGCCGATTCCGTCGAGTTCATGCTCGATGCGAGAATCTACGACGAGGGTCATTCGGCCAAGTCGCCCAAGTCCTGGGATCGTGAATTTCTGGAAGTGCAGAAGGAAGAGAACAATTCCGGCGTGGAATACACGAGCTATGCGCGCTACCGTACGCACCTATCCTTCAACTACGACTGGTTCCGCCTGGATTTCGGCCGCGACGTGATGCACTGGGGCCCTGGCTACTATAACAACCTCACGTTGAATCAGTTCTCGCTCCCGTTCAATTCGATGAGTGTGGATTTGCAGTTCGGACCGCTCCGCGTGATGAGTTTCTACGGTGACCTCCGTATCTACGGCAGCATGAACATAAAGAACGCGGACTCGACGAGGAACCTCTTCGGTCACCGCTATGAACTTGCCGTCGGAAACGCGACTATCGGCATCAGCGAACTCACGGTGCTCCACAACGACATGAAACCCTGGCTCTTCGTGCCGACGGTGCCGCTCTTCATGGAGAAGGGCAATTACGCCGAGAACAGCAACAACGGCGCCCTGGCGATGGATTTCAACTACCGCCTGTTCAATTTGGTGCGTATCTATACTGAATTCTTCCTCGACGACATGGAATCTCCCATCAGCCTCGTCAAGAATGACAATATCGAGGCCAAGTGGGCATGGATGGCGGGTTTGCAGGCCGGGTATGATTTCGATATCAAGGGCCACAAGCTCGAAACCGGTACGATTGCTGAATACGCCCGCGTGGAACCCTACGTCTATACGCATTTCGTGAAGAATACGGCGCAGATGGCCCACCTGGGCTATCCGCTCGGCAACCAGGGCGGCCCGAACAGCCAGACGATAGACTGGAGCGTGTTCGCACGGCTCGATGGCCACATCTTCGCGTCGCTTCGCAATACCTGGTTCTGGAAGGGAACGGATTACGGCAGCGCCGTGAACGACACGACTCCGCACCATAACCACATGAAGATACACAAGAAGTTCCTCGACGGGGCGAAAATGCAGTATTCTCTCACGCCGGCGTTTGCCTACGAAGGTCAGTATGTGAGCTTTATGGGCGAGGTGACGCTCATTGACGACCGCAAGGTGTACCTCCGCGCCGGATTCAAGTGGTAGCTTGTATGAAAAAACCAGAACTGTTGGCTCCTGCGGGTGACCTTGTGCGCATGAAGTATGCGTATGCCTATGGTGCGGACGC
>Ga0247610_10006336_pt1 | contig 12317 bp, 10 predicted proteins | sample 174DNAGHGhighgp2_FD_193483 | JGI IMG/M metagenome (GOLD analysis project Ga0247610, IMG submission 193483) | Sheep rumen microbial communities from Palmerston North, Manawatu-Wanganui, New Zealand - 1742 DNA GHGhigh gp2 | ecosystem: Host-associated > Mammals > Digestive system > Stomach > Rumen...
GATACTCAATCATAATATTTACTATTTGACGATTTACTATTTATTTACTATTTGACGATTTACAATTTCTTGCGCTCCGTAGGTGCTCAGGCGAGCAAGCTCGGAGTCCTATTTATTTACTATTTGGTGATGGGATTATTTCTAAACTCTTAACTCTTAACTCCCAACGGTTATATCGATAGGATGAAGTCGTCCCAGTCTTTCGTTGAGCCTTTCTTTCCGAATATCTTCGTGTATAGTCGGCTTCGGGTGGAGGCGACGCTCTCCTTGGAGTGTGCTGTCAGCGTGGCGATGTCCTTAGGTTGCAGGCGGATCTTGATGAGCAGGCTGACGTGGTAGTCCTGGTCGCTCATGTGGTAGAGGCTGTAGAGCTTTCCCGTGAATCCTGTGTAGACGCTGTTCACCACTTCCGTCAGCTCGGCCCAGTCTTCTTCGTTCATGCTCTGTCCTGTGGCGAGATACTGCTTGATGTGCTGGTAGACGGGCGACGCGAAGATACTGTTGACGTCGTTGGCGCGATGCTCGATGACGGCAATCTTCTGCATGGCGTGGATGTTGTCCAGACGGCTCTGCAGCAGTTGTATCTTGCGATGGTTGCTCTGTATCACCACAATAAATAAGGTAATATAGAACACCGTGCAGATGACGAACAGGAAGATTTCGCGGTCAGTGAATACCATAGGTCTGTTGTTTGATGCTTAATTGGTTTTTTGTTGTCGCAAAGGTACGAATTATTCTCTGTCGTACCAAGAAAAAGTGTTTGCAAAAGTGTGCAAAGGTTGTCTTGCGCACTTTTGAGAAGGAACGGCAGACAAAACGTCCCCGATGCTTAATGATGTTGATAGAGTGGCGCTTTGGAAGGACAAAGCGCCACTCTATTTAATATAAGGTTTATGTGCGCGCGCGTGGAGGGCATGGCCCTATTCGATGTTGAACAGGTTGTTGAACCCTGTCATCTGGAAGATGTGCAGTACGTCGTCGTTGAGGTTACGGATGGTGACCTGGTTGTCTGCGGCGTGTTTGCGTACGTTGAGCAGTATGCGGAGTCCGGAACTGCTGATATACTCGAGACCCTCACAGTCGAAGATGATGTCGCGTCCGGGCTGTTCGTTGAGCACGCTGAGCTCTTTGTCGGTTTGATCGGCTGCGGCGGTGTCAAGTCGCCCTTCGAGTGTGACGACGTACTTGCCGTCGATTTCTTTGATGTTTGTTTTCATACTTGTATGTTTTTTACTTTTGTTATTTTAGCTTTTTTGAGAGTGTCAGTACGTTTTTGCCGTCGATGCGGTTGTAGTTGATGTAGTCCATGATGTTGCGTACGAGGTGGATGCCGAGTCCTCCGATGGGCCTTTCCTCGGCGGGCAGGGTGATGTCCACTTCCTCGCGTGCCGTGGGGTCGAAGGGTTCGCCGCTGTCGGTGATGGTGAATACTAACTGCTCGTCGTCGGCTTGCGCGACGATATTGACATATCCTTTGGTTTCTGCCGGATAGGCGTAGTTGATGACGTTGGCAACCGCCTCTTCGACGGCGAGGTTGATTTGCAGGGTGTCAGTCCCGCTGCAGTGGAGCTTCTCTCCGATGTCGCTGATGAAGTCGCTCAGCAACGTAATCTGCTGTGTGTCGTTGGTGAGTGTGAGGCTGCGCTGCAGCTTGATGTCGTGCTGCTGCTTGCTGTACTGTATGGCCAGCTGCGTCAGGTCGTCGCTCTGCTCGGCGTCGCCCACGAACCGTTTCACCGCCTCCGTCATGATGTCGATGACGGCTTTCGGCTTGTCGGCCGTCCGTGTGACGTCCATGATGCGTTCCATGCCGAACTGAGCGTGGTCGGCATTTTCGGCTTCTGTCAGTCCGTCGGTATAGAGGAAGATGATGGTATCGGGGTCGATGGATGCCTCCTGCTGCGTGTATTTCCAATGTTCCATGACGCCGACGGGCAGGTTGGCATCGCAGGGCAGGATGCTGGTGGTGGCGGCGACGAGTAGGGGAGCATCGTGTCCGGCATTGCAGTATTTCAGTTGTCCTGTCGGCAGGTCCAGGACGCCGACGAACATGGTGACGAACATATTCGACTCGTTGTCGGCCGCCACGGTGTCGTTGATGGTGGTGATGATGCGGTTGGGCTGGGCCTCGTGCATGGTGACGTTGCGGAACAGCGTGCGCATGACGGCCATGACGAGTGCTGCCGGTACGCCTTTTCCGCTGACGTCGCCTATGCAGAAGAAGAGCTTCTCGTCGCGTATGAGGAAGTCGTAGAAGTCGCCTCCCACCTCGCGTGCCGGGTCGAGCGATGCGTAGATGTCGATGTCGGTGCGCTCGGGGTAGGGGGGGAATATCTTCGGCAGCATGGCCAGTTGTATCTTCCGTGCGATGTTCAGCTCGTTCTCTATGCGTTCCTTCTGGCTGTTAACGGCCTGCAGGCGCATGAGTCCGTGGATGGAGCGGAACATGATGAAGGCAAGGAGTGCCAGTCCGATGAACAGGAGTATCAGCAGGTTGAAGCCTACGACGCGCAGGTTGTGATAGATCTCGCTGTCGTTGCACACGACGGCCATGGACCATCCGAGGTCTCCGTCGTCGTCAGACAGGCTGTCGCGGTGGATGGGAGCATAGAAGATGTATTTCTTGTCGCCCTGCTCGTCGATGATTGTTGCTTGTCCGGTGTTTCCGGCCATCATCTGCTGATTGACGTGTGCCACCGTGGTGTCGCTGTAGCGTGCCGTCACCTCCTGCAGGCTTTTCTGCATGACGAGGCTTTCTACGGGACAGGCCATCAGCTTGCCCTGCCGTGAAACCATGACGTTGTAGCTTGACGGGTAGATGTGGTGCGCGTTGAGCACGCTGCTGAGCCATTCCAGCGAGATGTCGGCGCCGAAGACGGCGACGATGTTCCCGGCCTTGTCGTGTACGGGCAGGGCATAGGTGATGAGCATGGTGTGTCCGCCAGCCTCGTCGAAATAGGGCTCAGTCCAGTAGTCCTCTCCTGAGGTGAAGGGCTTGACGAACCAGTCGGCGTTCAGGTAGTCGTGGCTCTGGCTGCCTATCTGCCTGATGCCGTAGCCCTTGCTCTGTCTCTCGGCGTAGAGCTCATACCATTGTCCCTTCCAGGGGTAGTAGTTGGCGGTGAAGCCCAATCCGCATCCGATGATATTGGGGTTGTGGGCGAGGATATGACACAGGGTGCTGTCGACGGGACTGCCTTTGGCTATACACTCCTCAATCGTCCATACGGTAGCGTTGCAGGCTGCCTCGACAGCCGTCATGACCTTCTCAATCTCTAGCGTCTTGACCCTCAGCTCGCTCTCTGCGCGGTGCTGCACTTCCTTGCGTATGCCCTCGCGTGCAAACCAGTACTGCACAGCCGCCGTGGTCTCGATGAGTACACCGGCGGTGATGAGAATGGCGAGTGTCGACTTGGTCTGAACGGAGTGCCACCAGCGGTTGAGCTTTGACAGCGTGCCCGAATCTTTCATTCTCTACCTTGTTACTTGCGTTTCAGTTCTATGGTTCCCGGCAGTTTCTGCCAGCGTCCGTTCTTCGGCACCTTCAGGGTGCTGCCATCGAGGTGCTTCAGGGTGTAGCAGGAGTCGTTCTGCTGAGTGAGCAGAGCGGTGAAGTCCTCGCTGCCGTAGTCGTTGATGAAGGCCACCTCGGCCGTCTTGTCGTTCTTCAGCTTTGCCGAGGTGATGACCCAGCAGAAGGAGTTGCGCTCCTTGCCCAGGTATCCGGGCAGCGGTCCGTACAGTTCCTGTCCGGGCACGTTGATGTCCTGTTCGTAGAAATTTATTTGCAAATAAATCTCGTATTCCTTGTTGTAGAGATATGCGTTGAAGGGTCTGAGCCTTTTCTGTGCGCTCATTCCGATGCATACCATGCAGATGGTGATAATTGTAAAAAGTCTTTTCATTGAGTTAAGAATTTCGTTTACAAAGGTAGTAATTCTAAATCAATAAAACGGAGAAAATGGAAAAATTATATGAAAAAACATGCGGTGTTTTAGAATATTTTAAGTATCTTTGCAGCCGTTTATAATTATAACGGATGAAAAAAGAGCAATTGAAGCCTGACTACATCTTTGAGTCGAGCTGGGAGGTTTGTAATAAGGTTGGTGGTATCTACACCGTGCTTTCCACTCGCGCAAAGACGCTTCAGGACAGGATGAAGGACCGGATAATCTTTATTGGCCCCGACTTTTGGAAGGAAAAAGAGAGTCCCTACTTCAAGGAAGACAAGTCCCTGTTGGCCGAATGGCAATGGGCGGCGAAGGAGAGTGGTCTGAATGTACGTGTAGGACGCTGGAACATTCCCGGTGAGCCTATTGCCTTACTCGTTGACTTCGCGCCATATTTTGAGAAGAAGAATGAGATCTACGGCTGGCTGTGGGAGCACTACGGTGTTGACTCTCTCCATGCCTATGGCGACTACGACGAAGCCTCCATGTTCTCGTATGCTGCCGCGCTGGTGGTGGAGAGCCTCTATTCGTGGAACATGAAGCGTGGGACGTGGGGTGAGAATACCAAGGTCATCTATCATGCCAACGAGTGGATGTGTGGCCTGGGCGCACTCTATATCAACAACCGCCTGCCGCAGATAGGCACTATCTTTACCACCCATGCCACGAGTATCGGCCGTTCGATAGCCGGCAACCAGAAACCTCTCTACGACTATCTGTTTGCCTACAATGGCGACCAGATGGCTGGCGAACTGAATATGCAGTCGAAGCACTCGATAGAGAAGCAGACGGCGCTGAACGTCGACTGTTTCACGACCGTGAGCGACATTACGGCCAAGGAGTGTGTGGAACTGCTTGACAAGCCTGTCGACGTGGTGCTGCCAAACGGCTTCGACGATAGCTTCGTGCCAAAGGCCGCGCAGTTCACTAAGAAACGCAAGGCTGCCCGTAAGCGCCTGTTGGAGGTGGCCAATGCACTGCTTGGAGAAAAACTTGATGACAATACACTGATTGTCTCGACCTCAGGACGTTACGAGTTCCGTAACAAGGGTATCGACGTCTTTGTTGAGGCCATGAACAGACTTCTGCGCGACAAGGAATTGAAGAAGCCGGTGCTGGCCTTTATTGAGGTTCCCGGTTGGGTGGGAGAGCCCCGTCAGGATCTTCAGGAGCGACTTCAGAATACTCAGAACACTCCGACCTTCGACACGCCCTTGGAGGTGCCGCAGGTGACCCACTGGCTCCACAATATGAGCCACGACAACGTGCTGAGCATGATGAAATACTACGATATGCACAACCGCCACGAAGACCATGTGAAGGTGATTTTCCTTCCGTGCTATCTGGACGGGCATGACGGTATCGTGAACCTTACTTATTATGACGTGGTGCTGGGCAACGACCTCTGCGTCTATCCCTCGTACTATGAGCCTTGGGGCTACACGCCGCTGGAGGCCGTGGCTTTCAAGGTACCCTGTATCACGACCGATCTTGCCGGCTTCGGTCTCTGGGTCAACAAGGAGCTGGGCCACAATGGCGAGATTAACGACGGTGTGAAGGTGATTCACCGTACCGACTATAACTACTCCGAGGTGGCCGATGCCATTAAGGATGCTGTCGCCGAGTTCTCTGCCATGACGCAGAAGCAGGTGGACGACTGTCGGAAGAAGGCCGGCCAGCTGTCAAAGAAGGCTCTCTGGAGTGAGTTTATCAAGTATTATGACGAGGCCTATGACATAGCCCTGCGTAAGGCAGCAGAGCGAATGGCCAAATAAATAGTAAATAGTAAATTATCAAATAGTAAATTACAAAAATGAAAATTAAAGCTGATTACACGAATGCTCCCCAGTGGAAGATGCTGACCGTGAAGTCGAGTCTTCCCGAGCAACTGAAGTGTCTGGACGAGATTGCCCACAACATGTGGTGGGTATGGAACTTTGAGGCCCGTGACCTCTTCCGCGACCTCGATCCTGAGATTTATCATGACGTGAAGCACAATCCTGTGATGCTTCTTGAGCGTTTGAGTTTCGACCGCAAGGAAGCCATCCTGAAGGACAAGGCGCTCATGAAGCGCATCAAGGACGTCTATGCACAGTTCCGTGCCTATATGGACGTGAAGCCCGACACGAAGCGCCCCTCAGTGGCTTACTTCTGCATGGAGTATGGCATTCACTCAGCCCTGAAGATCTACAGCGGCGGTCTGGGAATGCTGGCTGGCGACTATGTCAAGGAGGCCAGCGACTCTAACGTCGATATGTGTGCTGTCGGCTTCCTCTATCGTTTCGGCTACTTCACCCAGAGCCTGTCGATGGACGGTCAGCAGATTGCCAACTACGACATGCAGAACTTCGGTTCGCTGCCCATTGAGCGTCAGCTCGACAAGGACGGCACCCCCCTGGTTGTCGATGTGCCTTACACCAACTATCAGGTTCATGCCTACGTTTGGCGCGTGAATGTCGGCCGTGTGAAGCTCTACCTGCTCGATACCGACAACGAGATGAACTCCGACTTCGACAAGCCCATCACGCACTCACTCTACGGTGGCGACTGGGAGAACCGTCTGAAGCAGGAGATTCTGCTGGGTATCGGTGGTATGCTGCTGCTGAAGAAGCTGGGCATCAAGAAGGATATCTACCACTGTAACGAGGGTCATGCCGCACTCTGCAACCTGCAGCGCCTGTGCGACTACATTGAGGACGGCCTGACGTTCAACCAGGCTCTGGAGCTCGTCCGCGCCAGTGGCCTCTATACCGTCCACACCCCTGTGCCCGCCGGTCACGACTACTTCGACGAGGGTCTGTTCGGCAAGTACATGGGTGGCTATCCCCAGAAGCTCGGCATCTCTTGGGACGAGTTTATCGGCATGGGCCGCACGAACCCCGATGACAAGGGCGAGAAGTTCTGTATGTCGACCTTCGCCTGCAACACCTGTCAGGAGGTCAACGGCGTGTCGAAGCTCCATGGCTGGGTGTCGCAGAAGATGTTTGCACCCATCTGGAAGGGCTACTATCCTGAGGAGAACCACGTGGGCTACGTCACCAACGGCGTGCACTTCCCGACATGGGCAGCTGCCGAGTGGCGTCATGTCTATGCCAAGTACTTCGACCCGAAGTTCATGAACGACCAGTCGAACGAGGAAATCTGGCACGGCATCTACAACTGTCCCGATGAGGAGGTGTGGGCTACGCGCCAGGCTCTGAAGGCCAAGCTGTTCGACTATATCAAGATTCAGTTCCGCGACACGTGGCTGAAGAACCAGGGCGATCCCTCGCGCGTGGTCAAGCTGCTGGAACGCTTCAACCCCAACGCGCTGGTCATCGGCTTCTGCCGCCGCTTCGCTACCTACAAGCGCGCTCACCTGCTGTTCACCGACCTGGAGCGTCTCGACCGTATTGTCAACAATCCCGATCGTCCCGTCATCTTCCTCTTTGCTGGTAAGGCTCACCCCGCCGATGGCGCTGGCCAGGGTCTCATCAAGAAGATTTTCGAGATTTCGCAGATGCCTCAGTTCCTGGGCAAGATTATCTTCCTCGAGGACTACGACTTCCTGCTGGCCCGTCGCCTCGTGAGCGGTGTCGACATCTGGATGAACACGCCGACCCGTCCGCTGGAGGCTTCCGGCACGTCAGGCGAGAAGGCCGAGATGAACGGCGTCGTCAACCTCAGCGTCAAGGACGGCTGGTGGCTTGAGGGCTATCGCGAGGGTGCCGGTTGGGCCCTCACCGAGAAGCGCACTTACCAGAACCAGGGCTATCAGGACCAGCTGGATGCTGCTACCATCTACTCGCTGCTCGAGAACGAGATTGTTCCCCTCTACTACGATAAGGACAAGAAGGGTCTCTCGAAGGGCTGGATCAAGGTGGTCAAGAACTCCATCGCCCAGATTGCTCCTCACTACACCATGAAGCGCCAGCTCGACGACTACTACTCTAAGTTCTATGAGAAGGAAGCCAAGCGCTTCAAGGAGCTGTCGAAGGACGACAACCGCCTGGCCAAGGAGATTGCCCTGTGGAAGGAGACTGTTGCCGAGCGTTGGGATTCCATCAGCGTTGTCAGCGCTGAGTCTACGGCTCCTGCCTCTGGTCTGCACGAAACGGGTAAGGAGTACACGCTGCGCTATGTCATCAACGAGCAGGGACTCGACGATGCCGTCGCTCTGGAGAAGGTCAATGTGGCTATCGACAAGGATGGCAACGAGCACGTCTTCTCTGTTGAGCCGCTGAAGATGGTTGGCCACGAGGGCAACAACTACATCTTCGAGGCCAAGCACTCGCCCCGCCAGGCCGGCCAGTACAAGAGTGCTATCCGTATGTATCCGAAGAACAAGAACCTGCCTCACCGTCAGGACTTCTGCTACGTGAAGTGGCTGGAGCTCCCCGGCATGTAATAGGTTACTTGCATCATTGAATAAGCGCCACTTATTTCCGGATAAGTGGCGCTTAATTTGTAATAAGCGGTGCTTATTTCAGAATAAGTGGCGCTTATCTGAGAGTAAGCGCCACCTATTGTTTCTTGAAGAAGTCTGTGTGATGGGAAAGGATGAAACGTCCCAGCTCGTTGTCCTTGTTCTGCTCTGCCGCTTCGCTGACGTGGCGCTCCATCTCGCGGTATAGTTGGTCCACCCTGCGGGCAATGAGGCTTGGCGGCGTGCCTGCAGCCATGTGGCATCGGATGTAGCGGTTGATGCGCTGGCTGTAGTCGGCCGCCATGTCGTTGAGTGCCTGCCACTTGTTGTTCAGCGGCGTGCCCGTGACACGTCCGTTGGCGTGGTCCAGGCTGACGACGACCTTTCCCCGTTCGGCAAAGAAGGTCAGGCTGCGCTGTGGCTGGTGTAGCGCCCACAGCCTGTAAAGGCGTGCCGTGTCGGCCTCGGTGCGCCAGCTGAAGTGTCCGTCCTGAACGATGACGACGGCAGTCGGCTTCCCCGTCTTGAGGTCGTTCGAGACGAGCAGCGTGTCGCCGTCGGCCATGCTGTCGGCTTTGCCTGTCACCTGACAAAAACGGGACTGGCAGGCGCTGAACATCAGCGCTACTGCCAGTCCGTATAGGACTTTTCTTCTCATGCGTTGTTTATACGATGTAGAGGTCGCTGATGCTCTTGTTGTCGATGACGCGGCGGATGGCCTCGGCAAACATATCGGCCACCGACAGCTGTTTCACCTTCGAGCAGCTCTGCGTGTAGGGGATAGAGTTGGTGAAGACAATCTCCTCGAGGGCCGATGCCTCGACGCGATCGCTGGCGGGGCCGCTCATGACACAGTGTGAGGCACAGGCACGCACGGTCTTGGCGCCAGCCTCCTTCATCAGGTCGGCCGCCTTGGTGATGGTGCCGGCCGTGTCGACCATGTCGTCGATGATGACGACGTTCTTGCCTTCGACGTCGCCGATGACCTGCATCGTGGCAACGACATTGGCGCGTGCACGCGTCTTGTTACATAGTACCAGCGGACAGCCGAAGAACTTGGCGTAGGTGTTGGCGCGCTTGGAGCCGCCTACGTCGGGCGAGGCGATGACCATGTCTTCCAGATGAAGGCTCTGCAGGTAGGGCATGATGACGCCCGATGCATACAGATGGTCGACAGGCACGTCGAAGAATCCCTGAATCTGGTCGGCATGGAGGTCCATCGTGATGACGCGATTGACGCCGGCCACGCTGAGCAGGTCGGCCACGAGCTTGGCGCCGATGGAGACGCGCGGCTTGTCCTTGCGGTCCTGACGAGCCCATCCGAAGTAGGGGATAACGGCATTGATAGTACGTGCGGAGGCGCGCTTGGCGGCGTCGATCATCAGCAGCAGCTCCATCAGGTTGTCGCTGTTAGGGAACGTGCTCTGCACCAGGAAGATGTCGCGTCCGCGGATACTCTCCTCGTAGCTGACGGCGAACTCTCCGTCAGAGAACTTTGTGTTTTGTAGCTGACCTAATGGACAGCCAAGACTCTCACAGATTTTCTCTGCGAGATACTTGGTGGCTGTTCCGGAAAAGACCATGTAAGAACTGTTCATATCTGTTGTAGTATTACTATTCATTCCTCGTTCCTCGTTCCTCCTTCCTCGTCACCCTACGGCCTTGCGCAGTTTCTCGAAATGGGCAATCAGCTCCTTGTAGTCCAGCTCGTTGTGGATGTTGAACCGGTTCCACAGGTCGCCGCAGATGACGACGCCGCCGAAGCCCAGGTCCTTGGCTATCTGGATGTTGTCGAGGTTCATGCCGCCCATGGCGTAGACCTTCTTGTCGATGAGCCCTTTGCGCGAAGCCTCTTGCAGCTCCTCGGCGGTGAGCGTCGCTTTGTCGTTCTTGTTGCTCTGACTATCGAAGAGCGTCTTCAGGAACACGTAGTTCGACGCCTTCTTCGTCTCCTTGAGTTCGCTGATGGCGTGGCATGTGCGACTGATGTTGCCACGGTAGCCAATAGGAGCCTCTCCCTGCGCCGTGTCGATGTGGATGCCGCGCAGACGGTATTCGTCTTTCAGGTAGAAATGGTCGTGCACCGTGATTTTCCCGTAGTAGTCGTCGCTGAGCAGGGTCAGGAGCCGTTCGGAGTAGATAGGCTCGGCCCCCGGTTTGTACAGGTGCAGGTTGTCGAGCCCCGCCTCGAAGAGGGTGGTCAGTATTTTGTCTTCCTCCACGAAGAACGTGGCTTGGGTCATGACAATCAACTTCATTGGCTTGTTTTGTTCTTTTCAGTTGCAAAGGTACAACAAAAAGTGGAAAGTGAGAAGTGAAAAGAGAAATATTTTTTCACTTTTCGTTTCTCACCGTCACGATAGATGTACTGAGCAGTATAAAAAACCATGGAGAAGCACGCGCCATTTAAGGAAAAATGTGTAACTTTGCACCATTAATCCATAGAATATGCCCACACCTATCTATATTATAGAGGAGCAGCGCCTGCGCCGTAACCTGCGGCTCATTGCCGACGTGGCTCGTCGTGCCGACGTGGAGATTATCCTGGCCTTCAAGGCTTTCGCCCTGTGGAAGACCTTTCCCATCTTCCGCGAGTACATCAATTCGACGACCGCCAGCTCGCTCGGCGAGGCTCGTCTGGCCGTTGAGAAGTTCGGCGCCAAGGCCCACACCTATTCGCCGGCCTATACCGACGAGGAGTTCGACGAGATTGTCGACTGCTCCAGCCACCTCACGTTCAACTCACTGTCGCAGTATGAGCGGCTGCACGAGCGGGTGGGGGAGCGTGCCAGTATCGGCTTGCGTGTCAATCCTGAGTACAGCGAGGTCGGCACCATGCTCTATAACCCCTGCGCCGCGGGCACCCGTTTCGGCGTGACGGCCGACAAGCTGCCCGAACAGCTACCTGCCGACATCGAGGGCTTCCATTGCCATTGCCATTGCGAGAGCGGTCCCGACGTGCTGGAGCGTACGCTCGTGCATATCGAGGAGAAGTTCGCCCGCTGGTTCCCGCAACTGAAGTGGCTCAACCTCGGCGGCGGTCACCTGATGACGCGTCGGGACTACGATGAGGACCACCTTATTACTATATTACAGGGGCTGCACCGCCGCTATCCGTGGCTGAAGATTATCCTGGAGCCCGGCAGCGCCTTCGCCTGGCAGACGGGACCGCTGGTGAGCCACGTCGTCGACATCGTCGAGGATCACGGCATCCGCACGGCCATCCTCGACGTCAGCTTCACCTGCCACATGCCCGACTGTCTGGAGATGCCGTACTATCCCGATGTGCGTCACGCAGAACACATAGAGGCCGCCACTGGGGACTGTCCCCAAGATGCCGTCTACCGCCTCGGCGGCAACAGCTGTCTCAGCGGCGACTTCATGGGCTACTGGCAGTTCGACCACGAACTGCGGGTTGGCGAGGAGGTTATCTTCGAGGACATGATACACTACACCACCGTGAAGACCAACATGTTCAACGGTATCTCGCACCCCGCCATCGCCATGCTTCATACTGACGGATCGCTCGAGATCCTTCGCGAGTTCACCTACGACGACTATTGCAGCCGTATGGACTAATCAGCAACGGCACTTGGGATACGAAAGATATGGGCTACGAAAGAAATGCCCGCGCGTATATATAACTGTTTAAAGGAAAAATAACCCGCTTATCCCGCTTATCTCGCGGTCTTGTATACTGTGAGATAAGCGAGATAAGCGGGATTTTTTTAGGTTTCGCTATATACGCGCGTATTATACGCGCGCGCATTACGCGTATATGTATAGTTTTTGCGGAAAATAAGCTACCTATCCTACCTATCCGACAGAAAACGTGGGGTGCGGATAGGTAGGATAGGTAAGATGAATTTTTATTCAGCTATCATGTATATATACGCGCGCGCGAAGTGATTTTCTGGTAGAGCAGCCCTTTAGAGTTGTAGAGTGGCGCTTTACGTTTCTAA
>Ga0247610_10006340_pt1 | contig 12315 bp, 31 predicted proteins | sample 174DNAGHGhighgp2_FD_193483 | JGI IMG/M metagenome (GOLD analysis project Ga0247610, IMG submission 193483) | Sheep rumen microbial communities from Palmerston North, Manawatu-Wanganui, New Zealand - 1742 DNA GHGhigh gp2 | ecosystem: Host-associated > Mammals > Digestive system > Stomach > Rumen...
TTGATAGCAAGGTTCAAAAACTGTCTTGCCTCTGAAAATGGTGTGTCGCCTCTGCTTTCAATGGCTTTATCCCATTTCTTGCCATATTCAATGGCTTCTGCTCTTGTCATGTTCATGGAATTTATACCTCCTTCTCATAGCTCTCAATGTGTCTGTCCTGCCCGAATTCACCAAACTTGTCGAATTGCAAAAGGTTGTCATGAACAACCGCCTCAAACTGATCTGTGAATTCCTCTCCGTCTTCTGTTTTCCAAACAGTAATCTTTTCCATGATCATCACTCCTCCTCTCTCCTGTACCACCCGGAACGCTTCTTGCTCTGATCGATGTATCCGTATTCCCAATCCCAATGCTCGCCACCGTCCATTGAGATCGTGCAACCTCTGTTGTCGCCGTTGGCTTCTAATGCCATCTGATGTGTGATGCCCTTATCCCAATCTTCGTAAGCGTAGATCTTACCGTCTGATGTTCTATAAAGCTGCTTGCTCTTTTCGATTGCCTGTGTCTTTGTCATTGCCATGACCTCCTTCTTATTTTGTAACCGTAGTATATACCATAAACAAATATAAGTCAACTCTTTTTAGTTGATTTTAATAAAAAAACCCCGGATGCAGCGTGGCACCCGGGTAAAATAAGAAAGGAGTAAAAGTGATTATGGTCATACGTGTCTAAACACGATCCATTCGCATTTTGAAACGATTGTCTTGATCTGTCGGACAGACATGCGATTTTCTTCTGCAAGATTCTCGAAGCCTACACCATCGATCAATCTTCTCTTGATTATCTTTCTGTCTCTTTCGTTATGAATGTAGCGATCAATCGTAGATTCGATCTCTCCGGATTCAACTTCTGTAAAGATATTCTCGATATCGGTATTGGTAAAACCGCTCAAGTCAATCTTGAGAACATTGCTGATGATGTTATAAAGATTCATGATCTCCTGCGCCTTCTGCGCACTCCTCTGCTCTGACCATTACTGTGCGTTCTGCTCCGTGTCCGTCTCCGGGTTACTGTCACTCTCGCTGCCATTGTGAATATCTCCGTTATTCCCGATGTAATTGGCATTGCTTCCGTCATCAGCCTGCATGTCTACGGAATAATCTTCCGTATCGACATAATCATACTGATTCCAAGCAACTAACCACATCGCATTTGTAACTACCAGAAGGATAATCAAAAGAATGATAATTTTATTCTTTGTATTACTTTCCTTCTCTTCCTTCGCCTGCATTCTTTCGAATGCGTACCTGCTCATTACTACATCGTTTCCGTCATTGTTTTCCATATTTTTTACCTCCATTTGATTATAGCATATATTCTTATTCTTCAAGAATATCAAAAAAAGACATCTGATTATCGGGTTTAATTCTATGAATCCCCCCGATTACATCAGGCTTCAAATGTAAGAATTCATCACAAGTCTTTATATACTGTGGCTTGCTAACCTCGAATCCATATGCGTTTCTTCCGAGATTCCTTGCAGCCATCAAAGTAGATCCTGAACCGGCACACGGATCAATAACCACATCCCCGGGATCTGTAAATATCTCGATAAGTCTCTCGAGAACCTTAATCGGCTTCTGCGTAGGATGAACCTTCGGAAGAACTGAACGATTATCCTGCTCCCAAGGGAACCAGTTTTTTATCATCTGCCCATTGTTTCTAAACTTCGGAAGTTTACCTCTATACAACACAAGTGCATATTCCGTAGCTCCAACAATTCTCATATTAGCCTTAAGAACCTGCGGTGATGTTTGCTTCACAAAAACAAGAGGTATGTAATGCTTAAATCCATACTTTTCCGCTGTCTCAATTACAAAACTTAACTGCTCAAAAGAACAGAATATGATCATGCAAGGAGCTTCTGAGGATCTTCCTCTTTCACTCTTTTCATTTGGTTCTGGCTTAAGGAGTTTATTGCAGAAATGGAAATACTCAACAATATTGAATTTATAATCTGTGTTGAATGCCGCCTTTCCTGCCTTGTCGCTCTCTCCGTTGCTATTGTCTCCATCGATATACCATTCAGGATTGCTGCCGTAGAAGTTATTACCTACATTGTAAGGAATATCAGCAATTACCAATTGAGCCTTCGGAATGTTATATTGCTTAAAGTTCTGAAAATTGTCATTGTATAATTCCATTTTGGTATCCATTTTACTCTCCACTTAATAATTCTTTGTAACTAAAAAAAGATCCTTTCCCGGTATCAAAGATGCTGATCTGACCTTTCATTTCTTCCATTGATCTTTTTCCTTTCTACATTTTTACCTAACCAATAACCAATTTTCCACGCCAACACTTGCATAACAATATTAATTGCTATTGTGAAGGATATGAAAATAATCCATTGCTCAACTGTCATTTTCTTCCCTCTCGATCTTCTTTCCACATACAGGACAATATATCGGCTCGTACTCGATATATCCGCCATAGACCACACCATTAGTTTTTCTGCCCATTGTGCCTTTGACAAACAAATCGAATCCATGACCACAATTCTTACTCTGATACATTGTCAAATTAACCTCCGTCTGAAAAGGAACTTGATGTATCTTCCTTGAAGTAGATAGGCTCAAACTCATTATTTGTCATTGTCAAATTCGCCCATCCGTCACCGCAATCAAGAAGGATCATCTTGTCTCGGTCTTTCTCTATATCTACTCTTTTGAGGAAATCACCTAATGTCATTCTCTGCCTCCTTTCCAGATTTATCTATGATTTCTTTCCATATATGTTGGCAATGATCGTCACGATTTTCGTCAATCCCAAAAATAAAACACATAGCATCATTCCATCCTCGTGTGTATTGTTCCGCATCGTGATAATCTGAATAATTACGATAAGTAGGAACACTCTTGAATAATGGCTCCTTCTTAATGTTCATTCTCTGCCTCCTCCAATTTAGTTAGCCAGTTGTATATCACTTTTAGAACACTTTTAACCTGCTCGTGATGCTCAATGTACTCCGGAATTGTCGGGGAAGGTATATCTATCTCCCACACCTTTTCCTTAATATCATGAATAGCCTCGATAGCCATGTCATACTTATTTTCTTTTTCCAGAGCCATTTCATCAATCATATTGGATAAAGTATCAAGCCTTGTGCTATCGTTATATACTTGGTTTATATCATTGAAATAATCAAGGATATCCTGTTTATTCATATTAATCCCTCCTATTCAATATTACAGAACTCGTAATTATTACCTTTGCTCTTCAATTCACAGATACCGCAAGGCAATTTATATTTACAAGACGTTTCGGATCTAATCTCGAGAGATTTGATATTCTTAAGTTTTGTCTGAAGATCCATTATTTCAGCCTCTTTATTAAAGTCGGCATTTACAACCTCTAAATAACGTTCTCTTAAAACTTTGACAGCATTTCTTGCCTGTTCAAGTGTCATCTTATCTGCCGGTATAGACATAAAATCATCCATTGTTTGCCTCCTCTAATTTTCTTGAACAATGTGCATCGCAACCCTCATAGTCTTTTTCATCACCATTTAGTATCGCCATACACATATCAGCCTGATCCTTTATGATTTTCTTTAATTCTTCATCGGATATTGTTTTAGGGAGATAACCTCCAACAGGCATAGGTGGTTCTGTAAGATAATTTTCGTAATCGTACATCGTCATCCTCCCATTTCCGGGAATGGACATTCCCAATCCCAATCTTCGAACTGAATACAGTTGTTTAGCACGATCCTTCCTTTTTCTGAGTCATTGCCATGATGAACGATTACTTCCTGAATGAACTCCATACCGCACTCGATCCCAAAGAGCCTTATATCGACATTGTATTTGTCGGCGAGAGCTTTCAATTTCTCTTCATCAGCATCGCATGATGTAAATGACCAAGCTTGCTTTATATTGAAGCAACAGACGCCTTCAAGTTTGTTCATCCAAATATGCGAATCACGAATAAACATCCTTCTTGTTCCTTCTACATGAGGATTATTGAAAATCTCATAATCGAGTTCATCTTCGGACAAAGAAGAGTCCTTTATGTAGTCAGACTTAGGCAGTTTGATTCCACCGGTATAATCGTAACCAAATATTCCCTCGTCGATGAAGCGCTTAATATCGCTCATCTTCCCTCTTAGTTTCATTGTTCCTTCTATCCAATTTGGCATCTTTATTCTCCTTTCTGATATCTATTCCAGTAATATTACGGAGAAAATCACAAACAATATTGCAATTCTCCTCTTGATTTATTGGATAATCCTCTGCTTCTTCTGCATTGGTAACAGTCTTAACAGGTGTGCCTTGTGCTATTGCAGTATGAATGTCATACCTATAGTCTTCTCCATTCTGAATTGCTGTTACAACTTCTTCGGGTATATCAATTATCAGTTTCATACTTCTCTCCTTTCTTCGCAAACATAACAAACTTCCGGTGCTTTTCCGAGATAGGTCTCATGGTACTTGCATACCGGACACTTGACCTCATGCACGACCTGATTTCCGTTATCATAATCAGGCATCTTAATCCATTCTGTCATTACTTTACCTCCTCCACTTTTATTATCCTGTATTTGCAATCGATCCCAAGACCATAAAGCTTCTTACAAGCCTCTACGGAACTGACAATACAGGATTGCTTTCTCCATTGCCAATTGGATAATGCGTCTGCATATTCGAAATCTACCTTAACCATATGGTATCCTTTCAGTCAAATGCGTGTTCATCGCCATTGAGGTAATTCATAAGCTTATCTAATCCTTCCTGTGCTGATCCTTCGTAGACCTGTTTCGGATATTCGATTGGTGGATTGTCAAGCTGTGCATCAATGGCTTCCTGTGCTTTCCGGTGCTGTTCGGTCAGTCTCATGTCTCCGTAGAAATAATCGCTTGAACAAGCTGTCCATGAAAGAGGTTTTGTTACAAGATACCGTTCACCTCTGTATTCATACTCCAGATCAACATACCTGTGTTCAAATCTGTCCTTGACCGCCCCGATAAACTTTGCTGGATACTTGTTTGCCATCGCCTTTTCCTCCTTTCAGTTGTATGCATTAAGTAAAATGCTCAATGCGATCTCCGCTTCCTTGCAGGTAGGCTTTACATCCCATCCTCTGTCGTAGTTGCAAACTGTCTTGCCGTGGATCATGATCTCGAGCTTACTGATCCTGCCTTCATCGATTCCATACTCGCTCGGCTCATCGTATCTCTTTACCCAATAGTGGCAGATGGTTGCCTTTCCTGTCAGCCCCTTTCCCTTTTCGGGGATCCCTATCGTTCCTTCTTTCCAAAGCCTGTTCTTTGTCATGGTGTTCTCTTCCTTTCTTATGCTTCGGGAGCGGTAAGCTCGCCGTTTTCTGTAAACCAAAGACTAAAATCTTCAGCGGTCTCTTCAACAAGGCTTGCTTCCTTCGGATCAAGTGTGAAATGGAATGCTTCGTTGAGTTCCTGCGCTGCTTCCTTGATCGCCTCTGTGTAAGCCTCTCCTGTCAGCTCGCCGATTCTGTAAATTCTCTTTGCCATTGTTGTTTTCCCCTTTCTGATTGTATGTGTAGTATATACCATAACAACACACAAGTCAACTAAAAAGAGTTGATTATATATAAAAGTCGGGTCAAGGGTAAACCTCATTACACGCCGGGCAATATCCACCGTTTGCGACCTTGGTTTAAATTCCGTTTATCGAGGGAATCCCGATTTTATCTTAATCAGCACAAATCTGAGCGATGTATTCAGGCTTGTAGGTCACACAGATTGTTTGAAGTTTCCAAGCAGAATGAAGGCTGTATTCCTTTGTTGCATCGTCATACCAGATCCTGTCACCGCCCGGGAGAATTGCTTCACCCTTTTCCTTTGCGATCTCACACTTTTTCATGATCTGATTCTGTGTCATTGCCTTATATCTCCTTAACTCTTCTTCCTGCTTCTAATACCTCAACATCTTTTAGATAATTCATTAAATCGTTGTGAGGAATATTCCCTCCGCCTTCATCATTAAGATCGATATACTTTCCTGCGAAGTCTATCAGGTCTGACATACTTATTACCCATTCGCCTTTTATCATTGTCTTATGCCTCCCTCATTCTATTCTCGATCTGTGCATCGATAGCCTCGATCTGCTTCCAGATCTCTTGGCATCTCTGTGTATTGCCTCTGGTCTGATACTCTCTCTGCTGGATTCTTGCCAGTTTTGCTCTCTCTGCCTTCAATGCTGCAAGGGAATTCTGTGTCATAGCCTTATACCTCCTTATCTGCTGTCAGAACCGGGCACATAGAATATGTTCCTAAAGGGAATATTGTTTCAGACTTGTTGTATTCTGAAGACTGCTTGCTGATTCTGCATTTCCTTGTTTGCTTTCCATCTGTGATTGTAATAGTCTGGGCTGTCCTTGCGACTACTGTGTAGATCCAGATGCAGTTGTGATCACAGATGCTGCTCATTGAGTATTTCTTACCGATTTCAAACTTTGTCATTGTCTTGTTCTCCTTTATTGATTGTAAGTGTAGTATATACTACAATAACAAGGAAGTCAACTATTTTTCGTTGATTTATGAGAAATTTTTTCATTTAAAATTCCCTTGCATGAGGCGGAATGCAAGGGAATGAGTAACTAATAATAATCAGGGAGGTCTTAAATGGACTTAACCGCCTCTGATAAGGTTTGCAGCGACATACCCGGATCCATCAGCGAGCTTATACCACCAGCCGTTCACTTTGCCTTCGTAAAGCTTAACCTTCGAGCCTTTCGGAAGTGTCTTGACCACTCTGTAATGTGTTCCTGCTCCGGCACGAACATTCAGAGGATATTGAACAGTATTGACGATACCGATGAATGTCTTCGGATCAGAAGAGGAAACAGGCTTCTTGGCAACAAGCTGATTGACGATGCTCTGAATAGTTGCATAGTCATAACCTGCCTTCGTCAATCTGTTCTTTCTGTCGTTTCCGTTTCCCCATTTTCCGTTGATAACTTCACGAGCGATCTCTTCGTTGCTCTTCTTCGTCTCGATCTTCGGAGAAACAGGAACAGGTGTTGGAACGATAGGTGCTGCGTCTGCAATAGAATCTCCTACAACAAGTTCCCAATTCGGTCTGCCGTAGCCTGCGATCTTCTTGTTATTCGGTGAATAGGAATGAGTGCTAACCATATCACCTGCATTCCCTTCGACAGTATGAATCTTACCGCCTGCGATCTTGGTGACGATGCCTGTATGATTGATATCGCTTCCTACGATGAAGAATATCTGGTCACCGACCTCTGGTTCTAAATAGAACCGCTTCGCATTCTTGTAGTAATTAGCAGAGAACTTACATCCTGCTCCTGCACTCTTCTTTGGCTGACAGAGCATATTCCTTCCTGTCTCCATTCCGAATACATTACAGAAACAGTAATCTACGAAGATATCGCACCATTCTGCTCCCCATGTCTTACCATCGCCCTTACTTCCGTTATAGAAATCTGTGCCATTGAAGTAAGCAGAATACTTGGTGATATTCTTCGGTGTCTCCTTTGTGCCTACCTCGCCTAAAGCAAAATCTATAAGCTTTATGATTGCTTCCATCTTGTTCATTTCTTGTCCTCCTTCGATTCTCTCAATTCATCGATTCTCATGAATGCTGTTTCCAAATCTCTGGTAATAACAGCGATCTTCTCTCCATGCTCAATAAGCTTCTGATCCATCGCCTTGATGTCGCTTCTCGTCTCATTCGTTGTCGCACACACTTGGTCGAGCTTCATGTTCGCCTTGAAGATGCCTTCTCGGAGTGTGGCTAACTCTCGCTCATCCTCTGTGGCTTCCTTCTGTGTGTCCTGCTTCCGAGCGATAAAGAAGTTAATCATCGATACGATGAGCATGACACCAGAAAATGATAGGCTGATTATCGTTACGGCATTCATTCCCCTATATGCCCTCCGTCAGCAAGTCCTTCACCGATGATAAACGCCACTACCGATGCGCCCGCCATGATGAGTGCTGACACCTTCTCGGCTTTTTCTGTATCGCCTGTGAAATAGATAATCAGCATAGTCACGAAAGATGCGACCGCCAACCAAAACTTCCTCGATGTGAGCTTTCTCTTCCAATCAATCTTCATAGTTCATTCCTCACTTCCTCGTGTACTTGCCTTGTGACACTTCCGATAGACAGCCATGGAGGTATCAATTCTCCATGCTCGCTGTATTGTTTGGCAATAGAGCTAATAATATCTTCTTTGGCATCTCGATACCCTTCACGATAGCCTTCGACATATCCTTCGTTCATACTCACTTCCTCGTGTATTTACACTCTGTAATATCGCCCACATCAGCGAAGATTACATTCTCACCGATAAGAGTTGTTATCTGTGTCGGTGTCAACTGAATCTCGATAGGTGTTGCGAGTTCATAGACTAACTTCATACCTGTCACAGCTGTTTTGAAATCATCGGCATCGGTATAATCTGTATCTTTAATATAGATTGTTGTATTACTTTGTCCTCTTTTAATTGAATAGTTCGTCATATTTGCGAACGATGTATTACTTATCTGGGTTTCAAAAGCAGAACAAGCCATATTATCAAACGGAATCGCCTCGCTCATGTCGGTTATGTCCTCGGTATAGAATACCCGTGAACCTGAACCATATCGCCATGTCAAAGAACCTAAATCGACAATGCCATGAGTCGCAAACAACTTCCCATTCAAAACATCAAGAATAGCAGAATATACTGTCTGACCGAATGAGATAAGATAGGTGTCTCCAGTATCAACCCCGTTATTTCTTGTTATTGTTACACTACTAAACCCGATAAAATCACGGATATTCTCATATGGGGCAAAACTATCATCGGTTTCGCTTGCAAGGCGAATCATAGGCTTGAATACAAGATTATCAAGAGTCTGTCCATACTCTGCTCTAACTCTAATTGCCAAAATAACATGAGAATCATCTGCAAGTGTGAAAGAACCATCACCGTAAGTTCCTCTCGCTATCGTTTTCCCACTTACAGATAGATAGCTATCATAAGTTTTGAAAGATTCGGTAAGACCTGAACTATAAATATAACTGCCTGCTTTTAGTGTAAAACTTCCCGTTTTTTGAGATTCTTTAGTAGCCTTTCCGCTTACTGTAACAGTCCCGTCATCATTTACTGTATATGTTATTCCATTATTGGTACCAGATACCATATTATTCGGTAACTTATTCTTTCCACCACCCGCAGGATAAGGAGTACCACTACCTGTCTGTGTTACAGGGATATTCAGTTTAAGCGATACGAGAGGCTTACTCTTTGTAACACCGCTAAAAGATGCAATTCCATTTATTATATCAGCATCATAGACAGGGACTACACCGCCACCTGTTGCATTCTCGACAATTTTGAGAATAGCGAATTCTTCTGTTCCCATTACAGAGAAATCAAGGTCTGGTCTTAACGACTCTGCAAGTCTGATTGTTTTAGCATCAAACATATCACTCACCTAACCAATGCCATGTTCCGTCACTGTCAAGCTGCCCAATATCACCATCTGCGGTAACGACTCTTGAACCGAAATCAATAATGTCATTACCAAGTTTCAGATTAGGTACGATCTCCGTTTTTGTATCAGAAAAAAGAACTGCAACGATCTTATTTCCGTTCTTACTCTTAACATTCTCAACTCTAATCATTTTCGTTTCTCCTTTACTTGAGATTCTAATTCCTTTATACCACAACCGAGGCTAATTAACTATTAGTCTCGGTTATCTCATAAGTTAATGTCATGGTCATGGTGATATTCTTATCGACAGCATCGGAAGAATTCAGATTGTTTACTGTGGACACCCAAGGGAAGAGAGCATCAAGCGAGAGTGTCTTATACTCTGCCTGTGCGTAAACATTCTTCGCCTTAAACAGATTTATTCCGTAGGTATCGCCACTATGGATGCCCTGCAGATAGCTTCCCTGTATAAGATGCTTATCGATATTCGTCTTGTACCACTTGCCGTTGTGCCAATAAAGAGCATTACTGTTCTCCCTGATTCGCATGGTCTTATATCTGTCGCCATTCGGAAGACCTATCCATGAACCATTGAAGTCTGTTGCCAAAGGATCATCTGCAAATTCTGATACATCGGCATCGGATGTAAGATTGCACTTGATGATCTTCAGAGAAGAATCGACAGAAGCGAGGGCATACATATACGGAATGGTATTCTCATATTCTATCCACATTCCGTCTTTGACAAGTGTGGTGTTATTCAATGAACCGCTTGAGCCTGCGAAATCAACGAACTCAACACCTGTATATGTTCTCGAATATATTGTATTAAGAGCAGAATAGTCTGTCGGATCAATAACATAGTCATTAACTATTCCGTTACCGGAACTGTTCTTGAAAGTAATCAAGTGAATGAGGTTTCCCACATACATGACGAATGAATTGAAGTAATTGAAATTCTTCACTCCTCCAGAAACTGCAATAACATGAGTCGAGCCTATCTGATGCCTAACATCCAAAGATGCTCCTGTAATATGAAGCCATTTCGTGTTCAGAGCATATTCCTTAACGATGATGTTTCCTTCTGTATCATCACCTTCGTAATCTATCGCATAGCCGATCTCTCGCTCATAGTCGATGATGTTTACTCCAAGAAGGTTATCGGTCATTGAAAGAGGTGCAGCAGATAACTGTTCGTTTGCATAGGTGACAGGAAGAGTCTGGTCATCCTCATAATCGAAATTTCCGCTTTCGAGAAAGTGAACCTTACCGAGTGCCGGTCTTGTAAGACACACCGATTCGATATGTCCATTGCCGTAGTTTTCCGCCCAGTTCCAAACGAAGCGATATCCATTCTCGATCTCGCCTGTCTTTCCTGTCGAGAAATCGGCAGAGCCTCTACGATGATTAGTGCCTGTATAAGCATCGTTTCCTGCCATAGCAATTACATCCGTATCACCTGCGATAAGACCGAAGGCATCGCCTGTTGTTGGATTTGCCGAGTTAGTAAGAATACAACCTCCGAACCAATTCTGTGCGATAGGAAGAATCTTCGTTCTGTCCATCATCGCATGAAAATCACCATTTGTTATTGCTCGCGGAACAAATGGAGTTATCGTATTTCTCTTCTCTACCCTCTTGATGACCTTTCCGTCTCGAAGAAGTTCTAACTTTGTATATCCGTGTAAAGCCATATATTTACTCTCCTTCTACCTTGTTTTCTTTAATCTTGATATAGTTCGCCTTGCCGTCGAATTGATGAAGAGCAACACCGCCATACCATTCGCCGATTTTTATGTCGTTAATCGGGAAGGAATCCCAATACGAGGTAATATGTTCCCACTCTCCCTCATGTCCTTCCTCCCATTCTTTAGGGACGCCCTGCGTGGACACGGTGCATAGAGAGTTCCAAAAGCCGTGCTCGTCTTGAGTGAATAAAATAAAATTCCCGTCTTTATCAAAAGCAACGCGGAGCGGTGTATTTCTCCAATCGCCTTCAAAGCGTCTTGATGCACCTGAAATCTCCCCGATTGCCCGATGTTTCTCGTCAGAGTCATCAAAATAAATACGACCGAGAATATACACTATCATTCTGTATTTATTCATTGAGAACTCGACAACTCGAGTACATTCTTGCGGCTCGACGCCCGGATCGAGCATCGTGATAAACCCGAACGCGTTGTCGTTGTCGTAGGCTTCCGCATCTGTATCGAGGCTGAACTCGACCAAAAAGGAACGCCCGCGCAAATTAATCGTATCGTATGGATCTTCGCTCGAAAAATCGACATTATACAATTCCATGTCCCACTCTGGAGGCTCTATATGACCGCCACTTTGCGAAAAGCACTTAAACCAAGCCATAACTCACCTCACGAAAATTTAATACCGACAACATACAGGTATTGGAATGCACTCATATCATTCTCTGTAATCGTTATTCCAATTGGTGTAACATGATATCGGTCTGCTCGAATATAGGCTCTCTCTGGAGTGAGATTTGAGTAATACTTCATCGGGAAGAAGGTTGTGCTTGCAACAACCTCTGTCCTATCCGATGAATTACAGAGGATGAATAGATAATCAAACTCAAATAACGAATCCTGCGAAGTTATAGCCAATGCTGTGCCACTCAAAGCAGAAGCAGAATATATCTCCGTCTCTGATACTGTCTTATTCGTGCAAGAAATGCCCTCAACCTTAATGACATTACAAGTTCTTGAATTGGTTTTTGTCCATGTGATTACATCATCAGAAACCGCTTCTGAATATGTTGCATACACATCCGTTTGTGCGAAATTAAGAGTAAATCTTAATGCCACCGAGAATGCTGAATCGAGCATGGAAGGTGTTACGATGGTCGTAGATTCATCATCCGTACTTGTATTC
>Ga0247610_10006341_pt1 | contig 12315 bp, 9 predicted proteins | sample 174DNAGHGhighgp2_FD_193483 | JGI IMG/M metagenome (GOLD analysis project Ga0247610, IMG submission 193483) | Sheep rumen microbial communities from Palmerston North, Manawatu-Wanganui, New Zealand - 1742 DNA GHGhigh gp2 | ecosystem: Host-associated > Mammals > Digestive system > Stomach > Rumen ...
TCCGGCTATCTGCTCCTGTTTGTCGCCAAAACTCATGGCCACGAAGCGCCAGTTGTCTTCCTCTGTGTTGTCCTTTATGGTGTAGTCTCCGTCGCCGTTGCGCTGTCCGTAGCGTCGGTGTCCGCTTTGGAACATGTTGAAGTCGAGCCACTCACGGTCGTTGTACCACCATGCGCTGGTGGTGCGCCCGCGTGGGTGGAAGGTCATGAGGTGGACGGTGTCGGTCTGCCGTATGGCTCGTGCCAGCGCGTCCCAGCTGTCCATGCCTTTGTCGCCCATGATGTCGCCGCCAATCATCCAGATGATGTTTGGCTTCGAGGCATAGCGCTTGCCGAGGAATTGACCCAGTCTGGTGGCTTTCTCGGGTGTCATCTTCGTTATCTGTGAGCCCCAGATGCAGTCCATGGCGATATATATGCCCTGCGAGGCGGCGAAGTCGACTATATAGTCAAGATGCTCCCAATACCCGTACCCCGTAGTGGGCGAAGCTTCCAAGTTTTGTTCTCCGGTAGTGGGCGAAGCTTCCAAGCTTTGCCTTGTGAACCGCTGGCACTCGAAGCTCTCGTCGTTGGCCTGTGCCCCATATATGTTAAAGGTGGGAATGGCGTTGAGCACTTGTATCTGCTCCACGTTGTAGCCCTGTTCGTGTTCGCGTGTGAGGTAGAACTCCACTTCGTCGCGGTTCAGTCTCTCTGGCATGAGCCAGGCTGTGTTGCCCAGCCAGAAGAATGGTTTGCCGTTGTCGTGTACGAGATATTGGTTGTTGTCAGACACTTTCAGCCGTCCGTTGTCCCACGGCTTGTAGATGGTTGCTGCCTGAATGTCGGTAGTGAGCAGGGCAAGCAGCGCGATGGCGATAAGTTTCTTCATATTGCTTTGCTTAAAAAAACAGATTATTTGCATACAGAAGCATGTGCGTCGTTGATGACCAGCGAGGCGAGTGTGAAGCCGAAGATGGCAGTGATATGTGCCAGCGAACCGTTGGGCTGTCCCTCTGTGCGTGGGCGTGCCGGTTCGTCGGAGTAGACGCATGTGAACTTGCGTGCGGGGTAGCGCCCCTCGTGCTTGAAGCGCTTGCGCAGGGCTCTGGCCAGCGGGTCGCCCTCTATCTTCCAGAACTCTGTGGTGCGTATCCTCGAGGGGTCGAGCTTCAGTGCTGCTCCCATGGAGGAATAGAGCGTGGCCTGTGTCTGACATGCCAGCAGTATCAGCGCCGCCTTGTCCTTCAGCGAGTCGATGGCATCGATGATGTAGTCGTAGCTGCCGAGGTGGAAGTCGTCGGCATCCTCTTCGGTGAACATACGTTGCATGGTGTCTATCTGTGCCTGTGGGTTGATGGCCAGCAGCCGTTCTCTCAGCACCTCCACCTTCGGACGTCCCACCGTAGTGGTGGTGGCCATGAGCTGGCGGTTGATGTTGCTGGGGCAGACGTTGTCGAAGTCGACCATGGTGAGCTGCGTGATGCCTGTGCGCACCAGGCACTCGGCGCACCAAGACCCTACGCCTCCCACGCCGAAGATGATAACCTTAAGCTGTGAGAGCCGCTCCACGGTATCGCCGCCCAGCACCAGTTGCACCCTGCTGAACTGGCTTTCAGTTGGCAGAACACCACCGGTGTCAGCACTATTAATATCTGTAGAAGTGTTCATCTATATAATAGTAATATGTTAGTCTTTTCGGTTTATTCCTTATTTTTTCATTTTTTCCACCCTGTATTCCTTTCCCGCTGCGGTGTTCAGTTCGTAGAGGGTGGAGGGGCAGGGTAGGGTGGTGCGCTCTTTCACCACCTTAAGGCCCTTGCCTCTCAGTGGTGTGTTCGAGCGTATGCGGCACTTGCCACCCTTGGCCGAACGGATCACGGCAGTCTCTATGTTTCCGCCGGCCCACTGAATGTCCACCTCGAATCCGCCTCGTGCTTTCAGTCCAGTCACTATGCCCTTGGGCCATGCCTGTGGCAGTGCAGGCAGCAGGTAGATGAAGCCGTCGTGGCTCTGCAGCAACATCTCGGCTATGCCCGCCGTGCAGCCGAAGTTGCCGTCAATCTGGAACGGTGGGTGTGCGTCGAACATGTTGGGATAGGTGCCGCCACGCTGTTTCTGCGTGCCGAAGATGAGGAACGTGTCTGCTGTCAATGTCAGCTGGTCGCCGATGAGTTTCAGGGCGTGGTCGCCGTCGAGCAGGCGTGCCCACGAGCACACCTTCCACCCCATGCTCCATCCTGTGGACACATCGCCACGTGCGTTGAGCGACGTGCGGGCTGCCCTCCACAGGTCAGGGGTGCTGAAAGGCGATATCTGGTTTGAGGGGAACAGTCCGTAGAGGTGTGAGAAATGCCGGTGGTTGTCTGTCGGGTCGTCGAGGTCGTCGAGCCATTCCTGCAGCTGTCCCCAGTGTCCCACCTGCATAGGCGGTATGCGCGTTAGCTGGGCCTTTATGCTGTCAAGGAGGGAAGAATTAAAAATTAAAAATGAAAAATTATGATTAGCTTTCTTTGCCGTGGCATTAGTTTCCTGAGTGTTCTTATGATTAGCTTTCTTTGCCGTGGCATTAGTGTCCTGAGTGTTCTTATGATTTGCTTTGTCGGCCGTGGCATTAGTGTCCTGGGTGTTCTTATGATTAGTTATTTTTGCCGTGGCATCGTTGTCTTGCAAGTAATCATAATTTTTAATTTTTAATTTTTCATTTTCCAGCACCCTCGCTCCCTCCAGCACGTTGGTGAACAGCTCGGTGACTATCTGGTTGTCCATGGTGACACCAGCGTCGAGTGCCGACTTTCGCCCTTTGCCTCCGTGCTCTGGCGACTCGCCTGGGCAGATGACGAGGTAGGGCTCTCCGGTGGATGGCGATCTGTGGTTGGGGTCTTCTACGAGTATCTGTGTGTAGAAGCGTGCTGCTTCGAGCATGATGGGGAAATACTGTCTGAGGAATGCCTCGTCGCGTGTGAAAAGGTAGTGCTCCCAGATGTGGCGGCAGAGCCATGCCGCCCCTGTGGGCCACAGTCCGGTGGCGGCACGGTCTATGGGGCCGGTGACGCGCCACTGGTCGGTGTTGTGGTGTAGCACCCAGCCGTCGGCGCCATACATGTCGCGGGCAGTCTGACGCCCTGTCTGGCTCACCTCGCTGATGAGGCGGAACAGCGGGCCGTTCATCTCGGTGAGGTTGCACACCTCCGATGGCCAGTAGTTCATCTCGAGGTTGATGTTTGTGGTGTATTTCGAGTCCCACGAGGGTAGCATCTTCTCGTTCCAGATGCCCTGCAGGTTGGCGGGGTTGGTGTCCTCGGGCTGAGAGGAGCAGATGAGCAGGTAGCGGCCGAACTGGAAATAGGTGGCTACGAGGTGGTTGTCGCCGGCGGGGGCAGTGTGACCTGCGGTTTTCCCGTCTTGGGTGGCAGTGTGTCCTGCGGTTTTCCCGCCGGAAAAAGCCTCGATGCGTGAGCTGGTGGGCACGCGTGGGTAGCGGTCTGGTCCCAGGTCGAGCGTCACGCGGTCGTAGTAGCTGTGGTAGAGCTGTTCGTGGCGGGCTTTCAGTTCGTCGAAGCCAAGGGCCATAGCCTGCTGAAGACGTTCCTTCGCCTGTGCTGTCTCGTCGCCGCTGATGTCATTGTAACTGACTACGTTGGTGCCAATAGCCACATAGAGTGTCGCCTCGTCGGCATTGGTCACCGTGAGCTGCCCGTCGGCAGTGTGAACGGTTCCGCCTCCGGTGGCCTGTGCCGCCATAAGGCCCATGAAGCGCACCTTGCCCTTCAGGTTCTCATGCTTTGCGCTGACTCCGTGGAGATAAGCAACCGGTCTCTCGTCTGCAAAAGAACCAGTGAGCACATCGGTGTGTGGGGTGGTGAACGATGCGGTGAAGCTGATGCTGGCGGGTTGCGATGCGGTGAGGTGTATGGCGATGACCTTGCTGCCCAGTGGGGCTATGGCCTCGCGTTTGTAGTGCACGCCGCCTGCGGTGTAGCTAACCACCGAGCGGGCATTGTCTATGTCCAGAAAGCGCTCGTAGTCACTGTAGTCGGCGTGACCGACCATGGCAATGTGCAGGTCGCCGAAGGGCTGGTAGGGCATGCCCATGTTTTGTCCGGCTCCCACGGGCATCACCTTCTCGTTGGCCAACAGCTCGGCTTCCTTGTGACGCCCCTCGAAGATGAGTTGCCTTACGCGTGGCAGGTACTCCCGGGCATCAGCGTTCAGCACTTGGTTGGGCTGTCCTGCCCAGATGGTCTCTTCGTTCAGCTGTATGCGCTCTGCTGCCGGTGTGCCGTAGACCATGCCACCCATGGTGCCGTTGCCTATAGGCAGGGCCTGCGTCCAGGTTTGTGCCGGACGGTCGTACCACAGACGGTGCACGTCGGTGGCGGTTGCCACAAGCGGGAACAGCCCCACCACTGATAATAACAATAAAAGCTTTCTCATGTTGTCGGTCAGTTTTCTTTAGTAGTTCATCGCCTCTCACTATAAATAACGTGAAATACAGCCATTTATTATGCAGAAAAACGGCTGAGGCTACTCACACGAGCAGCCCCAGCCTTTCTACGATATTAATAACTAAAAACCTTTTCTTACTTGTTATCCTTTCTTGCAACAATCTCTGTTTACCTTCTAATACCTACTGTCCTGAAAAAAAACTAACCTTTATTTACTAACTAACAACCTACTGAATCATGATATTTCTTTTTCTTTGCTTTCTCTGCCTTTCACAAGGCTGTCATTTTATCTTTAATCTTTTACCTAAAACTAATACCTTATTATATATCGTATCCTATTGAAGATTCTGTCTCTTTGTCCTTTTGACGGTGCAAAGGTACGGCGAAAAACGGAAAACTGTATCATTTTCCGTCTTGTTTCTGAATAAAAAGGGCTGAAAGTTGACTAAGGTCAAGTCTTGTGTGTGCGTACACAATCATTTTGTGCACGATAACAACTCTTTTTCCACCATGTTTGTCAGTTCTACGAACTCTGGTATGCTGAGTTGCTCCGGACGGCGAGTCATGACGTGGTTTTTGAAAAAGCTGTCCGATGCCTGGTGCTGGTTGTCGAATATCTGTCTGAGCGACACTCGCAACATCTTGCGGCGCTGGTTGAATGTGGTTTTTACCACGCGCTTGAAGAGCTGTTCGTCGCAGTCGAGGTGCTTGGTCTTGTTGCGTGTCATGCGTATGACGGCGCTCTGCACCTTTGGTGGTGGGTTGAAGACGCCAGGCTCCACGGTGAAGAGATAGTCCACGTCGTACCATGCCTGTATGAGCACCGACAGTATGCCATACTGTTTGTTGCCCGGCGGTGCTGCCATGCGCAGTGCCACCTCGCGCTGAATCATGCCCGTGCAGCAGGGTATGAGGTCGCGGTTGTCGAGCATCTTGAAGAATATCTGTGACGAGATGTCGTAGGGGTAGTTGCCTGTGAGCACGAATGGCTGTCCGCTGAACACCTCGCTCAGGTCCATGCGCAGGAAATCGCCTTCGATGATGGTCAGCGTCTGTGGGGCTGCTGGCGAGGAGGGTGGGGTGGTGGTGAGTGCACCGCTAAACCGCTCTTTGAGATAGTCCACCGACTCGGAGTCTATCTCCACCACCTTGAATGGCCGTGGCTTCTCTATCAGGAACTGAGTCATGACACCCATGCCAGGCCCTACCTCCAGGACTGGCAGATCGGGGCAGGCGTCGACAGTGTCGGCGATTCTGCGGGCTATGGTAAGGTCAGTGAGGAAGTGCTGACCCAGATTCTTCTTTGGTCTTACTTTTTTCATACTGCCTGCAAAGGTAGTGGTTTTTTCCGAGAAAAATGCCATTTTGGTGTGTGAGTAGTCGAAACAGATACATTTTTGATTGTTTTTTTACATAATTGCGAAATAAACTGTTATAAAATTTGCTGTTATTATATTTTTTTATTATTTTTGCACCATAAAATATTTACGCTTCGAGTTATGCAAAAATTGTTTTTAGTCTTGACGTTGTCATTTCTCTGGCTGGCCAATGTGTCGGCTCAAGACAATACCTATGAGAGTCGTAATCTTGTCTACCCAGCTCAAGACTTTTTTGTTCCCCACTGGTTTCTGACAGTTCAGGGAGGCGCAGCCTACAACGTTGGTGAGGCAAAGTTCCAAAAACTTGTCTCGCCTCATGCACAGCTGGCCCTCGGCTATCAGTTCACCCCGTTGCTGGGTGCCCGTCTGTCGGTCAATGGTTGGGAGGGGCGCAACTGTTACTCCTTCCCGCGCGTGAGTTATAAGTGGAACTACGTGCAGCCGTCGCTCGAGGCTATGCTAAACCTGACCAACCTCATTTCTGGGTGGAAGCCGGAGCGGTTGTTCAATGCTTACGCCTTTGCCGGCATCGGCTTGGGCTATGAGTTCAACAACGACGACGCCGAGAAGGCCGACCTACTGCTTCGTGAGAATTACAACCGGCGTCTGAGCGAGAACCATGCCTACGTGGAGCGTCAGGTCACAGAGTTCCAGAAATTGTGGCGCGACAACCGTCTTAACCCTGTGGTGCGTGCCGGCCTGGGTGCCGACTTCCGCATCACCGACCATTTTGCCCTTTGCGCTGAGGTGAACGCCAACATGCTTCCCGACCACTGGAACTCTAAGAAGGGCAAGCACGACAACCGCGACTGGCAGTTTAATGCACTCATAGGAGCAAAGTTCACCATCGGCAAGAGCCACGGACGTACGGAGCCCATCTACGAGGTGACACAAGTGGAACAGCCTCCATTTGTAGAGGACATGCCTATAGACAAGATCTCGTTCAACGTCAACGTCTACTTTATCATCAACACGAGCTACATCCGCGACAACCAGGTGCCGAAGCTTGCAGCTCTGATAAAGTATCTGCGTGAGCATCCGCGTGCCTTCGTCCGTCTGTCGGGCTATGCCGACAAGGAGACGGGTAACCCGAGCATCAACATGCGTCTGTCTATAGAGCGCTCGCAGAACGTGTCGCGCTATCTGCAGGATGCAGGCATCAGCGAGTCGCGCATACGTCGCTTTGCAAAGGGCGACACAGTGCAGCCATTCGACATACCTGAGGACAACCGTGTGTGCATCTGTTACGTCTATGACCCGGACAACCCAGAGCCGCAACCGTTTGAATATTGAATTTGACTTGTTACTTAATAATATTAATACATAAAACAACACAGGTATGAAGACTTTTGGAAAACTGTTTTGTGCTTCACTGCTTTTCATGGCAGGAACACTTACTTCCTGTACCGACTACCAGGATGAGATAGATGCTTTGGACGGTCGTGTCACCATTTTGGAAAACCTGGTGGACAGGGCAAACAGCAATATCTCTGCCATGCAGACACTTGTCAATGCCGTGGCCGACGGGTGGGTCATCACAGGAATGGTCGAAGTCGATGCTGACCACGACCCGCAGGGCAGGGGTTACCGCACCATTACCTTCGGGAAATTAGTGTGGAGCGAAGAGCTTAATGACTATGTGCTGAGCGACAAGTCAGAGGACAAGAAGGTGACCACCATCTACAACGGACTTAACGGACGCGACGGTGCCGACGCTGCTGCACCCGACATCAGCCTCCGGCTCGACCCCGACGATGGTAACTACTACTGGATCATTGACGGTGTGTGGTTGACAAATAGTGAAGGTCAGCGCATACAGGCCAACGGCAAAGACGGCAAGGATGGCAAGGACGGTGTTGACGGCAAGGATGGCGAAGACGGCAAGGACGGCGTGTCGACGGCTCCGCTGCTTGGCATAAACAGTTCCGGACAGTGGATAGTGTCGTTTGACAATGGCGAGACATGGGAGCTGCTGCTCGACTCCACAGGAAATGCTGTAAGCGCCACCGGCGAAAAGGGTAAGGACGGCAGAGACGGCAAGGACGGCAAGGACGGCCAAGACGGCCAAGACGGTAAGGACGGCAAGGACGGCCAAGACGGTGACGATGCTTTCCAGTTCATAAAGTCGGTGACCATAAGTCTTGACGCAGAGGGCAACCGCTTTGTAATCTTTATTCTTTATGATGGCACCAAGGTGAAGCTGCCGCTGAAGTGATTCGTAATTCGTAATTCATACTTCGTAATTCGTAATAAATTCCAGTTATGAAAGCAAGGACTATTCTTTTAGGCTTGGCACTCTCTGGGCTCTTCATCTCGTGCAACGAGTACTACGATGACCTTGAGGGCTTGGGCAAACGTGTGGTGAAGCTTGAAGAGAGCACTCTACAGATAGACAACTCGCTGAAAAACCTGGAGCTGCTGACCCAGGCAGCGTCAAGACATGGCTACATCACAAAGGTCGACAACAATGCCGACGGCAGCTGCACCATACATCTGAGAGGGCCTTTCGGTGCAGGTGGCGAACTCACCGACTCGGTGGTGACCTTCACCAGCGGAGAGATAGGACGGAGTGGCAGAGACGGCCAGGCAGCAGTGGCGTTGCTCGATGTCACCGAGGGTGCCGACGGCTTGTACTACTGGACTTTCAACGGCACGTTCCTGCTCGATGCCGACGGTAACCCCATACCGGTGCGAGGCGCTGACGGCAAGGACGGCAAGGACGGCAAGGATGGCGAAGACGGAGACGACGGTGCCGACGGCCTTGACGCCTCGCCGCTGTCGGGCGACGTAGTGCTGCCAATGGTACGCATCAGTGACGATGACCGTACCTGGGAGATTTCGCTCGACGGCGGACTTACTTGGCAGGACACTAATGTGAAGGCCGACGGCGAAAATGGCAAGGACGGTAAGGATGGTAAAGACGGTGTGGATGGCAAGGACGGCGAGAATGGCAAGGACGGTGAGAATGGCAAAAGCGGACAGTCTGATTCTGTGATTATAGACATCATCGAGACGCCGACAGAAGTGATATTCGTCGTTCATGTATCTCCGTCAGGAGCCATACAGTCACTTGTGGTACCTAAGGGGTAGAGCATTTTTTATCATTGATGGAACAGCAGAACAACATCTACAGCCGCATAGTAAAAGTCTTGTTGCCCCTTGTGCTTGGAGGAACGATACTCTATTGGATGTATCGTGATTTCGATTTCAAGAGCATAGAGCATGTTCTGCTTCATGAGATGGACTGGACGTGGATGCTGCTCTCCTTTCCCTTTGGCATACTGGCACAGGCGTTGCGTGGCTGGCGCTGGCGGCAGGCACTGGAGCCGTTGGGCGAAAACACACGTCAGGAGGTGGCTGTCAACTCCGTTTTCCTCAGCTATGCCGTCTCGCTGCTCATACCACGTGTGGGTGAGGTGACACGCTGTGGCGTGCTGAAACGCTGGGACCAGGTGTCTTTTCCAAAAGCACTGGGAACGGTTGTCACCGAGCGCGCCATAGACTCACTATTAGTGTTCATGGTCACTGTGACGACGCTGCTCTTCGAGATGAGCATCTTCGGAACGTTCTTCAAGAAGACAGGCACATCGTTGGACACCATACTTGCCGGTTTCTCTTGGGCAGGGTGGCTCGTCACGGCCATCTGTGCTGTGGCGGTGGCGGTGCTGGCCGTGGTGCTCTTCAAAAACCTCTCTCTCTATAAAAAGGTGAAGTCCACCATCCAGGCTGTTTGGGAGGGTGTCGCCTCGGTGCGTCATGTGCGCAATGCACCGCTGTACGTGGCCATGACCATAGGCATCTGGCTGTGCTATTTCCTGCATTACTATCTCACTTTCTTCTGTTTCGATTTCACTGCCCACCTGGGGCTGGGGTGTGCCATGGTCACTTTCGTGGTCGGCAGCATAGCAGTGATAGTGCCCACGCCCAACGGTGCAGGACCATGGCATTTCGCAGTGAAGACCATGCTTATACTCTATGGCGTAGCCGACAACCAGGCTCTGTACTTCGTGCTCATAGTCCATACGCTGCAGACCATGCTCGTCGTGCTAATCGGCATCTACGCGTGGATTCGGCTTTCTTTCATCCGACCAGTGGAGTGAGGAGTGTGGAGTGTGGAGTGAGGAGTGTGGAGTGTGGAGTGAGGTTAGTTTTTATTTACTGATTATTGAGCAATATTATATGAATGATTTTTTCTACAAAAAACTTGATGCTTACGCTATAGCAAAAGAGTTTACAATATATGTTTATTCTGTCATTGGGCATTTCCCGCCTTATGAACAGTATGCACTAAGTGATCAACTAAGGCGTGCGGCCATTTCAGTGCCGTCAAACATCGTGGAAGGAATGGGGAGAACGCCAATAAAAGAAAGAATTCATTTTATCAACATATCCTATGGCTCATTAGCAGAGGTGATGTGCCAGTTGGATATTGCCTTGTCACTGGGCTATATCAGTGAACAGGAACTGGCACAAGCAGAAGAAATCTCAAATCGTTTGGGAAGAGTGTTGTCTGGCCTGAAAAAATCTTTAGAATTGAAATTACCTGTTAATTAATCACGAAGTGTGGTGTTGTGGAAAGCTAATCTCAATTAACCCTCCACCCTCCACACTCCACAATAAAATAATCACGAAGTGTGGTGTTCTGGAAAGCTAATCTCAATTAACCCTCCACACTCCACACTCCAAAAAAAACAAAAAAACTATGAACGAAATCAAAAACCTGAAACCAGAGTGCATCTGGCGCAATTTCTACAGTCTGACACAAGTTCCGCGCCCCAGTGGCCATCTTGAGAGAATCCAGCAGTTCCTGCTCGACTTCGGCAAGCAGTGCGGCGTCTATGCCGTGAAAGACCCTGCCGGCAACATCCATTTCCGCAAGCCCGCCACACCAGGCATGGAGAACCGCAAGGGCATCATCCTGCAGGCGCACATGGACATGGTGCCGCAGAAGACACCCGAGTCAACCCATAACTTTGAGACCGACCCCATTGAGCCGTGGATTGACGGTGAGTGGGTGAAAGCCAAGGGCACCACACTCGGCGCTGACAACGGCTTGGGCGTTGCCGCCATCATGGCCATCATGGAGGACAAGACCCTGAAGCACGGACCCATCGACGCCCTCATCACCCGCGACGAGGAGACAGGCATGTACGGTGCCAACGAGCTGCCCGAGGGCGAGCTGGAAGGCGACATACTGCTGAACCTCGACTCTGAGCACTGGGGCAAGTTTGTCATTGGCTCTGCCGGTGGCATCGACGTCACCGCCACACTTGACTACAAGGAAGTGGAAACCGACGCCGACGATGCTGCCGTGTGCATCACCGTACAGGGGCTGCGCGGCGGACACAGCGGACTGGAGATAAACGAGGGCCGTGGCAATGCCAACAAACTGCTGGTCCAGGTGGTGCGCCAGGCCATCGAGGATTGCGAGGCCCGGCTGGCCACGTGGCATGGCGGCAACATGCGCAATGCCATACCATTCAAAGCCCAGGCAGTGCTCACACTGCCCAAGGAGAACATAGCAGCACTGCGCGAGATAGTGGAAGACTGGCAAGAGACGTTCAACGACGAGTTTAAGCTCATAGAGCCACAAGGCATCAGCGTGACCATCGACGAGGTGGAGGCACCGAAGACTCAGGTACCCGAGGAGATACAGGACAACATCGTCGACGCCATCTTCGCCTGCCATGACGGCGTCATACGCTTCATACCTGCCTATCCTGCTGTCGTCGAGACTTCGTCGAACCTTGCCATCATCGACATCGAGGGTGGCCACGCCGGAATAAAGATACTGGCACGTTCGAGCCGCGAGGACATGAAGGACTACGTCGTAACCATGCTTGAGAGCTGTTTCTCCATGGCTGGCATGAAGGTGGAGACAGCAGGCAGCTACGGCGGTTGGGACCCGAACCCCGACTCAGAGATTTTGCACCTGCTGCTGAAGGAGTATAAGGATTTGTTCGGACAGGACGGCATCATACAGGTCGACCATGCCGGACTGGAGTGCTCCGTCATCCTGGGCAAGTACCCACACCTTGACGTGGTCAGCCTCGGCCCCACCATGAAGTCGCCGCACACCACCACCGAGAGGGCCCTCATAGCCACCGTGGAGCCATTCTGGCAGCTGCTGAAGAAGACACTCGAGGACGTGCCCTGCAAGTGACATGTGAAGAGTGACAAGTGGGCTGCCGCAACTCCAATGGACGTTGGGGGTGCGGCAGCATTTATATTATTTTTTTTATGAAGAATTGTTTATTTACGTTGGGTGCTCTCATACCCTTTGTAGGTGATGCGTGCGCCCAGACAGAGGACTCGACGCTGAAGGCCACGCCCGAGCGGCCCAACATAATATTCATCCTGGCCGACGATATGGGCTATGGCGATTTGGCTTGCTATGGCAACCAGTATATCCAGACACCCAACATCGACCGGCTGGCACGTACGGGAACCTCGTTCACCCAGGCATACGCCGGCAGCGGCATCAGCTCGCCGTCGCGCTGTTCGCTGATG
>Ga0247610_10006343_pt1 | contig 12313 bp, 11 predicted proteins | sample 174DNAGHGhighgp2_FD_193483 | JGI IMG/M metagenome (GOLD analysis project Ga0247610, IMG submission 193483) | Sheep rumen microbial communities from Palmerston North, Manawatu-Wanganui, New Zealand - 1742 DNA GHGhigh gp2 | ecosystem: Host-associated > Mammals > Digestive system > Stomach > Rumen...
AACTTATTTGCTAAATCAGAATATACAGACGTTTTCGTTACATCAAAGATAACTAACTTGAACATTTGCAAGTTTGACTTTAACATGATATAACGATCTTTATCTGTCAAATTTTCAATGCTTGAAATCGTATCTACATCAACTGGAAGTTCATTATGTTCAAACGCGTGTTCAAATGCAATGCGCTTTGCAGCTGTTGGTGTATTTGGTGGAAACACGTAATACGCTGGCATACAATGCTTTTCGATCATTTTGATCTTTTCAACAACTTCTTCTGGTGTTAATGGCTTATCACCAAATACTTCTTTCAAGTACTTAACGACTTTATTCAAAGACCATTCACCAGGTTCAAGTGGATCAGAATCCTCTTCTTCATAGAATAACTGTCCAAGTGCAACCCATTGCATTTCATTGTCGACCCACGCTGCAGTCATCGGTAAAACGTGTCTGCCAGTAAGTTGATAAATAGCAGTCTTATCAGCTTCTGTAGTACATTCCACGATATGTAAGTTGCAGTTTTCGACCATAGTCAAAGACTTAGCATATTCAGTACAGAATTCACAAGAGTCTGAAACAAAGACGTAAACACCGTGTTTCAAACCGAGTATGAATTTTTCTGCAGACATTTTCATGTGATCGAACATTAAACCTCCAAGTTCATGATATCAAGCAATGCACATGCAACCATCAAATCTGGCATACTAGAAAATGCGCATTGAGGTTCCCATTGTCCTAAAATCATAATTGCTTGTGCTCTATATTTAGGCTCCATCTGAGGAACATATTCGTCCAACAAAAATCTGAAAATATCTGTTGGTGAGAAACCATTCGAATTGATGTAATTTCTTGCATCTGTAAGTTTCTTTGCTTTAATCATGTCGCTTAATTCTGTACCGACACTCTTAAATTCAAGAACACCCTTATCAATCTTGCCATACATTGCTGCATACTTTTGAAGCAATGTAATCATCTTTCTCATTGATGGAAAACAAGATGTCACGATAAGTGGCAATACTTCAATATCGTATTCAATTCCTTCATGTTTCAAAATACCAGCCAAGCGTGCTAACATCTTTTCTTCAAGAGTTTCACGAAATTCTGGTCTTGACATATTGAAGTCAAAGACTTGTGTTCTACCTTCTCTCAAAGGTTCGATAATCTTCGAAATGAAATTGCAAGTAAGAATAAATCTACAAGACTTTGCAAATTCTTCAATATAACCACGAAGTGCACCTTGCAATGCTGGAGTAGTACCATCAGCTTCGTCTAAGATTACAACCTTTGGTTTATTCAGTCTTGAACGTGTTGCAGCAAAATTTGCAATTTGTTCTCTTGCAACAGAAATACCGTTATCAGAAGAAGCGTTAATGTAGATGCTATCAGCACCCAAATCATTAACGATTGCTTTTGCTAATGTTGTCTTACCAGTACCTGGAATTGGAGAACACAACAACAAATTGTTTGTCGAACCACTCTTAATCATGTCAGTAAAGTACTTTTTGTACGAATCTGGCATGATAATGTCTTTAACATGCTGAGGTCTATACTTTTCGACCCAAATCAAATTGGCAAAATTAGAAGCCATGTCTACGTTCTCTACGATTTCTTGGTGCATTGATTACTGGAACTAAACCAGTTTCTCTAGTTTCTTTTGGGAAGATGCAAGTACAAGGAATTGGTTCACCTGTATCTGCTTTACGACCAAGATAACCTCTTCCGTGACACTTCTTACAGTTTGGCTTTGGGTCATTAAGAATGATGCCCATACCTTCTGCTGCAGCCTTCATTATCCACATTGGATCTGCATTCTTAAGTGCAACCAATTCTTCATCAGTTACTGGTGCTTCATTCAATTCACCATTTTCATTTACAAGTTCAATATCTTTTGACATGTGTACCTCTATTAAGCGTCTGCCAAAATGTAAACGTTAACATCGATTCCGTCTTGACGAACTTCAGCAAAGTGAAGCATACCTTCCTTGTCGATGATAACTGCATATTCACCAGATGGAAGAAGTTCAAGTTTTGTCGAAGAAATTGTAACTGTGAATGCAGCTGCATTTGGCAAACTTGTTACTGCATAAGTCTGAGAGAATACATCAGATGTCTTTGGATTGAATGCAGTAATTTCACAAAGTCCGTTATTTACTGAGAACTTAATGTTTGTTGCACCAACTACACCGATCATCTTCTGAATGTAGTTCAACTGTTCATTTGTCAAAGAGAACTTTGCAGATTCTTCTGTGACACCGATATCGTAGAATGTATCATTATCGATGTCGTACAAATCTGGCTTCATAATACAGTCAACTGATGCAAGTGTATGTTCAACCTTTGCATTAATTGCTGGCTGCTTAATAACAACTGATACTGGTTCTTTATCTTCATCAGAGTTGATTGTTTCGAGAATTGGGTTACCTGAACCATCCTTCGAAGGAAGTTGACAGCTTGAGAAACACTTCTTAAATTGTGCGTAAGAAAGAATTGTGAACTTTGTTCCACTGAAATTGAAAGCGTCTACATCAGCCTTAACTGTGTAATAAACTCCGCTTGTCACTTGTGTTGTTTGTTACGAACAATTTATCGTCTTGCTTTGCAATCAAAACTTGCTGATTCGACTGTGAACTGATATGTGCAAGTGTTGACAAAGTGTCAATAAAGTCAATGTTGTAACTTAATGTGTTATTCATGAATTATCTCCAAAATTTTTAATTCTAATTAAAGTATAATAAATTTAAAGACTTAAACTTTTTCGTATTTTCCACCAACTTCTTGGCGTTGTTCGTTAATATCGTGCTTTCTGTAAAAATACTCACACAATTCGTCACTTGATACTCCAAGTTTAACATACAACTGTAAGAAAGTTATAAGAACATCGTCGACAAGTGGAATTAGCGCATATACGTTATCATCAAGTTCTGTGTAAGTTTTCCAAGTCTTATAGCGTGTTTTGTGATACAACTTACCAATTGCAACGTTATACTGTCCGATTATTTCATGATACTTAATGCTGTGTGTTTTGTTATACATCTTTTCTGCTTCTGCATAGTATGCTCCCAAAGCTCTTGCTGGAATAACGTTAATATAAAGTAACTGATTTAACAAGAATGTAAACGCATCAGTTAGTTCCAAAATAACATCATCAGTTTTTTCGAGCTTATCATGATACAACTGCTCGATAAATTCTGCTAATTCTACATTTGTGCAAGTTGCATGATAACAAGCCTCTGCAAGTTTTGTACTTGTATCAATCATTACGTCATCAGGAGAAATTGTATGACGTTTTTCCAATAACTTCTTTTGAAAATCAAGCTGTGTAAACAGCATGTTTATTAGTCTGTCATCTTCGTTCTCAATCATAATTCCCTACTTCAAAATTGTTTTCAAATATGGACGCATGTCATTGCATACACAAATTGTTGGTGCTGTGGATGCTTTTGGAATCTGGAACAAAACCATTTCGCCAATTCGAATACTTGTGTGTTTTTCCAAAATGTATGCGTAAGTTGATAACTGAATCGAATACTCATTAACATTACAAGCATCGAAATCCGTGAAAGGTGCTAATAATTTTTCGCCTTTTACGTTAGATGTGTCAAAAGATTTTGATGTTTTCCAGTCGATAATCGAATAGCACTTTTTGACTTTGTTGTATGCTAGAAAGTCGATAGTACCGCAAAGAGCATTGTCAACGTCGTAAACAATGAACTCGTTCTTAATTGGCACATACATCTTTCTCATCTTATTATATAGAGACTTGCAATAGACTTTTCTTTCATCGAAATCCTGCTCCATGCCTTCGTATTTACTCATGAGAGCTCTATTGCCATTGTAGTCTTTTCTGTACCAAAGATTTTCCATGACAGAGTGCATTTCTGTACCAAGTTTTTTGGCGTAATCACCTGAATATGACCACGCATCACGAACTTGTTTGACTGTCATGCCATTGTATTTTTCATTTTTCTTTTCTTTTGAATTGATGCAGTTTAATGCGATTTCGTCCCATTCTTCTTCAGTTTTTTCTTTAGAAAAACGTCTCAAAAACGTTGTTACTGACGTAAAGTTAGTTCCGAAGAGAATTTGTATACGTGTGTGTTTCGTCTACAAAGTAAATGTCACTAAACGCATCCCATAGTTCTGTAATAATATCACTCATAGTTCAAGTATAATTAAAAATTAGCATTTAGAAAATGCGTTTACGTAATCTGTAATGTAGTCGATCTGACTTACTAACTTGTGTTTCAACATAAAATTGTAGAATTCTCTAGCGTCAAATGAACCGCGTTGCCATGAATTAAGTTTTTCAATAATTTCTGTTGAAAGTTCTTCGGGAATTGCGTCGAATGCTATCAAAGTATAGTTACGATCCCATTCTTCTTGACACTGTGTTTCGTTCAACCACTTATCAAGGTCTGGCAATACGTGTTTTTCGATAAACTTTGGTCCTTGACGATACTTCAAACCAGAAATACGAGGAACATTATCACCTGCATCACCGAGAATAATCTTTTCAGTCAAATATGACTCAGGATTTGCAACTACAATATACTGCTTCTTATGAGCATCCCATTGTTTGTAGTTAGGATATTTGAAAAGCTGATAAAAGTCACGGTCATTAGACTGAACTATGATATCTGCTTGCTGTTGTGATTTTACTGTAACTGCGATCAAATCGTCAGCTTCACAACGAGCAACTTGTAAGAACTGCATGTTCTTTGCAAGATTTTTGAAATCTTCAATAAACTCTCCATTAACTTTGAAAAACTTATCAAAGTCAATTACAGACTCCTGTCGACCAGTAATTCTGTTAGCTTTGTATAGTGGATAGTAATCTTTTCGCCAATTATGAAAACCTTCTTGGCAAATAATGACTCTATCAGGAGTGAACAACTTCATAGTGTTCTGCAATGAACGCATGAACTGAAGTTTGTACATTGTAAAATTGTCATCTGTCGGATCATATTCTGTAGCATGTAGACAACGCATGTACAGATTAGCAGCATCTAATACAAGATAGGTGTCGCGTTTTCCGTGTAATAAATTTGTTATTCATATAAAAAGTATAATAAAATCTTTGCAGAAATTATTTTACTTTTTATTTCTTGTAATTGTAGTAGATGTCGATCAGTGGATATCTGTTTCTATATCTGATCACGATGCTAAAGTTTAGTTTGCCAAATGCAACGTTAAGAACATTGCCATTCTGTGTAGCACCCGCAAATGTTTTCGAATTTATGTTTTCTTTAGAAATTTCGTCATGATACACGATATCTTCAGCATTTGTTGTAGTGTCGATTACCATCGTATTTGGTTGTGCACTAAGAATACACAATGCAAGAATATCGACAGTCGACATAGCTGAAATACGTGTATGCCATTCATTATTCAAATTACGCGCAATTACACTCAAAATCTTACTTGCTGATGCTATTTCATCTTGCATATCTGTAACAGCCAACTCTACTGGTAGCGACGGTGATACGCTCTTGTCTTTACTCAAATTGTTATAGACTAATCTATGCCACGCAATTGACTTGATTTTAATCGCGTTATCTAACGAACTATAACTTTTAACTGAAACTGGAACAATCTTATCGCCTTTAAGTGTACAGTTAATGTCAGCAACAGTATCATAACCTGTCATGTTAGCAACAATTGAAATTCTAACAAGTTCGCTACCGAAATGATCGACTAAGAATTTGTACAATTTAACACCAGCACGAATCTTTTGTACTGCAACTGGATCAACTGTAACGTTGTTAAACAGTGTTCTGTAACGTGCTTCATGATAACCCTTTGGAATTAGATCGTTATCTTTGTGTGTTAGTTCGTACAGCTTTGTGTTCATTACAGTTACAAGCTCTTCTATTTGTGTTGGCACTCTATTGCTACTCAAACCGTATTTACTAAATAGCAATACTGGCATTACTTCAGTAATATCAGAATTTCTAACATTGTTAACACCGAAGCATAGTGCTAACACTCTTCATGACGTAATTGATTTTTATTTTTGTATCGTCTTTATCATACACAACTTCTGTAACATCGACAGTGTGTGAATACGAAGGTTTTGACACGTGTTTAAAATCTTTTAGTTCATCGTGTTTAGACGCATAGTCAAAGATAACATTCTTTAAATCATCAGCAGCAGATCTACGATCTTCAGCAGCATTTACACCATCAATAGTAACGTAAATTAACAGATTTGTTGCTGTTGTAGATTTTCTATTCAGCATATTGTCTACACTTATATCAGCTTCATTGCAATGTCTGCGTTTGGCCAATTCGTGTGTTATTGACTTGTTCATGCTGTTTACAAACTTGATAAATTTATCTTTGCCTTTATAAAGCTCGAGTTTGTTATCAAGTTCTTGTATCGCTTCTGTGAGAAATTCATGTATGTCTTTAATCATATTTCTATTTATGCGTATTTCACTAATCTCGATCGCGTAGTATTCGACAATAAAGCACTATTCCACTTGATAACATTTGCAATACAGCCATCAAGAATGTACATTACGCCATAATCACCATTATATCGAACAAGACGTCCAATGCCTTGTTCAAGTTTTGCAACTACATCTGCGCTATACCAGTCTTTGTAAAGTTCTTTCTTAGCTTTGACTAAATTATCTGCTAGTGAAGCGTACGGAAGTTTCATGCAAATTGCAAATCTGCATTTATCACCATCAAAGTTCAAACCTTCAAGTAGTGTTGGACCGCAAAGAATCTTATTAGTACTCTTCAAATACATCTCGATAGCGAAATCTTTTTCTTTACTTGAAGTGTAGAAAATCATGCGCTTCAAAATGTTAACAGGCAACTTTGCTTTTAACTGTTGAACGTTTTCATAGTTACCAGTTTGAATGATGCCCTTTTCATCTTTGTGTTTTTCACAAATTTCTTCAATCTGCTTAATGATTTTTGGAAGTGAAGCATTCTTCTGTGAATAACTCATCTGATTTATTGTAGAGTAATAAATTGGAGATTTCGAAAAATCAAATGTAGAAGGAATATTGATTGTTTGATAATCTTCTTTCTTTGCACCAGTTAAACCAGACATCGTCTTATAGACATCGAAGTTACCCATAGTAGCAGACATCATAAGTTCACAACCACTCTTATCGTGGAAGTAATTCTTTACAAGGTCACCTTCGTAAGTGCAATTGATAATCGTTTCATTTTCGTTTGAAGTTTTTACGAGAACTTTTTCTCCAAGTTTCTCAATTAACTTCAACATATCGTCGAACTTACAATGTGCTTCTCTAGCTAAATTTCCAGAATTCAGATACTTCTTATTTGCGCTGAATGACTGTGTAGCTTTTGTTTTCTTTCTAATTTGTTCATTAAGATCGACATAAACGCTTAAAACTTTTTCATATCTCTGCATTTGCTTAACAATATCAGCAGGTTTTTCTGCGATAACAGTTTCAGCTGCAATATCTGACATGACTGCTTCGATGTCAGGTACTGTAGAAATCTTGTTCTTAGTCGCATACTCTTCTAGAGACTTGATGAAAGTTGGAATTGTGTGCGGAATTTTCGGAGCATACTGTTGCTGGACAATGTCATTTAACTTATGCGCTTCATCACAGATTACAAAATCACGTTCAGGAAAAATTTCTTCTCCCATCATATCAGCGACATAGTTTCTTTGAATGAGATACAATTGGTAAGTCATCAAAGTCACTGGAGACGAAATTGCTCTCTTTCTATCTTGTATGAATTGACAATGAGATACACATCGATAACCGATTGATTTTGCTTCTTCATCATTACAAAGCTTTGACATCGGAATCATATTGACTGAGCACATACCAGTGTTCACTGATGAACCAGTGCATGCACATGTGTAATTGTCTTTGCCCTTTAAATGTCCCCATTTTAGTCCATAGCGATCAAAATCAGCTACATACTGTTCATATAGTGACAAATCACTTACGAGAATATAACTCTTTTTATCGTAATACTTGTTCAATACACCTGCACAGATCATTGCAGTGATTGACTTTCCGCTACCTGTCGGAGCGTTCATTACTTGTGTCTTGCAGTTATTCAACACATTCGATATGATTATTATGCAAGATTCGAGTTGATGTGTTCTAAACTTAAAATCTGCTCCAAGGTTTTCTTTAGCCCATTCATTACATTGCTGTTCAATTTCGTCTATTTGCATATTGAAAGTATAATAAAAACGCACAAAATTTAATTGTGCGTTTTGTTTGAAATGATATGAGAATGTCGCTTAGTCTTTCTTTAAGCTATTTCTGAAAATGATGATAGCTGCACACAAGTCTACGGCTGATCTATCACGAGAGTTGTAATTAACGATTGTCTTATACGCCTTTGGTGAACAATTAGCTGTATTTGTAGTATCAAAATTACTAGCCTCAACAATCGACATCACCTGTTGGCAAGCACCACGTGCTTGTTTTTCCCAGTTTTTCACCTGATCGAAATACTCATTCATTCTCTTTCTATTATCGCAATTATTTGTAAATGAGTTGTAAATCGCAGTAATGATAGAATTAGCAACCATCACTTCTGGTGAAATATCATTGTAGAGTTTTGATGCTACAGTTGTTGGTGAAGCATCGTTATTGTTATCTGTAGAAATTAGACTACTGTCAGCAATTGGTTCTAACATTGATGGATCGCCATCCATTGTGTCAGGAGCAACTTTAGTCGGAGCTGACACTGGAGCAGGTTTAGCTGCAGCTGCTTGTTTTGCTGCAGCGTCATCTTTCTTCTTTTTGTCAGCAGCTGCTCTTAGAAGAGATAGCATATCTTCATGCAACTGAATGCTTTCGTTTAAAATGTTACTGAATGAAGTATTATCCATTGTGTAAGGAGCAACTTTAGTCGAAGCTGTTATTGGAGCAGGAGCAGGTTTAGCTGCAGCTGCCTGCTTTGCAGTTTCAGCATCTTTCTTCTTTTTATCTGCAGCCAATTTCGACAAAGAAGACAAGTCTTCGTGTAGTTGAAGACTGTTATTCAAAATTTGTCCGAATACTGTATTATCCATTTAATGTGTCCTTCCAGTCAATGTTATTTATTTCTTCAAACAACTTCGACAAACCAGAAATGTCAACTTCTGTAGATGCTTTAAGTTTTCTTACCATCGGTTTATGAACATCAGGGCTAATCTGTTTACCACGTTCAGCAGCTCTACGTGCTTCTCTATTAGATCCAGTGTTAGTTGCTTGTGTTTTCTTAGGTGCCATTTGCAAGTTTTGTGCTTGTTTTGTGTCAAGTTGATAATTAAAATTATCAGCAGTTGAAGCATCGCCATTCATTTCACCGTGCTGAACATTTGGTGCAGCTTTACCAATTTTGTCAACATCCATATCAGCGTTATCAATAGCATTTGCTGCACGCAATGACTTTATTTGTCCAGTTTTTTTCTGTTTAGCTGGTTGTTCACTAGAATCATTATTTTCAGCAGGTGTTTCAGCTGGAGCTTCTTCGTGTGTTTCAGTTTTTTCTTCGCCACTATTATTGTCAGTTTCACCAGCATCACCTTTATCACCTGCAGTATCGCCAACATTATTTTCAGCAGGTGCTTCTTCTGGTTTGTCAGTTTCACCAGCAGGTGCATCACTAGGTGCTTCACCACTTAATGTTTCAGCTTCTTTAACGTCGTCCTGATTTACTGCGAAAATGTCTTCAGTATCTTTGAAGTTAAATGCTCTTGCATATTCCTTTGCACTATCAAAGTTTCTTATGCAAATACCTTTAATCATACATTCACCAGTAGTTGGACTATCAGTTATACCGCCATTGTTAATCTTTTCAGCAAGTTCGTAATCGATAATAGTTTTGCAAGGAGCAAACTTTGTTTGCCCAATATCTTGTTCGAATGCTTTCAATGACTGTGATACTGCTGCGATTGAACGTGCATTTGCAATGTTCGATTTCTTCAATGCTGTTGCAAGTGTTGCAATTGAATCAAAACTTGCTTCTGCAGACTTAGTCAAACAGTGCTTTTTCAAAATATGAGCACCATCAATGATGTACGCAGTATTCAAATTGCGATCATATATGTAAGTAAGTCCAGTCTTAGCCATCAAAGCATCTTTATCTGCAGTTCCTGTATGAGTAATGCCGTGAAGTACTTTACCGATACCAGTACCAGCACCCTTACCTAACCACTTAATTCCGCTCTTTGCTTTATCACCAACTTTGTCAGTTACTTTATCTGCTGCAGTAACAATTCTGTTACCGATATCTTCGTTAAGAACATATCCAGCAACAAACACACTTTCAAGTGGATTTGCTGTACGTGTTGCTTTTAGTTGTTTTTTGTCTTTACCTTCAACGTAAGCTGGATCTTTCTTATCATTGTCGAATGTCTTTTCTGCATCTTCATGACCCATAGCCTTAACGTATTCGCAGAAGTCAGCGACAGGACCAGCAATCTTAATAAGACGATCAGCTAAAATACCAAAACCAGTTTTTGAATTATCTGATTTTGCTGCTTTAATTTCTAAACCGTGATAACGATATTTGTCACCATACTTAACTGGATATTTAGCAGTTGTTTCACCGTTATGTCCATTAATGTTTGAACGAACATCGCGTCTTGCTGAATCACCTTCAAGATTTCTATCGTATGTGCCAAGTGCAGCATTGTGTTGTTTTTGTGTGTCAGTTCTGCGTCCAAGACTATTGCCGTTTAACACGTCAGTAGCATTATTTCTTTGTTCTTCATCAGCTTCTGTCAATTGACGTGTATCTAACCAGTCAGTTAGTGTCATTTCGTGCACTTTCTGCTGTTTTACAGCGCTCTTAACTAATTCTGGTGTATCGATTGTGACGTATTCTACACACAATGGCATATCTGCATGATTAGAATGCGCAGCTAACAGGTTCCATTGTCTTGCAATGTACTTATTAAGTGTGTCAAACACGTCTTCGCAAATTGCAACTGTTTGTTCACCAACTTGCAAAGTACCACCAGCTTCTGCATCACGAGCATCATCTGTATAATCTTTCGATTTCTGCTCATATTCATTCCAATCTTCATCGAACTGTGTTAGTTGTTCACCAATTTGTGCAAGAATCTGTTGTGCTTCAGTATACTTAGAAGGGTCTAGTTCGTTTATTTCATTGTACTTACCACGAATATTTCCCTTATCTAACTGCTTTTCTAGCGCAGAGTGATATTGTTCATAACGTTCTCTATCACGCTTAGTATTTTCGTCAGACATCGCTTTCTTCGAATATGTTTTGTTTATCGAAGTAATGTATTGCAACAATTTCTTATATGGTTCGACAAACTTGCCGTCATCTTCTTCGTCGTCTGTTGCTTCTACTAACAAGCTGAATAAATCTTCGATTTCTAAGCTTTCATTTGTAACAACAGTATCTTCACTTGTGATTTTCTTTAGCTTGTCTTCTGCTTCTTTGATTTTCTTAATAACATCGTCGTATGTAATTTCAGTAGAACGACCAGTAGCAGTAAATCCTTCAGCAACACCTTGTGCAAAAGAACGCAAACCAGCAAACAAAGTTCCTGTTAGTTTCTTACGAACTTTTCTAAGTGTTGGATTTGTAAGAATGTTGAGTGTAAGCATTCCAATCTTTGGAATAGCCCATAGAGATGCCCATGACTTCTTACCAAGACTTTCGTTCAACCACTTCATAGGAGCAGTGTGCATGAACTTATTACCGTGACCAGCCAATCTACCACGACGGAACTGACGTTCACCAGTAACTTTGTTTTCAAACCACGTCTTTTCTACAGCTTCTTGTTCTTTCTTAAGAGCTGCAGTCATACCATCGACGAACAAATTAGAATACTTTGAGTATTGTGCATCAAATTGCGTCTTAAACTTTCTCGAGAATGCTATAGCTTTTGGCAAAGATTTCAAATCTTGTTCAGTAAATCCACTATTTTCTCTTTGTTGGTCATTCAAAACTTTATACCATACGCAAAGTGCAGAATCAAGAATCATCTTATCATTTAAATTTCTAAGAAGTCCAAGTTCTACTGTATAGTTAACGTTTCTGTCAAAGCCTAATTGCAAAGTCTGTAAAAACTTTTCTTGTTCTTTTGGAGAAAGAGAAGCAATATCAAAATGTTTAACTTTGTCTGTAGCTAAACGTTTACCTTGTTCAGTAAATGCTCTGTTTGCTTCTGCAAAGAATGATGTACTTACATAAACAAGCGCTTCACCAATTGCTTCATACATTGTATCGTAAGTAGGTTCATTCTTGAACTCTTTACCACCAAACTTTGAACGACGTTCAGCTGCAATAGCAAGATTTCTATGTTGTGCTACAGCTCTAAATTTCTTTGGCAGAACATCAC
>Ga0247610_10006344_pt1 | contig 12313 bp, 1 predicted proteins | sample 174DNAGHGhighgp2_FD_193483 | JGI IMG/M metagenome (GOLD analysis project Ga0247610, IMG submission 193483) | Sheep rumen microbial communities from Palmerston North, Manawatu-Wanganui, New Zealand - 1742 DNA GHGhigh gp2 | ecosystem: Host-associated > Mammals > Digestive system > Stomach > Rumen ...
GATTAAAGAGAAATATATTCCAAAAAATCATTAACTGAATTGTGCAAATTAAAAGAAATTATTAATATATCTGAAAAAAATGGAATAATACTTTTAAACTCAGAAACATTATATATAACTATTCACCAAAAAGGCATATATTTAATAAAGAATAATAAAATGACAATTGAAGAAATAATTGAATTTTTATATGAACAAGACATATATTATTATGATAACAAATATAAAGATATAAGAAGTCCAGATATATTTGAATATATTTCAATAACAGAATCAAGTAAAAATAATATAAAAAATATACAAGAATTAAAAAAAAAGAAAATATGGGAATTATATAAAGATTCAAAAGTTACATTGAGAAGGCAATTCTATGAATCTTTTTTAAAACAAATTCAAAATATTAAAGATTTGCAATATATATTTGCATTATTTTCAATAGAAAATATATCAAAGGAATTTAATCAAATGATAAATGAAAAATTAGAAAGAATAAAATTAACTAATTTAGACTCAGAACAAAATTATAAAATCATTTTTGAAATTTATTCAAATTTGTTATTATGTAATGATAAAAATAAATTAGATTTAAAATTATATCAAATGCATAATTACGATTTTACATCAAAATATTTATTTTATTTATTGAAAAATAAAAAATTAGAACATATTATAAATAAACTAAAAGAGGAAATTATTAATTACATTTTAAATCAAAATAAGAAAGGAAACTTAAATGAAGAATCTTTAATTTCTTTTTTATTATTGTCACCAAATAATAATTTTTGTTTAGATTTATTAAATCAAATGAAAAATAGAATATTAACTGAAGAAGAATTTTACCAAAAAAAAGAAACTAAAAATTTCACTTTATTTAAATATTTTTTTGAAAAATGTGCTGATTTGAGAAGTAATGAGGAAATAGAAAATGGAATATATTGCTTTGAATCAGTAAAGGTAAAAAGTAAAATAGAAGATGATTTATCAAAAAGCCAAGTTAAATTTGAAACTATAAATAATTTAATAGATTATGATAATTCATTTTATAATAGAATATTAATTATATATGATAAAGATGAACAAAAAGCAAAAATTATTTATGAAAAGATTAAGAATGATTTGCATAGTTGTAATAAATTATTTTCAAAATTTGAAAAAATAAAAGATTTTTATAATACTTTTTTAAAAAGTACAAAGCGAACAATAATAAATTCAATCAAGAAGTCATTAAATAAACTCAAGCAAAAAAATTTAGATGAAATATTGAAATTAGATGAAAAAACCATTATTGAAAATAATGAATTCAATTTAGAAACAGCTATTAAAGAAAGTGAAAATTTAAAATTTAAAGATTCTTTATTTTTTATGGCAATATATAACGAAAAATATAATATAGAGAATTCAGAAAAAACTGAACAAGAAATTTTTGATTCATCAAAAAATGAGTTTTTAAATACTATGAAAAGAATCATTCTCCAAAATGAAACAAAAGAACCATTTTTTGAAATCAATAATGTTAATGAAATTATTAATGTTATTAAAGGTAAAAATGAAAATATGGAAGAAGAATTAAATTTTATATCAAAAGAGTTTGAGAGTCTAGGAAAAGAAAGCTATATTAAAAATAATTTATTAGGAGATTTAATTAATTTTTCTAAAAAAGATAAAATTGAAAGGTTGCTACAAGGTCTTATTTATTTTATTGAATCATGCAAAATATTAATTCAATTCCAAGAAACTGAATTTATTTCAAATTTAAAAAATCAACATAAAATAATAAATTCAAAAGGAGTAAGTGGTGAAGAAATTCAGCAATCAATAAAACTATTATCTGAGCTCAATTATAATATAGATTATGAAACTTCATTAATACAATTTTATAAGATATTCTTAGGAAAAGAAGAATCTATTGAATTTATTAAACAAATAAAGGAAGCTAATTTAGAAATAAGAAATTTAAATGAATTTATTGATGAAAATGAAAACTCCCAATTACAAACTACAGATATTGATAATTTGTTAGATGTATTTACTTTTTTCATAAGTTTAATAGAAAATAAAAATATTAATTCAGATGAAAGCTTTCATAAAATTTTTAAAACTAAATTTGAATCAGAAAAAGATATTGATATTAAATTTGTAGGATATTTAAGTTCTTATGGTGAGATTATTCAGCTATTTCAATCATATAATGAAGACCCAGAAATGACTACTCAAAAGATAAATAAAATATTAATGTCTTCTAATCTTGAAATATATAAAGAAGAAAAAAAAGATTGCTTTATGTTTAAAATTAAATATTTAAATCAAAAGGAAAAAGAAATTGAAGCTGATATCAATCAAATAGAAGAATTAAAAAATAAAATATTAATTTCTTGTACAAATTCTAATTTATTGAAAGAAGAGGGGAAAAAAGATAAAATAAATAAAGAGCAATTAACTAATCAATTTGTAGCATTGATAGATAATATAAATCAATTGATTAATACTTTAGATAATTTACTTATAATTGGGTATCCACATATTTTAAATTTAAATTTAAAAATAGAAAATTCGATTGCTTTTGATTCTAATAGCAGAGAAAAAGATTTAAACAAAATTATTGATGAATATAAAGAAATAAATAAAAATTATAGAAAAATAGTTAAAAAAGGATATGAAAAATATCCTTTTTTGAGATTATTTTATGGTAAACAATTTATTCAATTGTATGAAAAAGCTAAAAATATCAATACTAATATATCACATTTAGTAAATTCTATGACATTTAATAAAATAAAAAATTTTAATGTTACTTATCAATATGATGATAATATAAATAACATTGAAAATATAAATAAATATTTAGAAAATTTATTTTCTATAAATAATGTAACTTTAGATGATATTTATAATAAAAATAAAATTTTAAGTAATTTGTCTTTAGAGCCAGGATTATATAGAGTTATTAAAACAGATAATGATGTATTAGGTATTAATATTTCAAATATATATTCTAATTTAACTGGAAATGCTCCAATAGTTTATACTTTATTAATCTGTAATGATGAGACTAATATTGAAAAAATAAAATCTTTTTTATATAGGGCAATATTTTGTGATGCTCCAATATTATTTTTGATTACCAATATAGAATGTTTGGAATTAACAATAAAGCAAAAGTTATTCAAGACATTAAATTGGCTTTATAAATCAAAAAATAAAATTATAAAATCATATATATTGTTTTTATATAAAAAAGTTAATTCAGGCTTAGAGAGGGATATAGAAAAATTGATTCCAGAAAAAAATAATTTGAATAATTTCTTAAAAAAGCCAGAACAATCTATAAATTTATTTAAAGAAACTGAAGCATATTCCTCAACTTTTGCTGGATATGGAAAAACTACTGAAATTAAATATAAAATAGAAGAAAAAAATGGTATATATAAATATTTACCTTTAGGAGGTGTCTTTACAAGAAATTATATTATTAATAATTTGGAAAATCTTAATTTGGAATTAAATGATACGAATAATATTTACATTCATTTAGATCTATCTGAAACGAATAATGATGATTTAATGAATGAATTATTGTTCAAATTATTAATTCTTAGATTCATTGATTCTAAAGAAAAGATATTTTATTTGGGAAATGATATAAATATAATTATTGAAATACCAAATGGCTTTATAGATTTCAAAGAAAAATATAAAATATTAACATTATTTAAAAATATACACATTGATAAATTATGTCCATTGAGATTGGAAAAAAATGCAGTTATAATACAGGATTCACCTATATCAATAGTAGCAGAAACATTATTATTATATGAAACCGGACAAATAGGTACAACAGATATAGTTTTAGATGATCCAATTCAAATGTCTGCAAATGAATGCGAAAATATTATCAATAGATATTTTAAAGTTGAAAATCAAAATTATTATCAAAAAATTAATTTTATAAAAATATTATCTGTTCAATTCAAAAAATTTTGTCAGAGTATATATTTTAATTATATTACTCAATATGAAAATGGCAAAGGAGATTTAATTATCAAAGTAAGAAAATTAGTAATAAAAAATTTTATTATTTTAACTGAAGTTTTTACACGTTCTCCTTATGATTCTGTATTACTAAAACAAAATAAATCATTAAAATTATTTGATAAAAATCAAGAAAATGAAATTAGAGAAGATGCTATAATTTCCTTAGCCAATGAAATGAAAGAAATATTTTCTTTTGAATTAATTAATCCAAGTTTGGTTTTTTTTAATAGAGATGACCAATCATTAAGTATTATTACAAATATTAAGGATAAAAATGTCGAAGAGTATCAAAGTCTTTGCGAATTTTGGAATTCACAAATTTATAATCCTAGTCAAAGAATGGAATTAACTGATTTCAAAAGTTTAAAACATGAAGAATTTATTGAGAAAATCAAAATTTTATTTTCTTTAAATACAATGTCAGAAAAAGATATCAAAGAAGTATGTGAAAAAAATGGAAATTATATTTTTGTTTCAGATAATTATATTAAAATGGTAAGAATTTTATTAAATATAGAAGCAAAAATACCAGTTATATTAATGGGGGAAACAGGTGTAGGGAAAACAAAATTATTAGAAATATTATCTACTTTATATGAAAAAGGAAGAGAAATAGGAAAAGAAAAAGACAAAAAAAAAGCAAAATGGGAAATTTTGCAAATACATGCAGGAACTACTGATAAAGAAATTGTGGATTTCATTGACAATATAACAGAAAAAGCAAAAGAATCAAATGAAGAGAATGAATTAACTTGGGTTTTTTTTGATGAAATTAATACTTGCAATTCTTTAGGATTAATTACTGAAATAATGTGCAACCATACTTATTTAGGAAAAAAAATTAATGACAATTTTATTTTTATTGCTGCTTGCAATCCATATAGATTATTGACAAAAAAAATGAGAGAAAGTGGTTTAATATATTATAATTTGAAAGAAAACAATAAATTAAATAATTTAGTATATGCAGTTAATCCACTCCCTCACTCTTTATTAAATTTTGTTTTTGATTTTGGCTCACTAAGAAAGGAAGATGAAGAAAAATATATTACTAATACTATTATAGAAAAAATAAAAAAATTCCAAAATGATAATATTAATGAAAATGAATTAAAAGAAATCAGAAATAAAATAATAAAAAGTATTATTACTTGTCATGATTTTATAAGAAGTAAATATGATAAATCTTCTGTTAGTATGAGGGAAATTAGAAGATTTGGATTATTTTTTGAATTTTTTATGAATTACTTTAAAAATAAAAGTATTACTTCTATTAAACTCCAAAATAGTTTAAATATTACTTTATATCTATGCTACTATTTGAGACTTAACGACAAAAAAGATCGTCAAGAATTAGCCGAAAAATTGAATGAATTTTTTCAAGGCAATAATTTTTTAGATAATCCAGAAAAAGAAGTAAAAAATATAATTAAGCATATGCATATAGAAAAAAATAAAGGAATTGCACTGAATAGAGCTTTAAGAGAAAATTTATTTACAATATTTGTATGTATAATTAATAAAGTGCCATTAATAATTGTCGGGAAGCCTGGCACAAGTAAATCATTGAGTTTTCAAATAGTATATAATACAATGAAAGGTAAATATTCAGAAAATGATTTTTTTAAAGATAAAGGAAAATTATATAGATATTATTATCAAGGTTCAGAAACTAGTACAGCAGAAGGAATAAAACAAGTTTATGATAAAGCTATGAGGGCTCAAGAGAAAAATATGAATAAAGATATTATTACTTTAGTGTTTTTTGATGAAATGGGCTTGGCAGAAAGATCAAGCAATAACCCATTAAAGATAATTCATTATTTGTTAGAAAAAGATCAAGAAAAATCTGTCCCATTTTTGGGAATATCAAATTGGAAATTAGATGCTTCTAAAATAAATAGAGCTTTAAATCTAAGTATAACAGATTATGATAGTGAAGATCTGGAAGAAACAGCAATTTCTATAGCTGAAGCTTTAAATAATCAACTCAGTTCAAAATATAAAGCTTTTTTTGAAAACTTAGCCATAACTTATAATCAATATATAATATCTAATAGAAGTAGTAGCCTAGAAAATAGAGATTTTCATGGTAATAGAGACTTTTATTATTTAATTAAAAATGCAATGAGAGAATTAATTAAAAAAAAGGATAAGTATAAAACAAATTTTGAAAAATATGAAGAAAACTTATTAATAAGGATAGGAATTGAATCTTTGGAAAAAAATTTTGATGGATTAGAGGATTCAATTAATAAAATAAAAAAAATATTTAAAGAAGTACAAGGATTTAATGAAAGCTTTTATTTAGGAAGAAATGATTCGATTTTAAAAAATATCAAAAAAAATTTAAAAGATTCAAACAGTCGTTATTTAATGATAATATCAGATGGAAATGATGGTAGTGATATTATTAAATATATTATTAATTCAATAGGAAAGAATTATATTGAATTAGTTGGAAGCAAATATAAAAAAGATATAAAATCAGGTAAATATAGTGAAGAAATTTTGAATAAGATTAAGTATATTATGGAAACAGACAGCATTTTAATTTTAAGAGATTTGGATATGATATACGCTTCTTTATATGATTTATTTAATCAAAACTTTACTTGCATGGGAGATAAAAAATTTGCAAGAATTGCTTTCGAGTATTCTAAAATATCTTCAGAAGTTAATAAAGATTTTCATGTCATTATAATTGTGGATAATACTAAAATTCAAGAATTAAAATTAGATCCTCCATTTTTAAATAGATTTGAAAAGCATTTAATTAATTTTAGAATGTTCTTAGAAGAAAAAGATATAGAAATAGCAAGAAAAGTTTTTGAATATATAAAGATAATTTCTTCTTATAATAATAATGAAAATTTAAAATTAGATTTAGGGAAATTATTAATAAATTGTGAGCAGAATAATATTGAAGGATTAATATTTAAAATAAAAAAAGACAATAAAATATTAAAAGGAATAGAAGGTGCAAAATATGAACAAATTATAATTGGCGAAATTTTTAATAAAATTGCACCAACTTTTTGTCAAGATATAATAGCTACTATACTATCTTCAAATTATGATTCAAAGTATCATTTAATAAATGAAATCATTATAAAAGCATATAAAAAATATAGCTTTATTAATTTTGAATTATTCTTTGAAAAAATAGAATCAAAAAAAATTATTATTTATACATTTAGTAAAGATAGTGAAAATATATTTGATGAAGGAAAAAGCATCAAAAATAAATTCGGAACTTTTAACAAATCATCTCTAAAAACATATATGATAGAATCAATAAAATCAGAAAATGATTTAATATCTTTATTAAAAGAATTTTTTAATTCAAATACTAAAAATTTATTAATATTAAGATTCTCTGAAAATGAACTTCATAAAGTTAATTATGTTAATTATACAATAAATAATTTTGAAAAAGATATTAAAAATAAAAAAAATAAATTAATTATATTTATAATTCATAGACAAAGACATAAAAAATCTTTGGAAAATAAAAAAATAAATTCAGATTTAATATCATTTATTAATGATGAATATTATCAGATATTCATTGATAATTTAAATGGGGATAAAAGCTTTGATTTTTGCAAATTAATATCAGATGGATCAGATAGCTTGACTCAGGATTTTATTAAAGATATAAATGAACAATTTGTAGATACAAAAATATATACTATATTAAATTATCTAAAATTTGAAATCTTTTATCAGACAAAAGATTTTAATTCTGTAAATTGTATACCAATAATTTCAAAAAGAATAATTGAAAATAAAAAATTGAAAGAACTTATTTTAAAAAACATGGAAAAACAAAGTAAATCAATTAAGGATATAATAAAGGAAGTATTTGAATCTGAGATAAATGAAGTTTTTGACGTTGATTTCAAGGAAGTTATTTATAGTAAATTAAATGCTAATTTTGAGATATATTTATTGAATATTATCTATGATATTTTGAATAGAAATATATTAATACCAATTTTAAATGATCAAAGTTTAGATATATTATTAAAAAACAATTATTATAAAAATTTAATATTTTCTGAATTTGATAAAATACATTTTAATTTTGCTCCAAAATTGAAATTGGGAAATAAAGCAAATATGATTTCAATATATAATGGACTATCTTTACCTCTAAGTAAATTTTATTTAGATAAAATAATTAATTATATTAATGAGCAAATATGTCCTAGATATATTATAAATGAAGAATTGATGAGAAAAAGTCATATAAAAGAAGAAGAAATCTTAATATTTTATGATGAATTAGAAAGATTAGAAAGCAATATAAAAGTTGAAATAAATAAAGATGAATATTTCCAAAATATTCAAAATAATAATAATTTAAAAAGAATGTTATTAGAAGACTATTTAAAGTATTTTATAATTAAATTTTTAGAAAAAAATGAAATTGATTTCAAATATAATGAAAGTGTATATAAGTTTTTAATAATTATATTAAAAGTTAAATTAAGTGAAGATAATAATACAAATTATAATTTTATAGATACCATTGAAGAATTCATTAAAATAATTCTTTTTACTCAAGGATACAAAAATGATATAAAAAATCTTTTCAATATTTTTATTGATGTTAAAAAATATTGTATAGATATAGAAGATAGAATAAGCAAAATATTAAATGAAAATATAATTAAATATGAAATTTCTGATAGAAATAAAGAATATACTAAAAAAGTTAATATAAGTTTCTTTAATATTATTGAATCCTTAACCAGAGCAATTTTATTATTCAGTGTTGATTTAATTAAAACAGATAAAAATAAATTTAAAGAATATTTTAGCATTTTTACTTTGATTGAAGCCAATTTATTAAAATTTAATAATAAATTCAATTTATATAGCAAAGAATTAGGTAATTTGGCAACAATAATAAAAGCTCATGAGTCATATAAATATAATGAAGAACAATTTATTAATAATTATGAGAATATAATGAATAATTTATTGAAACAATCTATATTATTATATAATAATGATTATAATAATTGTTACAATAATATTCTAAACTTAAGCAAAATATTTGATGAGACATTTATACAAAAGGGAAAAGAATATTCTAATTTATTATTTTTTGTTTTTAGATTACAATATAAATTAATTAGTGATGATGAAATAAAAATAAAATTAATTGAAAGTTTTTTCAAAAATCCATTGCTAATTAAAAAATCAAAGATATTTTTATCTGAGACATTAAAAGATATGAAACCTGAAATATTCAATGAGAATAATTTATCAGAAAGTAAAAATGTTCTAATTAATAATTTCATGAATTTAGTAGATAATCAAAAGCTTTTAAAATATAAAAATTTAATAAATCAATATAATAATATAAATTCAGATGAATTTAATGAACTCTTACTATTTACTTTTGAGAATCAATGCCAATCATATTTTATGTCCATTCTGAATAATAATAATAATGAATATGCAAAGAAAACATGCCAGGAATTATTATCAATCATTTCATTTGAATATTTAAAAAAAGCTATTAAATATATATACAACTATGATTATAATAATTATATGAATGTTAGTAGTGATATTGATAATTTATTTAATAATAATGGTAATATAAATCAGAATAATGAAAATAATCCAAACAATAATGATATTCTTAATGGAAATAATACAAATGACAATAATAATACAAATAATATTAATGGAAATGAGAATGACAGTATTGATAATAATGGTAATGTTATTAATAACACAAATGGCAATAATAATAATGCTATAATAAATAATAATATAAATTATAATAATGCCAACAATAATAATGGTAATGAAATTGAAGTTGATGATAATGGAAATAATAATAATAATAATTTTAATGTTATTAATAATATTAGTAATAATAATCTGAAAAATAACCTATTAAAATTATATGCAATTGCATATATTAAAACATATTTTTATTATTATGTTGAAATGAATTATAATCATTTTGATGATTTTAATTTTGAGCAAATTAATGCCTTATTAAACTTTAAAAAAGAATATAATAAATATATTAGAAAAACTATCATTATTTATATTTGGAGATTATATTCCAAAAAATTTAAAAGCTTTGAAGAATTTATGAGCTTTAATTTTGACTCCAAAAACATTCCAATATATAAAGAGTTATCAGATGAATTGTTAAAGCAAACAAATGAAGAAATAATTTTCAAAGAAAGTTTCATAAATGAAATTTATAAAAAAATTTACAATAAAATAATATTTTTCATTCAAAATGAAAATAATGATATTGAATTAAAATAGATGATATAAATACAAATTTTGATTCATTTTACTGTGTCTTAGTTAATAAAGTGATTTCTAATATATATGGAAAAAATAAGAATGTTTTTATAGATAAAATGAAAATTTTATATAATTTAACTAATGAAAGAATCAATTTAGGAAATGAAGGAAAAACAATTTATCAATATTTATTAAATAATGAATTACTTGAGAATAACATTATTAATAAAATATCTGATAAACCTTTAGCAAAAGAAGAATTTGAAATCTTATTATATTCTTTAAGATTTATTTTGAACATTCAAATAAATCATAATAAATGCTTCTATAATGATATATTAAAAGGGAATACTAATCAATTTATTAATGATAATTATATTCCTGGTTCATTTTCATTAATAAATGAATTTGTTAAGTCTTATAATATTTTAAAAGAAAAGTTTAAACAAATAGAAGAAGTAGGCTATTATATATGCAAGGATTGTGGATATTTATATGAGGTCCAAGGCAATACTTATCCTACAAGTCAAGAAAATTGTCCTAATGGCCATCAAATTGGAGGTATAGATAATTTGTGTAGTAAAATGGATATAAGAGTATTCCCTGATAAAAACGAATTAAATAAATATATTGAAAATGATACAAATAATTATGCTAACTCTTTTGTTTCAAAAACATTAGAAGAATTTAAAAGAGATTATGTTGATCAACATTTATTGAATATTACAAAAGGAATTGTAAAAAATTATACAATTAATGATTTTGAAAAAAATGACTCGTATAGGAATTTAAATATAATAACTTTTAGATTATTAAATTTTGTTTTATACTCATATTTATTGTCAGCATATATATTAAATAAACTTAATGAAGAAGAAATTAAATCATATTTAATAGAAAATTTATCGCCAAAAACTTTATTTGGTATAATTAAAAAAGCTTGGGAATTGCTTAATAATTCTTTAAAGGATATAGGCATTGAAAATGCACAAATTTTTATAAATATGATTTTTGATAAAATAATAGAATATATGAATTCTTTAGATTCAGTTGATACTCAAGAAAAATTAGAATTATTTGAAAAATCTATTGATAATTATATATTACAGACAATTTCAGACATTGATAAAATAAATGGATTGAATAATGAGTATCATAATTTACAAGAAGAAATTTTAAATTACAATCCTCAAAATATTAATGAAATAATACAATCTAATTATGAACCATCAATATATCCTCAAAGTATATATCCTAATTTACAATATTTTTGCATATCAAATATTCTAGATTTTAATTCATTTGTTCAAAAATTTAATTCTTGCAGTGATAACATAAGAAAATATGCATTAATTAATATGCTGATTAATAAAGAAAATAATTTATCAAAAAATACTATTTATCTAAAAAATCTGAATAATATAAATAAATTTGCAAATTTATTATTAAACATTTATTCTTACAAAATCAGTAGAGATGATGCTAAAATAAGAAAGCTTTCAGAAGAATTGTCATTTATTATTAGTAACTATAATGAAATGTATAATTCATCTATAAATGATAATATTATTTTTATAAATAAATATATAAATCCTTTTATTCAAAGCTGGAATCAATTAAAAGATAAGCTATTCAAATATAATGGTAGAATAATAAGGGACAAAACTAAAGGAGATAAACCATTAGAAATCAATATTAATAATCCATTAACTAATTTCTTAGTTGATGATGGCGAAAAATCTGGAGGTTTATTTTTAGCTTCAGCATATGAAAGTATGATAGAATGGCAAAACCAATTTATAGATGAAATTATTTCAAAAAACACTAATAGTGGAATTTTAAATAGTTATATATATCAATTAGAAAAAGAAATAAGTATACAAGATGCCACACAGGATGAAATAGTTAATATAAATGATAATACATATAAAATTTTATATAATTTAATTTTATCAAGTTCAATGAGGAATATTTTTGATGACAAGAA
>Ga0247610_10006346_pt1 | contig 12312 bp, 9 predicted proteins | sample 174DNAGHGhighgp2_FD_193483 | JGI IMG/M metagenome (GOLD analysis project Ga0247610, IMG submission 193483) | Sheep rumen microbial communities from Palmerston North, Manawatu-Wanganui, New Zealand - 1742 DNA GHGhigh gp2 | ecosystem: Host-associated > Mammals > Digestive system > Stomach > Rumen ...
AAATAATTCATTTGCATATGTAAAATCATATCCTAAAACATTGACTCTATCTATTTTAATTTGTCCTAAAGCAATATAATGCATTTCAAAGAATTTACTAAAATATTCTGTTGAAGTTAAAAATGTCGAAACAAAAATAATTAATTTACATAATCTTGATAAAAAGAATACAACTTGATAAAGATTAAAATGATTCAATTTAAATAAAGAATTAGAAATTAATTTTAAAATAAACAAAAATACTAAGTTAGCAATCAAAACAACATACATAAAATCGAATGATTCTATAGTTTTAAAAATGAATTTAGTTGCTACAGTATATAATGCTATTAACAAAAATGTTATTAGCGATCTTTTTCTTTTTTTTGACGACATAACTCCAAAATAATATTTTGGCATTATTCCTTCTTTTATTACTGTAGAATTTTTTATTTTCTCCCGATATGTCATAAGCAATACCTATCCTTCATATAAAAATAAACTACTACATTGATTCTTTAATAATTTTTGGTAATTTTTTACAATCTTCAATTGTTATTGCAGAAATTGTTACTCTCAAAACATTTCCCATTGGTATAATATGGATTTTCTTTTCTACTAATTTTTTATAAACCTCATCAGGATTTTCACATGGAATTGTAATAAAGAAACCACAATTAAATGGTAAAGTTTTTAATCCAACTTCTTTTGCTGCTTCAATAAATGTTTCTGCTCTTTTAACTAAAATATTCCTAGCTTCTTCTAATTCAGCTTCAAATGCTTTTCTCATTTCATTATCTAATATAACCTTTGAAATTAAATTAGCACCTAAATTAGTTGTATTACTCCATTTAGCACGAGATGAGAATTTATTTGCTCTAGCAAAATCAATTACATTTTCTTCATTAGTTGAAATTGCTACTTGAGCTCCAATTCTAATACCATATAAAGCTAAAGTCTTAGAACCAGAAAATGCTAAAATAACTAAAACATTTTTATTTAATTTTTCATATAATCTTAAATTATTTCTTGTAGATTTAAATCCTCTATAATCATAATCAATATAAGCCATATCATGAAGTAAAATAAATGGTGTTCCATCAGCTGATACTTCATTAATTAAATCAACAAGCTCAACCCATTCTGAATCAGTCATAGTATATCCAGTAGGATTTTGACAAGGATCATTTATAACTAAAAGAATTCTTCCCTGCTTTTCTTTTAATTCATACATATTTTTCTTTATATCTTCTAAATCTAAATGATTATCCTTAAATAAATTATAAGTTCTAAATGATGCATGATTTTCATAAGCAAATTGCTTATAATTTCCCCACATATAATTAGGAAGCAATGCCTCATCACCTTCATTTAAATAATTTGAAAAGGTATTAGAAATAGCACCAGAACCACCTGGAGTTGCCATACATGAAACATATGTTTTTTCCATGAATTCATCGTAATATTCTCTAAAAATCCATCTTTTTAATGCTTCATGGTAAGAAGCACTTCCTGGAGTTGATGCATAAGCATATTTTTCAGTATCAGTTAATTCCATTAAAGCTTTATTAACACTTTCATATGTTACAAGCTTGCCTTTTTCATTAAAATACATACCGATTGTAGCATTAACAACAGAAGGATCTTTTTTCTTTTCTTCTGCAGCTATAGCTCCTAAAGTAATAATATTACTTTTATCTTCTTTAATGATACTTCTTTTTGCTAAAAGACTCATTTTTTCGCCTCCAAACCACTAAAACATTTATATTTTAATTTATAGTCATTAAAAATACAAGTTTTTTATAATTAAAAAAAAGAAAAGATAGCCGAAGCTATCCTTTCTTATTGAGGAGAAAATATATTAGATTAATCAATAGAGATTACTTTCTTATTATCAACTTTCTTTTGCTTATCCATAGTTATAGTTAAAACTCCATTTTCTAAACGAGCTTTAATTGAATCTTGACAAGCATCTTCTAAATAGAAGCTTCTAGATACTTCACTGTAGCCTCTTTCTCTAACAAGATATTTCTTCTTGTTATCATTTTCAAATTTTTGAGATACAGCTATTGTTAAATATCCTTCATTAAAATCAATATGAATATCTTTTTTATCAACACCTGGGGCATCAATAGTTAAGATATAATTATTATCATTTTCTTCTAAATCAGCCTTTAGGCCATTTCCGAAGAAACCATTTTTAAAGAAATTATCAAATTCCTTACTTAAATCTGTAGCTTTACAATTATTATTTAAATACAACATATCAAACACCTTCTTTAACTTTCTATTATTCAATAACTATTTGCTTATGAGCTTTAACTTCTCTGTTGAATAAATTGATTACCAAAATACCATTTTCAAATTTAGCAGTAATCTTTTCTTCATCAACATCATTACCCATATTAATAGTTCTTCTTAGCTTTTGATTACTTCTTTCATGGATTAAATACTTTCTATCTTTTTCTTTCTTTGGAGTGGCTTCGATAGTAAGTTCACCATTTTCAAATGTAACCTTTAAATCTTCCTTTTGAATTCCAGGCATTTCACATTCAACCTGATATCCATTTTCAACTTCAATTACATCAATAGGGAATCCCTTATAACCACCATCATAAAACATATTATTTAATTCATTAAACATATTATAAAAATCATTTCTCATAATAATTACCTTCTTTTCTTTCTTTTGTTAAATTGGCACTCTTTATGGCTCTCTGCCAACTTACACTTATATTATACACTACTTTTTGGCAATGTCAACACTAGAGTGCCAATTTTTTTAAAATTTTTTTAAATATCAAAAAAAGAGGCACAGCCTCTTTAATTTTATAATTATAATTTTAATGCTTCTTCAGCAGATAATTTTCTCTTTTGATCTTCAGCAATTAATTCATTAATTACTAAATCTAGCTTACCATCAATTATTGCATCTAATCTATTAATAGTAAATCCTATTCTATGATCAGTTACTCTGTTTTGAGGATAATTATATGTTCTAATCTTTTCAGATCTATCACCATGACCAATTAAAGATTGACGAGTTGCACCCTCTTTTTCTTCTTTTTCTCTAACAAGTCTATCATATAATCTTGTTTTTAATAATTGTAAAGCAGCAGCTTTATTTTCATGTTGAGAACGATAAGTTTGACAAGCAACGAAATCTCCAGTTGGCTCATAAGTTACACGAACTGCAGAATATGTTGTATTAACGCCTTGTCCACCAGGACCAGATGAACAGAAAGTATCAATTCTAATATCATTCATATCAAGCTCAAATTCAATATCTGTTGCCTCAGGCATTGCAAGTACTGTCGCAACTGAAGTATGAATTCTTCCTTGTGATTCTGTTGCAGGAACTCTTTGAACTCTATGAGCACCTGATTCATATTTTAAAAATGAATATACTGATTCACCAGAAACCATAAATTCTATTTGAGAATATCCACCCATTTCAGATGGCATAGCATCAATTACTTCAACCTTCCAGCCCTTAGATTCAGCATATTTTTGATACATTCTAAATAAATCACCAGCAAAAATGTTCGCTTCATCACCACCAACGGCACCTCTAATTTCTACAACTACATTCTTTTCATCATTAGGGTCCTTTGGTAATAATAAAACTTTTATTTCTTCAGCAATTTCTTCTAATCTTTTTGTTGTTTCTTCTAATTCCTTCGCTGCCATTTCAGCCATTTCAGCATCATCTAGCTTTTTCATTTCCTTTAAATCAGGAATAGCAGCTTCAAGCTTCATTTGTTCTCTATATAATTCAACTGGCTTTTCTAATTGTTTTTGTTCTTTAGATAAAGCTGTTAATTTTTTAACATCAGAACAAACCTCTGGATCAAGTAAAAGCTTATTTATTTCTTCATATCTAGCTTCCATGATCTTTAAACGATCTATCATAAATTAATTTCCTTCTTTCTTTTCAGTAAAACGTTGGAATGGACCATTGAATGAGAAAGGAACGCCTTCTTCAGCAGTTACATTTCCTGATCTATTCTTAGCGATAATTAAATCAGCCTCACCCTTACGTTCAGAATTATGGTTATAATATTCTTCTCTATATAAGAACATAACGATATCGGCATCTTGTTCAATAGAACCTGAATCACGTAAATCAGCCATAATAGGTCGTTTTGAATCTCTTTCTTCAACCTTACGTGATAATTGTGATAAAGCTAAAACAGGAACATCAAGCTCACGAGCCATAAGCTTTAATCCTCTTGTTATAGCCGAAATTCTTTCAACAGTTGAAGCCTTAGATAAGGCTGCTTCTGGTTGAATTAAGCCTAAATAGTCAATAACAATAAAATCTAATTCACCATCAGCCTTAAGTTTTCTACATTTCGCTCTAATAGATGAAATAGTAGAATTTGATGAATCATCAAAATATAATTTATATTTTTTTAATTTAGCTTTACTGTTATTAAATCTTGCCCACTCAATTTTAGACATTTTACCATTTTTAATTTGGTCTAAACGAATAGATGAATCACATGCCCACATTCTTTCACAAATCTGTTCAGCAGACATTTCTAATGAAAAAAGTGCAACAGAAGCATTACCATTTTTATTAAATTGACAAATATTTGTTGCCAAATTCATAGCAAATGCTGATTTACCCATTGCAGGACGTGCAGCCAAAATAATTAATTGTCCTGGTTGGAATCCTTGAGTATATTTATTAAGTGGAGAAAAACCAGTATCTAGGCCAATAACATCCTCAGTTAATTCTGATCTTCTTGTTGTCATTTCAAAAACATTATCAACAACACTTTCAATTTCTTTAAATGGTTGAACACGTCTTGTTTTTGATAATTCAAAAATTGCTTTTTCAGCCTTATCTACATAATCAAAAGCTGATAAATCAGCATTAAAGCCTTCCTGTGATAAATTTTGAAGTGTATAAATAGCACTTCTTTTAATATAAGCATCAGTAATTAAATCAACATAAGTATCTACATTTGATGTAGAATAAAATGCATCAGCAATTCTTGCAATATATTCATTTCCACCAGCAAGCTCAAGCTTGTTGCGTGAATTTAAATAGCTAATCAAAATACCAGCATCTAGACCACTACCATCTTTTGATAATTCTAGCATAGCTTGATAAATTGTTTTATTTCTTTGATCATAAAAGGCATCAGGTGTAATTAAGTCAGATACCTGAATTATTAAATTTTCATCAATTAGGATAGATCCTATAAGCGCAAGCTCGGCATCTAACTCATTAGGAATTTTTTGATTTTCCATACACACTAATCCTTCTTTTCAATTACATTGATTCAAATGAAGCAATAATATCCTTATCTAATTTTACAGAAGCTGTGAAAATACCTACAGAATTAATTTCAGCTGGAATTTCAACCTTTTTCTTATCTAGGTGAATACCAGTTTGAGCTTCAAATTCATCACATACTAATTTAGATGTAATGTGGCCAAAGCTCTTTCCATCAGCTCCAATTTTAATATAAATTGAAATAAATTTATCTTGAATTTCACTCTTTAATTTTGTTAAAACAGCTCTTCTTCTTTCTTCATTAATCTTTTCTTGTTCCTTTTGTTTAGCAAGGTTAGTCAAGTTCTCATCATTTGCTAATAAAGCAAGCTTATTAGTAATTAAATAATTACCATATCCTGCAGCAACATCAATAACTTGATCTTTCTTACCTTTACCTTTAACATCGCTTAATAAAATAACCTTCATCTTTTCATCACCCTCATTAACATATTCACGTTTTAATAATTCTACTAATTCTTTATGAACATCAGAAACAGTAGTATCACTAATTTGAGTGGCAGCTGAGTTATAATGTCCGCCTCCACCCATTATTTCCATAATAACTTGAACATTTACATTATCTAAACTTCTAGCAGAAACACCAACTTGCTTATCACTAATTCTACCAATAGTAAATGATGTATCTACATCATCAATTCCTAATAATTTATCAGATATTTTAGCAAGAGTAGTTCTATCTTCAACAACTTGATCATCATCTAATGTAACAATCGCAAATCTCTTTTCAAAAATTTCAGTTCTAATTAAAGCTTGAGCTAAAGCTTGTTCAACATTAATAGGTTCTCTTAATAATTTTCTTACGAAAACCATATCAGCACCCATACCTCTTAATGTAGATGCGGCTTCAAATGTTCTTGTACCAGATCTAAAAGTAAAATTATTTGTATCAACAATTATACCAGCAAGCATAATAGATGCTTCTAATGATGTTACAGAAATACTGTCGTTATAGAACATAAACATTTCAGTAACAAGTTCTACTGCAGAAGATGCAGATGTTTCAACATAATTTGAAACTAAATTTTTAAATTCTACATCACCAGCTCTATGGTGATCAATAATAGATACTTTAGATGATTTTTCATATAAATCAGGGAACATTACCAATTTAGGTGATTGAGTATCACAAATAATTAATAATGTTGATGGCTTAATTGATTCTAAACCTTGCTTTTCAGTAATGAAATAATTTCTAACTGTAGAAACAGCTTCAATGCTCTTAAATATCTTCTTAACAGTTACATCAGCCTTTTCAGGTTCAAAAACAATTTTAGCATCCTTATTACTTGAAAGTGCTAGATGCAATGCAGCAAGAGATGAACCAATCGCATCACTATCAGCTAAATTATGACACATAACCAATACATTTGATGCATCTTCAATCGCTTCTTTAATTGCTTGAGCTTGCATACGAGTTTCAACCAATGTATTCTTTTCTAATGAGTTTGTATTTCCACCAAAATATTGAATCTTTTCACCTTGAATATTAACAACAACTTGGTCGCCTCCACGCTTTTCAGCAAGTTCAATAGCATTTTGAGCTAATTGACCTAGTTCATCTGATTCAACATCATATGAAGCAATACCCATTGATAAACTTGATTTCAATCTTGATTTTGTTGAAATTTCTCTAACCTTAGATAAAACAGAAAATTTATCAACAATCATCTTATCTAATGAATCTCTATCTAAAACAATAAGCATTCTATCGTTAGATAATGTTTGTAAATAACATCCAAATGATGCAGCCCAGTCAGAAACCTCACCTAAGATTTGACCTCTTAAGTTAGCCTTTTCTTGCATATCATATTTTTTTAATGATTCTTCTAGGTTATCTAAACCAATGATACCTACAGCCGCAACTCTTTCATTATATTTTTTAATGATTTGTTCACGTCTTGTAACATCAAAGAAATATAAAATATCAAATTGGGCATTATGTACAACATCATAAGATGCTTCTCCATAATTTAAAATTGCGTTTATTTTACCAGCAATAACATCACTAACTAAATTAGGTGATATTACTTCAAGTGGTGATTTAACTAATTCGCTTTTAAAAATTGTTTTAGCATAATCATTAGCCCATTTAATTTCATATGAATCATCATAAACAACAATACCTACTGGAAGTTTATTGAAGGCTTCATCACCGGCTTGGCTTACGTGATATGAAATATCTGTATATAATTTAACTTGATTTCTTAAATCTTCAATTTTCTTTTGAGAATTTCTATTAACAAATAGGAAGAAAAAGAAAGTCGCAATTAAAAAGAATACTACAGCAACAATCAAAAAAACTAAAGATGCAACTTGATTCTTTTGATTAAAAAAATAAAAATAAGCTAAAAAGCCTGATGCAATTGTAACAATTAGTGAAGCAACACTTAAAAGTATTCTACGCAATTTAATCACCTCATCTTTGATATTATATCAAACAATGCCTTAATTGTAAATTAAGGAGCTCTAAAATAACACTTAATAAAGAATGGAAAAAGGAGCATAAGCTCCTTAAATTCTATTATTCATTTTTATTCTTATCGGCATATTCATAATAATAGTAATAATTATAAGCTCCTCTATCTTTAATATTAGCTTTTGTAATATTAACACCTATTATTTCAGCACCAGCATCTTTTAATTGATCAATTGAACCTTTAATTTCTTTTTTCTTACCCTTATTGATAGCAACATTAAATACAACACCATCAGCAAGCTTAGAAATTATAGAGGCATCATTACATGCAGTAAGAGGTGGAGTATCAATTAAAATATAATTATATTCTTTTTTTAATTCTTCAATTAAATCTTTTAATTTTTTAGATTCTAATAAAGTAACAGGATTTGCAACATTTGAACCTACTGTAATAACATCAACACCAAATTCAGTATGCTTAATTAAAGTATTTTTGTCAATTTTACCTGCTAAATATTCAACAATACCATTATTCTTTTCAACATCGAAAATATTATGGATTCTTGGTTTTCTTGTATCTAAATCAATAACTATAGGTTGTTTTTCATTATGAGCTAAAGTATAAGCTGTATTTGAACATACAGTAGTTTTTAATTCATCCATAACACTAGATGTAAACATAACTACCTTATATGGATTATCAACATTAGAAAATTGAATATTTGATATTAATCTATTATATGGTTCAAAATTTCTAATAGTTGGTTCTAATAAAGATTCATTATCTTTATTATTTTTTGTCTTATCATCAATTAAAGTATTTAAAATAGGTAATCCTAAAGATTTAACATCTTCTGGAGTTTGGAATTTATTTGATGTAAATTCTTTAATAAATACAACAACTAAGCTAATAACTAAGCCACCTAATAAAGCAACAATTAAATATAATGTCTTATTTGGTGATGCATATTGTGCATCAGTTCCTTCAGAAAATACAACAATTGAGCAATAAAATCTTCCAGCCTCTGGAATTTCAGAATTCTCTGCATTATTAGAATATTTAGCAATTTCATTTGCTAAAGCAGTTGCTAAAATTTTCGCATGTTCTCCATTTACATCTGTAACAGTAATTGTAACAAAAACTGATGTAGATGAATGAGAAGTTGAAACTTCTTTACTTAATTTATCTGCATTTGTAATATTCTTATTTTCTTCTGCTACCTTATTAATAATATTAGGCTTTTTAACAGCTTCAGAAACAGATTGCACATATCTTAAAGCACCAGATACTGAATTGCTAATATCACTTGTAGTTTCACTTGTTAAAGGTACTTCAACTTTTACAGTTGATGTTGATTTATAAGTTGGTTTAACAATACCAAATGTATATACAACGCCAAAAACAAAAACTATAATTGTTATAACCCCTATTAAAATCCAGTTCTTTCTAAGAACTCTAAAGATATCGCTTAATGTGATACTATTATTATTTTGTTCCATAAACTTTCCCTCAATTCTATCAACATTTATTATACATTAAGAACTTTCATTTAACAAGAAAGTTATTTTTTTATATTATTATTTCATGTTTAAATTAATAATTCATATCCAATATATGGCTTATTTTTTTCTTTTTTTGAATAATAATATTCTAAATCCTTAATAACATCATCTTTTTTATAAATAACATTTTCATGACTAGGTATTATATATTTAAATTTTAAATTCTTTAATAATTTAATTTCATCATATAAAAGTGATACATTTAAACCATATCTATTTCCATCTAATGAATCTCCAATTAATAAATATTCATCATTTATTATTACACATAAGCTTCCTTTAGAATGGGAATTAGGAATTGGAATAATTTTTAAATTAATACCATCATTTATTTCATAAATTTCTTTTAAAACATTCCCATATCCTAATATTTTAAATGTATAATCTCCAATATATAAATTATCTTTATCATTTATAAAATGCTTTAAATTTTCCATATGATCAGTATGAAAATGGGATATTATAATAATTCTATTTTCTATAGAATTGATTAATTCTTTTGCTTTAGAATTTGCCCCAACATCAAAAATGTAATTATTATTTTTCCCTTTAATTATAAACACCTTAGCTGAAAGTGGATTTTCACTTGATTCTAAAAATTCAATATAATCATTTATTTTAATCATTATTTATACCTTTTAAATTTATTATTTCAAATTGACAGTCAACCTCAGTTCTTAAAGGAAATAGCCATCCACTAGCTCCAGAACTTACATTTAAAATTGCATCACCATTATAATACGTACCATAAGCAGGTATTCTTGTATCATATATCATTCTTAAAGGAAACAATTGTCCTGCATGAGTATGACCTGAAAGCTGTAAATCAATTTTTGCTTTACAATTATCTTTAAATTTAAATGGTTGATGATCAAGAGCTATTAAATAAGTATCATCATATGGATTTACTAATTTTTCAATATCAATTCTATCACTAATAGAATCATCTTCTCTACCTAACAATGTTAAATCAGATGCTAATTTAACATATTCATCTTTGATTATTAAAATATTATTATCTTTTAAACATTTTTCAAATTCAGAAGCTCCAAAAGTAAATTCAACATCATGATTACCATATATAAAATATATCGGATTATTAAAATCTTTAAATTCATTTAAAACTTCAATCATTTCTTCTTTTTTAGTATAAGAATCTATTATATCTCCACCTAAAAAGATAAAATCAGGATTTTCTTCTTTAATTTTATTAATAGTTTTTTTAGAAATATCAATAGATTGAGAACTACCAATATGCAAATCAGCCATAAATGCTATTTTATAATCATGCTTTAATTTATTAGATTCAAAATTTAAATATTTTGAATTAACAATTTGCATATTTATAATTCCATATATTAAAAATAATGTGCATAAAATAAATGATAATAAAGAATAAGTTTTAAATTTATATTCTTTTTTAAATAATAAAATAATTTTTGCAAGAGGATCAATAAATAAAATAATATAAAAAGCTGATGTAAATTCTTGAATATACCAATTAGGACCAGTCATAATTAAATAAGCTAATAAAACTCCTGAAAATAATTCAAATAAAATTATAATAATTTGAAGCCATAATCTCTTTTTAATTTTTCTAAATAAGAACTTAATTAAAATAATTATTAAAAAAGCTAATAAATACCATAAAACATATTCAAAAATATACATAATAAAAACCTCTATTATTCAATTTCTAACATTATATTTTTTTCAACATCCTCAATAAATAAAGCAAAAGATATATAAGTCAATAAAACAAATTTTTTCAATCTCATCTATAACACCACTATTTTCCATTATATTTTTATTTATTAACAATTGCTAAAATTGCATCTTTATCTAATAATTTATCTTGTGGAATTTCATATTGGACATCAATGCCAAGTTCATATTCATATTCACCACTAAACACATTGGGACCACCTACTTGCAAAAATGTGAAATAAGGAAGCATAGAATAATATACTGTACAAACTCCTCCACCAGTTTTTTCACCTATTAAAGTAGCAAGATTCATTTCTTTGCAATAATATGCAAATCCGGAAGCACAGCTAAATGAATAATTACTGCATAACACATAATAATTAAAATCAGTATAAGCATCAAAATCATCATATGAACCATCTAAATTCGCATCAACTTTAAATGTTTGAACCGAATGAGCACCATTTTTTAAATTTAACAAATCAAATACAATATCTTCATTTGTCATTAGACCTAAAATTTGAGCAAGACTAAATGTATCTCCACCACCATTTGTAGTAATATCTAAAACAACATTTTTTATTCCATTTTCTTGAAGTTCATTGAAATAATCTTTAATAAATTTATACGCAAAGCCATACTCATCAACCATAAAGCTATTAAAAGAAATCATTGCTGTCGTAGAGTCTAAATATTCAACTGTTGAATAATTTGCTTTTTGGCTTCTTGCAGATTTATATGCAATTGACATTTGTTTACTTCTTTTGCTGCTTGAAAAAACATAATCACCAGGATCAATTCCATAATTATAAAAGCTTGTATGAGGATCATTTATATTTTCTTCTAAATCATTTATTGCTTGAGCATAAGTATCTTTATTTAAAAAACGCTCTTTATTATCTAACAAATATTCATCCATATCAAAATCATCAAAAAAACCATCTAAGCCATAAAATTCATTAAATAAATATCTAATAAAATTATAATTATAATTCAAAAAAGACTCAGTTTGCGGAATGTTTGCATTTTTTGATAATTCTTTAATATTTAAATAATCATTATAACTTAATCCAACATAAGAACTACCTAGATAATAAACATTATAATAAGATTCAAATGAAAATAATGATTCTAAAACATGAAAAGGAATTAGTACTTTATCATCTGCTTTTCTAATGTCTAATGAATAATTATTAAGATTAATAATGCTATTTTTTTCTGGTTTCAACCATTCAAATTTTGCATTTAGCATATAACTATATTCTGGTAAAACCTTATATGATACTTCATCAACATCAAATAATCCATAATTTGATATATTAATTGTATCATTATC
>Ga0247610_10006347_pt1 | contig 12310 bp, 7 predicted proteins | sample 174DNAGHGhighgp2_FD_193483 | JGI IMG/M metagenome (GOLD analysis project Ga0247610, IMG submission 193483) | Sheep rumen microbial communities from Palmerston North, Manawatu-Wanganui, New Zealand - 1742 DNA GHGhigh gp2 | ecosystem: Host-associated > Mammals > Digestive system > Stomach > Rumen ...
CCGGCGGTAGCCTCATCGGGGAAGGCATTGCGCAGGGCTGCGCCGATGGGGTGCGTGGAAAAGTGCTCCACATGGGCGGCGAGGTGCAGAAGCTCGCGTTCGTCGATCAGATCGGGATGCACGGCGGTTACTGCAAACTGGCCATGGGTGAGGGTGCCCGTCTTGTCGAAGACGACGGTATGAACCTTTGCCAGCACATCCATATAGTTGGCCCCCTTCACAAGGATTCCCTTTCGCGAGGCACCGCCGATGCCGCCGAAGAACGACAGCGGCACGCTGATGACGAGGGCACAGGGGCAGGAGACTACCAAGAACATCAGCGCACGATAGAGCCATGTTGCAAAACTACCGCCCAACAGCGTAGGGATGATGGCGAGGGCGATGGCCAAGAACACCACGATGGGGGTATAGACGCGGGCAAAGCGGGTGATGAAGGTCTCGCTCTGCGACTTATGCTCGCCTGCGTTCTCCACCAAGCTGATAATCTTGGACACTGTACTCTCGCCGAATGCCTTCGTGGTGCGTACCTTGACGACACCCGAGATATTGACGCAGCCGGAAATGACTTCGTCGCCGATGGTAATATCGCGAGGCAAGGACTCGCCCGTCAGGGCAACGGTGTTCAGGGCGCTGGTGCCTTCGATGATCACGCCGTCGAGCGGCACCTTCTCACCCGGGCGGATGACGATGGTCTCGCCTACCCTCACCGCATCGGGACTGACAGTATGCAGCTGACCATCGCGCTCCACATTGGCCACGTCGGGGCGGATATCCATCAGGTGGGCAATGCTCTCGCGGCTCTTCCCCTCGGCATAGCCCTCGAAGAGTTCGCCTATCTGGAAGAAGAGCATCACGAAGACGGCCTCGGGGAACTCGGCCTCTGCCCCTGGGAGGAAGCCGATGCAGAGGGCACCGATGGTGGCAATCGACATCAGGAAGTGCTCATTGAAGGCATCGCCGTGGGCGATTCCCTCCGCAGCCTCCTTCAGCGTGTCGTGGCCGATGACCAGATAAGGTACAAGATAGACAAGCAGCAGTTGCCAGGTGGTCAGCGCCAGAGATTTCTCTATGAGGACGGCGATGAGTAGTAAGACAACCGTGATACCGATCAACCAGAGCTGCTGTTTCAGCGAATGCTCTTCGTGATGATGTTCGTGCTCGTGATGATGTTCATGAGCCTCGTGCTCATGTGAGCAACTGTCGCAATGTAAATGTGCCATATCTTTGCAGTTTTTTTAATTTCACGCTGCAAAGGTACGGCACATTTCCTGCAACTCGGTTGCAAAGAGCCTATTTGCCTAGAAGTTCGTCGAGATAGGGATAGAAATTAGGATCCTCGCCAACGACGACTTTCACCAGTTTGCCCTCGGGATCGACCACCACCTTCGTGGGGAATGCCTCCAGGCTGTACTTCATGGCCAGCGCCTGCAGTTCCTCGTCGGCGCAGCGCACCTGCAGCCAGGGCAGAGCATACTCCTCGACGGCTGCCTTCCACTTCTCCTCCGTGTCGCGGCAGTCAACTCCCAGAATCTCCAGCTTCTCCTTATACTTCGCATACGACGCTTTCAGGCCAGGGAAGCCCTTGATGCACCAGGGGCACCACGATCCCCAGAAGTCGATGATGACATACTTGCCGCGCAGCGACGACAGTGCCAGCTTGTTGCCCTGCAAGTCGGGCAGCTCAAAATCGGGCGCCATATCGGCTGTTGTCTCTTCTACCTGAGCCGTCTCTGCGACAGCCTCACTCGTCTTCACGCGTTGTCCGCAAGATGCCAACAGAGAGATGGTCACCGTCAACAGCGTAAGGGTCAAAAAAGTCTTCTTCATAATCTGTCTAATCTATTGTCGGCTGCAAAGGTATACAAAAATCCCCAAACTTGCAAGGAGTTCGGGGATTTTAAGATTATTTGTAACATTGGAAAATGGAATCGACGATCTGCTGAGGGAGTTTCTTCGACAGGAGACTGACAATCCATACAACGGGGAATCCGCCCACCATCGCAATGGCACCGCAGTTGATGGGGTTGATGGGGTTGCCTGCGAGCATGTTGATGACCGTCAGGCCCACGCCCCAGATGAAGCAAGCCCAGACAGAGGCCGTAGTAACGCCACGCCAGTAGAGACCGAGCATGAATGGTGCGAGGAAGGCACCGGCAAGTGCTCCCCAGGAGATACCCATGAGCTGGGCAATGAATGTCGGGGGATTCAGAGCAATCAGCAGGGAGATGGCGATGAAGAACATGATGAGCACGCGCATCACCACAACCTTGCGACGCTCGATCTTCTCGGCCACGATATCGTCGATGGCACCGTCCTCCACCTCGCCGGGCAATGATTTCTTGTCGCGGTAGATAAGGTCGAGCGTCATCGTGGAACTCGAGGTGAGCACCAGTGAGGCCAGCGTCGACATCGAGGCAGAGAGCACCAGCAGCACCACGAGGGCGATGAGCACATCGGGCAGCGTGACGAGCATAGCAGGCACGATGGAGTCGAACGCGATCTTGCCGTTGGCTCCAATCACCGGCTCATAGAGACGGCCGAAGCCACCGAGGAAGTAACAGCCGCCAGCCACGATAAAGGCGAAGATGGTGGAGATGACCGTACCGCGTTTGATGGCACTCTCGTCGGTGATCGAATAGAACTTACCCACCATCTGGGGCAGTCCCATCGTACCCAGCGAGGTCAGAATGACCACTCCGAGCAGTCCCCACGGATCAGGTCCGAACCACGAGGCGAAGCCGCCATTGACGGTAGGATCAGCATCCGACGGGATGACTGCGAGCTTCTCGACAGCTGCCGAGAATCCGCCCTGTGCATTGAGCACGGCCAAAATGACCGCCACGATGCCGAAGAGCATAATGATGCCCTGGATGAAGTCGTTCATCGCCGTGGCCTTGTAGCCGCCGAGAATCACGTAGACAGCCGTCAGGATGGCCATGATAATCACACAATACTCGTAAGGGATGCTGAAGCCCATCTCGAAGAGACGTGAGATGCCGCTATAGACACCTGCGGTATAGGGAATCAGGAACACGAAGGCGATGACGGAGGCTACCACGCGCAAGCCCTGATCGGCAAAACGGGTGCCGAAGAAATCAGGCATCGTGCGCGACTCGATATGCTGGGTCATCAGCTTCGTGCGCCGACCCAGGATAATCCATGCCAGGAGTGAGCCGATGATGGCATTGCCGATACCGATCCAGGCAGAAGAGAGGCCATAACGCCAACCAAACTGTCCGGCATAGCCCACGAAGACCACAGCCGAGAAATAAGAGGTGCCGTAGGCGAAAGCCGTGAGCCACGGGCCCACTGCACGACCGCCTAATACGAAACCATCGACACTGCTGGCCTGCTTACGCGTGTAAAGACCTACGCCAATCATCACGGCCAGGAAGATGATGGTCAGGGTTATCTTGATAATCATATTGTCAGAATGCTACTTGAACTTGGGCTTGGAGCCAATTATAATCGTTTATGGAAATATTGTCACCGCAGAAACAGCGGGTGTACTGAAACTGCACACGGCACTTCTTGTAGAACCAATACTGAAGACCCAGCGTGAGGTTCGTCTGATCCCAGCCATCCATCTTCGTATTACGGTCGAAGGTCTCACCGCTGGCTACAACGTCGAGGGCATCATAGACAGGGATGCAGAACGTGGCATAACCACCACGGCTGCTGACGTCGCCATCCTTGCCACCGAGCCACTCGGCACGCACACTGGCTGGACGCGCTTCCTTATATTTGGCAGGCGAGTAAGGAGCTGTCTTGTACTCCGCACCCACACTGTAACGGTTTCGCTTGTAGTTGTCGCCAACCTTGATTTCGGGATTCCAGGCAGCCGTACCTACGGCACAGCCCGTGCCCAGATAGCCGGAGGCCACGAGACGCAGACCGTCCATCGGGCGTACCTCGAGCTTGGCGATAAAGTCTTTCTGGTTGTTCTGGTCTTTACGGTTGATTCCCTGTCCGCTCATCAGCGCCAGTTCATAATGCAGGACTCCCTTCGCCAGATCGCCGAATACCTGTAGACCCATGTCACGACCATAGTTCACGCCATTCAGCGGATCAGGACCCTCGCCAGCCAGATAGAGCACGGCCTGAGAATAGACATCGATCAGTTCGAGCTGTGTCGGCGAGAGGGGATTCTCCATCGAATAGGCATGCTTGAACTGTCCCAGACGGACGGTCAGCGCATTGTCATTGGAAATACGGTAATCGGTGTAAAACTCCTGAACAACACTGGAGAAATCGTGCATGAACAAGAACGACCAGCGGTCGGTAATGCGTGCTTTTGCCCATAGCAGCGTGCGTTTAAGGTTGTAGGCGTTGGTTGCCTTCTCGTTGGGATTCTGATAAGACCAGCCTCCCTGGGCATAACCATTGAGCGTGATACGACTCTTGAGATCATTCAACCATTCTGGTTGTCCTTTTTTCTTCTCTTGTTGCCCCATGGCGGCAACGCTACTGAACACTGCCAGTATCACTGCCAGCGTTCGGAAATTGCAAGTTTTACGTTTCATTTTGTCATTGATTTGAAAGTTTAGTGGTTCTTGCGTCGGCAAAAGTAATGTTTTTCTTTCAAATAGACAAAAGAAACGGCAAAAAACTTACACTATTTGTTGATTTTCTTGTTTTCGATGCGCTTGAGGCGTGCTTCAGAGGCAGAGGAGAGCTTTCCCTTGAGGTAAGACTCGATGATGAGGCCTGCCATCGGAGCGGCCAGATCGGCACCGAAACCGCCATGCTCGACATAGACGCTGACGGCTATCTTCGGATCATTCATCGGGGCGAAGGCGATAAACACGGAATGATCCTCGCCTGGGTTCTCGACGGTACCCGTCTTGCCACAGATGGGATAGGTGGTCTTGATACAGGTGGCCGTACCCTTCTCCACCGCCAGGCGCATGCCGTCGATGACGACGGGATAGGCTTCGGGCGACACCTTCGTCTGCCGCTTCGTCAGGTAGCGCTTATTGGTGGTGTTCTGATGGATGTGGGGCACATAGAACCAGCCGCGATTGGCGATGGTGACGGCGAGGTTACAGAGTTGCAGGGGTGTGCAGGTGACATCGCCCTGCCCCATGCCTGCCCACCAGATGGTCTTACCATCCCACCCGTCCTTATAGCGGCGGTTCAGATAATCGGCACCAGCCAGGAGTCCGCCCTGCTCACCTTGTATATCTATATGCATAGGACCGCCAAGTCCCATCGACTGCATATAGGAGCGCCAGGTGGTGATCGCCTCATCGCGCGACTCATACATGAAGTCGTCGTTGATCATCGAGGCGAAGGTCATCAGGAACCACGTGTTACAGCTCTGAGCCAGCGCATCTTTGAGAGCCAGCGGCGAACGGTGCTTGTGACAGCCCACCTTGATATTGCCGTCGGTAACGCCATTGACACACTCAACGGTGGTCTCGGCAGTGACGATGCCCTCCGAGAGCAGCGTCAGGGCCTGGGCGGTCTTGAAGGTAGAGCCCGGGGCATTGGGTCTGCCGATGGCCTGGCGCACATCAAAGCCCTGCGGCGTGTTGGTGGCCAGACAGAGAATCTCGCCGTTGGCGGGGTTGATGGCCACGATGCTGCCCGTCTTTCCCTGCAACAGTTGCGTACCCAGTTGCTGAAGGGCTGGGCGCAGGGTCAAAGGGCCGTCGTTAGGCAGTTCCTGGGCATATACAGTCAGGTTTGCAAGCGCGAATATCAGGGAAAAAAGCATTCTCATATCATCAAGTTTTTAATTTTGACTGCAAAAGTACAAAATTATCCGCAGAATAGTTTGACGTTCCATCTTTTTTTTATATTTTTGCATCCTGAAACGGAAAAAAATAAAAACCAATTATATGTTTATCAAATTCAAAAGCATTATCTCGATGGGACTAACAACACTGTTGGCAGGATGTCAGGCTGCACCCGATATGGAACAACAAATTGACGAACTCTATGGCAAGATGCCTCAGGAAGAGCGGATTGCTCAGCTGAAGAGCATGTATATGGACGAGCTTTTCGACGATCAGGGCAAACTCGACACAGCGAAGTGCCGCGAACTGATTCCCTATGGCATCGGGCACTTCTCGCAGTTCTGCATGCAGCAGCCAAGAGACCCCAACGAACTGCGCGACCGTGCCATCGCCATTCAGGACTGGCTGATGAAGAATACCCCCAACGGCATACCGGCTCTGTTGCACGAAGAGGTGCTCTCGGGCGTGAACACCCTGGGTTCCACCATCTATCCCCAGCAGATAGGTCAGGCAGGATCATTCAACCCGGAGCTGGCAGAATTGAAGACATATCAGACGAGTACCACCCTGCGCAAGATGGGTGGCATCCTGGCATTGTCGCCCATGGTCGACGTCTGTCGCACGCCTAGCTTCAACCGTCTTGAAGAGTCGTATGGCGAAGACGGCTATCTGTCGGCCGTCATGGGAACAGCCTTCGTGAAGGGTCTGCAGCAGAACAACATGAAAAGGGGCGTGGGTGCCTGTTCGAAGCACTACCTGGGCTACGGCGGCGGTGGTGATGCCGAAGAGAAGGAGCTGATGGAAGAAATCCTGCTGCCCCATGAGACAATGATCCGCCTGACGGGCAGTGTGGCCGTCATGCCGGGTTATCATGACGTGCATGGCATCAGGTGTGTGGCCAATAGTGAAATCCTGCAGGATATCCTGCGCGGCTATGTAGGTTTCGACGGCATGGTGGTGAGCGACTATACGGCCATCGACCAGATACCGAATCTCTCGACGCCGCTTGAGAAGGCTGCGGCTGCCATCAACGGGGGCAACGACGTGGACTTCCCCTACGGTGCCAACTACCAGTATCTCCAGGAGGCCATCGACAAGGGAATGGTGAAGCCCGAGGTGCTGGAGCGCGCCGTGAAGAACGTGCTTCGCGTGAAATTCCGCGCAGGGCTCTTCGACAAGGATGCCTACCTCTATTCCAAGGAAGACATCAAACTCGATACCCCCGAGGAGCGGCAGACGGCCTACGACATTGCCGCACAATCGGTGGTACTGCTCGAGAACAACGGTGTGCTGCCGCTGAAAGATGTGAAGAACGTGCTGCTCACAGGTCCCAACGCCAATACCATCTGGGCGATGTGCGGCGACTACACCTACCCTGCCATGTCGTACTTCTGGAAGAAGGTGGAGGACGTGGCTGACCGTGACAATCCCCATATCATCAAACTGCTGGAGGGCATGCAGAACCGCAAGCCCGAAGGCGTGAACGTGATGTACTCCCGTGGTTGCGACTGGACGGAAGAGGTAGAGACCAAGTTCAGCGAACTAGGCGATGAGCGTGCCTGGGAGTATGAGCTGTTGCACCGTAAGGTAGACAGCGGAGAGAAAGCCGACAAGGCCGAGGCGCTGAAGATGGCCAAGGAAGCCGACGTAATCATCGCTGCTGTAGGTGAGAACGTGATGCTCTGTGGCGAGAACCGCGACCGTCAGGGTCTCCGTTTGCCTGGCAAACAGGAACAATATGTCAAGGAACTATTGAACACAGGCAAGCCCGTGGTGCTCATCATGTTCGGTGGCCGTGCCCAGGTGGTATCCGGCATCGCCGAGAAGTGCGCAGCTGTGATTCAGGCCTGGTATCCCGGGGAAGAGGGCGGCAATGCCGTGGCCGATATTCTCTATGGCAAGGTATCCCCCTCGGCCAAACTCTCTGTCAGCTATCCCAATGTTGAGATCAATGAGCCTATCTGCTACAACTACAAGACGGAAAAGGATCCGCGCGTAGCATGGCCTTTTGGCTACGGGCTGAGCTATACCACCTTCGACTATCAGAACCTGCAGGTAAACAGTGAGGCGCAGACAACCGACGACTTCGTGGAACTGACCTTTCAGGTGAAGAACACAGGCGAGGTGAAGGCCGACGAGGTGGCACAGATCTACCTCTCGCCAAAGGATGAGAAGCAGCACATACGCCCCATACAGCTACAGGGGTTTGCCCGTATCTCGCTGGAGCCGGGACAGACCAAGACCGTTACGACCCGACTCTTCGTGGAGCAATTGGGCTACTACAGCCACGAGAACAACATCCGCCAGTGGAACATCGAGCCGGGAACGTTCATCGTAAAAGTGGGAGCCTCATCGACAGACATCAAGCTCGAGCAGCAACTGGAACTGAAGGGCAAGCCTCTCAGCAAGTCGCTCAGAGACAGGTATTTCTCCAAGAGTACAGTATCACAATAATCAACACACCAACCAAAGATGAAGCAAGACAGCATTTTACGCGTCGGCATTATCGGTGCCGGATGGATTGCGGAGAAGGCAGCTATCACCCTGAACGGACTGGAAACATGCGAGGCCTACGCCATTGCCTCCAGAACGCTGGACAAAGCCCAGGCATTTGCCGAGAAGTGGCAGATACCGCAGGCTTATGGTTCGTACACAGAACTGATCAACGATCCCGCCGTAGATCTGGTCTACATCGCCACGCCCCACTCCCACCACTACGACGTGACGAAAGAGGCGCTCATGGCGGATAAGCCCTGTCTGGTAGAGAAGGCCTTCATGGCTAATCTCCGACAGGCCAAGGAGATTGTAGAGCTAGCTCACGAGCGGAAGGTGTTCCTGGCAGAGGCCATCTGGACACGCTATCAGCCTGTGGTGCAAATCGTGCGCGACCTGATCAGCAGCGGACGGATCGGAGAGCCCAGGCTCGTGACGGCCACCCTCGGCTACTCGATGGGCGAAAAGCCCCGTATCATGCGCGCCGACCTCTGTGGCGGTGCCTTGCTCGACCTTGGTGTCTATGCTCTGAACTTCGTCAGGATGTTCTTCCCTGCCGATATCGTCAGCATCGACAGTCAGTGTGTGAAGAGTAAGACAGGCATGGACCTGACGAATGCCATCACCCTGGTGCTGAGCGACGGACTGCTCTGCAACCTGCAATCGAGTGCCGCTTGTGTAGGCGACAACATCGGTGTCATCGCAGGCCCGGAAGGCAACCTGATCATCGACAACATCAACAATCCCCAAAAGATTACCGTGAACACCCACGACCGCGTGTTTGTGGAGGATATCCACGTGCCCCGGCAAATCACAGGCTACGAATACCAGTTCATCGCCTGTCGCGAGGCACTCATTGAGGGACTGCTGGAGCCACGCGAGATGCCTCATGAGGAGACTCTTTACATCATGCGACTGATGGATGAACTGCGCCGTAAGTGGGGTGAGCGCTATCCGATGGACGAATAAAAACCGAACAAAGATGAAAAAACTATTCTTACTCACGATGCTGGTGGGAACCACTGTCTGTCAGGCTCAGGATCTAGAGCTCAACGACCGTGAATACTTCGAGCGCCAGGGTGTCAACGTGCTGGTGTTCAGCAACAGTTTCAATGGTGGGTTCAACGACGAGAAGGACTCGGGTATCGAGATTATCCATCACGGTGTGCGCACGGTACAGGGTGGTGCCGTCCGTCTGAACAATACCCCAGAGCAGTGGGATCTTGTGCCGAAGACCGTCAGCCGTAAGGTAGACCGTGAGAAAGGCAGCATCGAGGTAACGATGCGCTACGACGACTACGACTTCGACAGTCGCGTAGTGGTGACTGCCAAGGGTAAGGCCGTGGAGATTGCCGTATGGCTCGATAAGCCTGTGCCCGAGAAACTGGCTGGTGAGGCAGGTTTCAATCTGGAGTTCCTACCCTCGCAATACTGGCATAAGACCTTCACGATGGACGGACGTCTGGGGCGCCTGCCGCGCTATGCCGCCAGTCAGACCATCACCCGTCCCAATAGCGAAAAGCCCCGTCAGTTCAAGGGTTTCAAGACCTACGACGACAGAGGTACAGACCGTTTCGTAGATCCCTGTCCGATGGAGACAGGCCACAGCATCGTGATGGCCAGCGACACCCCCGAGCGGATGATCCGCATCAGCAGCAACGATGCCGAACTGAAACTCTACGACGGTCGCATGCTCGCCCAGAATGGCTGGTACGTGCTGCGCAGTGTACTGCCGAAGGGAAAGACGGGCAAGGTGATCACCTGGACCGTAGAACCCAATGCTATCCCTGGCTGGATCCGTGAACCCAATATCGGCATCTCGCAGGTGGGCTATACCCCGGAACAGCCCAAGGTGGCCGTGATCGAGCTAGACAAACAGGACAAGGTACAGGCTACAGCAAAGCTCATGCGTATCAAGGACGACGGTACGACGGAGGTAGCCTTCACAGGCGACATCCAGCCCTGGGGACCTTACTTTAAATATAATTATGTGAAGTTCGACTTCTCAAGCGTCCAGCAGCCTGGTGTCTATTACGTCCAATATGGCAACACCAAGACCAACAATTTCCTCATCGATGCGCATGTGTACGACAAGATCACCGATGCCACCACCGATGTGTGGGTGCCCATCCACATGAACCACATGTACGTCACCGAGGGCTATCGCACCTGGCACGGCGAACCTTTCAAGGAAGGCTATCTGCAGGCACCTGAGAGCGATCACTTCGACCTTCACCGCCAAGGGCCCACCACCGATACGAAATACAAGCCCCTTGAACTGATACCGGGGCTGAACATCGGCGGTTTCTTCGATGCCGGCGACTTCGACATCGAGACAGGCTCCAACATCAACGTGGTGCAGAACTTCATCCGCACCTGGGAACTCTTCAAGCCCCTGCGCGACGAGACCTTCGTCAGCCAGAAGCAGCGTTACGTAGACCTCCACCGTCCAGATGGCACACCTGACATCCTGCAGTTCATCGAGCACGGCACCCTGAACCTTGTTGCTCAGGCAGAGCAGATCGGCCACATGGCCTCTACACTCTCGAATTCCGTCCTCGACAACTACCATCATCTGGGCGATGCCGCCTCGATTACCGATGGTCTGCACTATGATCCGAGTCTGAAGCCCTACGAGGTAAGTGCCGACGGCAAGTGCTCGGGTACTCCTGATGACATGTGGGCCTTCACTACGCGCAGTCCACAGCTCGACCTCCGTGCTGCCACGATGTTTGCCGCTGCCAGTCATGCCCTCAAGGGCTACAACGACGAGCTCGCCGCCCGTGCACTCACACAATCGAAACGGCTCATGAAAGAGGCTACCGAACTCATCGCCCAGCACAAGACAGAGGAGAACTTCGACTGGATTGACGGTTTCGACTGGAGTAACCGTGCCCAGCAGCAGAAGCCAGACAAGAAACGCCAGAAGCTCATCGAGCGCACTCGCAAGAATCGTGAACTGCTCGGCGATATGGCTACCAATCTGATGCTTTACAGCGCCACGCAGGAACGCCAGTATCTCTCGAACTTCGAGCAGCAGATATGGGATGCCCTCGAACTTCGTCTGGAGGCAAACATGCAGACAGCCCTCGACGCCGTGCCCTATATGGACGAAGCCTACAAACAGAAGCTGCGCCCCTATGTGGAGAAATACAATGCCTATATCAAGGGCTTCGACCAGAATAACCCCTACGGAGTGCCCATCGGTCTCGGCAACTGGGCAGGTGTGAACATGGTGCTCAACTACGGCATCACCGTAAACTATGCCCACATCTACTATCCCGACATCGTGAAGAAAGACGAGATCTACCGCGTAGCCAACTGGCTCTTCGGCTGTCATCCCTACCACAACTACTCATTTGTAGCCGCCGTGGGAGCCGCACGTCCGAAGCAGGTATTCTACGGCAACAACCGCGCTGACTTCTCGTTCATCCCAGGCAATGTGGCACCAGGCCTGCTCTTCCGCAAGCCTGATCATTTCGAGAACTTCGACGACTGGCCCTTCCTCTGGGGACAGAACGAAGGAACGATTGCCGGCAATACGCAGTATATCATCTTCGGCTCGTCGTTCAAGAATATCGTCAACAAGGAAAAATAAGTGATGATGTTCAGACCCATCTCATATATCCGCCAGTCACTCCCCATCCAGATTACCCTCTGGGTGGTAGGGGTTGCCGTCGTTATCATCGGCATCTGCCTGTTCCTGATATCACACTTCGCCGAGACTTTTCATGATGACACGGGCTACAATCGATTGCTGTCGTTGGGAGTGATACTGGCCGTGATCAACCTCATCGTCATCACCGCACTCGTCTGGTTGCTTGTCACCCGCCACCTGAAGCCATTGCAGCTGCTGGCAGGGAGCATGCAGCGCATTGCCGACGGACAGATGGAAGAGCGGATTAAAGACGGGGGGCAGCCTGACGAGATCGGACAGTTGCAAACCAACTTCGCCGTGATGCAGCGCGCCCTGGCAAACTATCTCTTTGAGATGGAGAAGAAGCGCAGTACCCTAAGCCGTCAGAACGACGAGTTGCAGGCTGCCTATGAACAGACACAAGAATCCGACAACATCA
>Ga0247610_10006349_pt1 | contig 12308 bp, 13 predicted proteins | sample 174DNAGHGhighgp2_FD_193483 | JGI IMG/M metagenome (GOLD analysis project Ga0247610, IMG submission 193483) | Sheep rumen microbial communities from Palmerston North, Manawatu-Wanganui, New Zealand - 1742 DNA GHGhigh gp2 | ecosystem: Host-associated > Mammals > Digestive system > Stomach > Rumen...
CAGTTCAAACAAGAATGGGTAAAGTCGAACAATTTTTAGGATTAACTGCTGACGGAAAATTTGGAAGTCAAACTAAAAATTTATATACCTGGCTTCTTGAAAAAGAGAATAATGGAAAGCGTAATACAGTAGAACAAGAAACAAATGGAAATAATTCCTTGTATTATAGCATTTCTAAAGATCCAAGTGATCCACAAAAAACATACTATTGGGTTAGTGATATAGTTCCAAGTGGAACACCACATACAAACAAAAAAGCAAAAGGAACATTAATTATAACATATGATGATGGGAATGGAGCAAAAATTTTAACAGTTATGGGTGCTGAATACAAATATTATAATAGATGTATTACACCTAAGACTTAGCAAAAAAAATATTTTAGTTTATTATATGAATATAAAAAGTTATCATAGGAGAACAGAAATGGTAGATTTTAATATAAATAAAAATAACATAGTGTATAATAATAATGTAAACTTTAAAGGAAAAAATGAGATGCAGAACGATAATAAAAAAGAGTTTGATAATATGTATATCATTGATGGTATATATAATGAGGATGACTATGAGGGGTATTTAACATTTCACACAAATACTCATAATAAAAAACTTGTCGCTCATTTTAATATATTAGATAAATCTAATCTTGCGAAATACGAAATCGGGAATAAAATACCCGGAGAATTAAGTATTTCAGATATTTTTGGATGTAAAAAAGTTAGTCCTGTCGAACTTGATTCAATAATTCAAGAAAGTGGATTAAATACTAATACAGAAATTATTGGGAGTATCACGGATAAGAACTCTGATGGAGATTTTATTATAACTTCAAAAGGAATACCAATTGTCTCTTGTCTTACTGATGATATTTTAAATCCAAAAATTAATGACAAAATATATATTAAAGGATTGTTAGATATTGATATCGAATAAAGCTGTTTACAACATTATACAAGTTGCAGACAGCTCAGTTTAAACATAAAATTAACCACCATAATAAATTCGAGTTTTTAAAGAAATATCATTATCCTCCAAAAGTATGAATTTATTGAAATAATTTTACACTTGTGTTATTCTTTGATAAGATAACAGTGTGTATCAGTAAATTAGGTGAGGAAGATGAACAGTTCAACATTAAGACGATCAAATATTACAAGAGAAAAGATAGCTATGCTTAATGCAATATCTGATTATAATGCAACTACAAACAATAAGTACGGTGTACATACAAACGATAAACAGGCTGAATTGGATATGCTTTGGCAAAACTTTAAGATTGCGGCAACATCAAATAAAGCCCCTAAGACTTATTTTTCTGCCGGGTTCTTTATCGGAATAGTTGCATCATTAGTTGTTGCAATGTTTTTAAGTTTCTTTGTCGGGTATTCTCCACTCAGCGATATGAATATATCAGCACCAAATATTAAGAAGGACAATGTTAAGTTCACATTCGTTCCTGCAGATAAACAGGTACCGACAGAAGAAACAGTTGTAACTCCTACGGAAAAAGAATATACTGTTCAAGCAGGTGACAGTTTGGAAGACATTTGCGTCAGATTCTACGGTCACTACGATGAAGCAAAAATAAAAGAAATACAAGTAAGAAACAGTTTAAAAGACATCAATTCTATTAAAATAGGACAAGTTTTATATATTCCTATAAATTAGTTTGATAAGGTGTGTGTTTAATATAAGGGGATATGGAGTGAATATAAAGAATTTGAAAAGAGTCGATTCTGAAGTAGCGGAATTGATAGAGAAAGAGTTGGAACGACAACAAACGACAATAGAACTAATCGCAAGCGAAAACTTTACATCAGAAGCTGTAATGGAGGCTTGCGGTTCTGTTTTAACCAATAAATATGCTGAAGGAAAACCGTACAAAAGATATTATAACGGTTGTGACCATATAGACAGAATTGAAGAACTTGCACAAAAAAGAGCATGCGAACTTTTTGGTATGGCTCACGCTAATGTTCAACCTCATAGCGGAGCACAGGCTAATATGGCAGTCTTCATGGCCGTCTTAAAACCGGGCGACAAAGTTTTAAGCATGGATTTATCAAACGGCGGTCACTTGAGTCACGGATCGCCTGTCAATTTCTCAGGGATGTATTTTGATGTTAAAAGTTATGGAGTAGATGAAAACGGATGCATAGATTACGATGACGTTGCGCGCATGGCAAGGGAACATCAGCCGAAGCTCATAATTTGCGGTGCAAGTAACTATTCAAAAATTATTGATTTTAAACGATTCAGAGAGATTGCAGACGAAGTAGGCGCATATTTACTTGCTGATATTGCACACATTGCAGGACTTGTTGCAGGCGGAGTCCATCCGTCACCTGCAGGTTATGCACATTTTGTTACAACAACCACCCACAAGACTTTAAGAGGACCTAGGGGCGGTATCATTATGTGCGATGAAGAATATGCAGCAATGATTGATAAAGCTGTATTTCCCGGAATGCAAGGAGGACCTTTAGAACACATTATCGCAGGGAAAGCGGTTGCACTTCTTGAGGCATCTCAACCTGAATTTAAAGAATATGCTCAAAACATTGTCAATAATGCAAGAGCATTAGCACAAGGCTTGATTGATTACGGAATGGATATCGTAGGCGGGATGACAGAAAACCACCTTATGACACTTGATTTGAGAAGAACAGGCAAAACGGGTAAAGATATGGCGAACGTTCTTGAAATGGTCGGGATTACAGCTAACAAAAATACCGTACCTAACGACCCGCAAAGTCCTTTTGTAACAAGCGGTATCAGATTAGGAGCTGCTGCTGCAACAACAAGAGGATTTAATGAAGAAGCTATGAGAGAGGTTGCAAGAATTATTTCCGAAGCAATTAAAAATTCAGATAACGAATCTGTTTTGAAAGAATTAAGAAACGATTCTCTCAACCTTTGTAAAAAATTTCCGTTATATGAACAATATGCGAGGGTAGGATTATTTTAATAAAATTATCTGAAACAGTAGGAATAAACATTATCGGGGCAGTAATTTCCTATATATTGGGAGTTTTTATTGTTCCGTTTGTTATTGCCTTTTCTAAAAAAGAAGGTTTGGTGGATATTCCAAATGAACGAAAAATACACAAAAAGCCCGTATCAAGAATAGGCGGAGTAGCTATATGGACCAGCACAATGCTGACATTTTTATTTATGATTTTGTTAAGCTGCTATCCGTACGGAAAATTATTGTCAGGGGTACTTTTAGGCGGATCACTAATGTTTCTGTTAGGTCTTATTGATGATATTTATAATTTAGATGCAAAATTCAAATTATTACTTCAAATTCTTATTACAACAATGGTTTATTTTCTCGGAGTACAATTTGATACAATATTTAACCCGCTAAATCCGGGAGAATTAATACATTTAAACGTTTGGGCATCATATCCGCTCACTATACTGTGGGTTGTAGGAATAAGCAATGCCGTTAATTTTATTGACGGGGTTGACGGACTTGCAGGATCTGTAATTACAATAAATGCAATAACCCTTGCTTTTATTGCACTCGCTGTTACTCCGCCAAACCCGATTAGTGCACTGATAGCCTTCATATTAGCGGGAGCAATGATGGCTTTTCTTACCTTCAATTTTAATCCTGCAAAAATATTTATGGGTGATTCGGGGGCATTATTCTCCGGATTTATGCTTGCATCTATTTCAATCACGGGAATAATGAAGTGTGCAACACTTGCAATTCTTTTACCGTTCATTGTCCTTGCGGTACCGATTATTGATATTACTTATTCCAGTCTGAGACGAATATTTAAAGGAAAATCACCTTTTGTTGCAGATGCGGAACACATCCATCATAAATTACTAAAAGCAGGTTTTTCACAAAAATTTACAGTCGCTATAATGACCGCTGTTGCTATACTTGCGGGAGCTATTGCAACAAGTTTTGTCGGAATTTTAACGATAAAACATTATGTTTGTTATATACTTATTGTATTAGTTTTAATGCTTTTATTAAGTTTGTTTGATATTTTTACAAAAAGCAACAATACGGATGAGGATAATGAGCGCTAATATAAACACAGAACTATCACAAAATGAGATTAATAATGTTGAGATTAACAAAGATGATTTATTGTCTGAGTTAGAAATTTCAACTTTGTTAGCAAAGTCATCAGTTCCTTATTCTCACAGAAGAATTGCGAGCAAGTATAATATTTTAAAAAGTATTTGCTCATTTCAAATTGTTCAACCAAGAATTACCATGGTAGAAAAAGATTTGTTGAGTAAATATTCTTTTAACACATTGGAAAATACAACAATATCACAAGTAAACAAAGAATTACGCCTTCTAAAAGAATGGGCAATAGCTAATGACGATAATTTGAGAGAAGATTCAACCAATATATTGGAAATCCGAGTCAAAGAATTGAAATTCATTCTTTCAAACAACTATAATGCTCAAGTCAATGAGTTACTCAAAGGATATAAGGCAGTTGATACATATTTAGTAAGTATATCTAAATATTATAACTAATACGACTCCCGATGTTTTTTTGTTGTATAATTATCTTGATTAAGGAGAAATAAAATGTTATTAGAGTTTTTAAATTCTAAAATACACCGTGCAACGATTACTGATTCAAACCTGAATTATGTCGGATCTATTACTATTGACGAAAATATAATGGATGCAGCAAAAATCAGAGAATGGCAAAAGGTTGAAATTTTAAATATTAATAACGGAGAAAGATTCCAAACCTATGTAATAAAAGGCAAAAGAGGGTCTAAAATGTTCTGTGTAAACGGGGCAGCTGCACGCAAAGTTCAAACAGGGGATAAAGTAATAATTTGTACATACAGATACGTTGAAGAAAATGAAATTGACGGATATAAACCTGTAATAGTTCAAATTGACGAAAACAATAATATGGTATAAGAGGTAAAAGTGGTTAAGTCTGATAAATACGTAAAACCTAAAAATAAAAAGTTCACTATAGACACAAAGAAAATGGGTGTAGACATTGACAAGAATGAATACTACACGATTAAAGATTCCTATACTAATTATCCCGAAAAATATTACAAATAAATCCGATTGGAGGCAAAATGGAAAACTTGAAAAGAATATTGATTGTTGATGATGATGACGAAATCAGAGAGCTTTTAGAGTTTGATGTTGCACAAAGCGGATACTTTGTTGACACGGCAAAAGACGGAAAAGAAGGACTGCAAAAAGTATTAAACAACAGTTATGATTTAGTCATACTTGATGTGATGATGCCGAAAATGAACGGATTTGATGTTTGCAGAAACATAAGACAGGCGAAACTCGCAATTCCTGTTCTTATGCTGACCGCAAAAGGGACTATTGATGATAAAACAGTCGGATTTGATTGCGGAGCCGATGACTACTTGGTTAAACCGTTTGATATACAAGAAGTTCTTTTAAGAATAAGAGTACTGCTAAGACGGAATCAGCCAATAAAAGCCGACAGTTTATCAAATGAAATCTTAAAAGTAGGAAATATTGAAATTTTTCCGGATTCACTTGAGTGTGTAATAGTAAATAAAAAGGTAAAACTAACTCCGACAGAGTTTGAAATATTATATTGCCTTCTGCAACATTTTAACAATGCAGTAACGCTTGCGACATTACTTGATGAAGTCTGGGGATATGACAGTGATGAGGATGTAAGAATGCTCAGAGTCCATGTAGGCGGGCTAAGAAACAAAATTGAGCCAAATTCTAAGCAGCCACAATATTTGCATACTGTAACAAATGTCGGATATAAATTAACACCGTTTGGGGAATTTAATGAAGCTGGTTAAAAACGTAAAACGCTTAAAAATCGTCGAACAGATAATCATTGTAAGTTTATTCTCGGTAATTGTCACAATGACTATCTGCGGATTTGTTATAAACAATATTAACCAGCACTCAGTTCGTGCACAGTTATGTAATATTGGGGAAATTGTCGCAAACTCTGTTTCTGACAGCATTGATGTTTTTCAAAAATCATTAAATTACGAACTGCAGCAACTGATTTTAAATTTATCATACTTCCCAACAGAAAACGCCAGACAAAATTATTTAAACAGAATAAAAAAAGATTCAACATTGTACAGTGACATTATAATAATCAATTCAAAACAAAAATATGAAGAATACAGAAAGCAACAAAGCGAAAAAGATATAGCAGTCGTTGGGCAGCCAATGAAAGACGGGAGATATTTATGTGCCGTCATTGAAATTGAAAAAATAAAACAAAATATGTTCAGCTCAATCGGCTCGGAAAACAGGCAAATATATATCCTTAACTCTAATAATGAGCTTATAACCTCATACAACTACAATAACAGTGTTTATAAGAAATGTATATCTCAACTGCCTAAAGATTTGAAACAAGACGAAACTGTTATATACGGAAAAAGAAAAAATCAACCATTTGTATATTTAAAAAAGAGCGAACCGGATATTTTAATAATTGTATCCACTCCAAAAGAGGTAACAAAAGCATCCATTGAACATGGACGAATGAAAATAATTATGGCACTTTTAGCCTCCTCTTTTGCGGTATTATTTTTAGTCGGGCTATATATTTCATACCTCTATATTAACGTCCGACAATTATTTAAAGCAATAATAGCCATATCAAAGGGTAACTATAAAAGAAGAATAAGACTGCTTACACATATATTTACCCCGTACGAAATAATTTTCTTAGCATATGAATTTAACAGGATGGCAAACCAAATACATAAATCTTACAAAAAGCTTGAAAAAACAAACAAAGAACTTGCTGATTTAAACGAATTTAGATCTAATATGATTGATACAGTCAGCCACGAGTTCAGAACCCCTCTTACAAGCATTCAAGGGTACACTTCAAGACTCTTAAGGCAAGATATAAAAATTGATGAGGAAACACGCCAAAAGTCACTTAAAGTTATAAAAAAACAAGCTGAACGATTAAAAAGAATGGTTGAAGATTTACTTGTAATACCGGATATAGAAGGAGCAAGCCTGAATGTAAATATTGAACCGGTAAATGTATCTGAAACTATTGAGGATTCTCTTCTTTTGGTAAAAAATAATGAAGGGCGAGTATTTGTCAATAATGTTCAAAAAGATATCCCTATGATTTATGCAGACAGAGACAGATTTGAACAAATAATGATTAACTTAGTTGAAAATGCTGTTAAATATGCTGACGATGAAACAGATATAGTAATTGATGCTGAAGATTTTGATGAAAAACACATAAAAATAATTGTAAAAAACAAATGCCCTATAATACCAAAAGACAAATTAAAAACCCTGTTTGGAAAATTCACAAGACTCGATGATTCAACAACAAGAACAACAAGAGGAACAGGGTTGGGATTATATATCGTAAAGGGCTTAGTTGAGACTATGGGCGGACATATTCAATTGCACTCTGATACGGAGTGGGGATTTGTTGCTCAAGTTTTTATGAAAAAATGTGAAAACACAGAGGAGTAATCTTGTACAACGTTAAACTGGTGGAAAGAGGAATTAGAGAGGCAAAGCAAACATCCTCATTAGATGTTCCCGTTGGTTGCGCAATATTAAAAGACGGGATAATAATAGCTGCCGCACACAACCAAAAGGAAGAACTTAACGATGTAACGGGGCACGCAGAAATCATTGCAATAAGAGAAGCACAAAGAAACCTTAACACTTGGAGACTTAACGAATGTGAAATGTATGTAACATTGGAACCTTGCCCAATGTGTGCATGGGCAATTATATCATCAGGAATAAAAACACTTTATTTCGGATCTTATAACACCCAGTGCGGAGCTCTCGGAACAGTTATGGATTTGAGACAAACAGTTCAATCTAAACTGGAAGTTTATGGCGGCATTAAAGAAGACAGCTGCGACAAAATTCTTGACAAATTTTTTGAAAAATTAAGACACGAATAAAAAATTAAAGAAACATAACAAAAAGACCTACCTTTTGATAGGTCTTTTTTATTATTAAGATAATATTTTTATTATTTCATTGCAACAGTCAAATCAGCTTCAACAACTGTTTTTCCGTCAACAGATCCGATCGCATGACATTTTGCAATAGGTCCTTTTACTCTTGTCATCTCAATATACATATCCAATCTGTCCCCCGGTCTTACAATGTTTTTAAATCTAACGTTATCAACCCCTGCAAACAGCGTTAATTTACCTTTATACTCAGGCAATGTACAAAGTATAGGGGCAGAACATTGAGCCATTGCCTCAATTTGCAAGACTCCCGGCATAATAGGATTTCCCGGAAAATGACCTTGGAAAAAACTTTCATTCATAGAAAGGTTTTTATATCCTTTTGAATATTTTCCCGGAACACATTCCGTAATCCTGTCTACTAACAAAAACGGATATCTGTGAGGTATCATATCCATAATTTGCATAACATCGAAACTCATTGTTTCTTCAGCTTGTAAAATTGCTTCACTCATATTTCTCTCCTTATTTTATTTTTATCAATTTGTCTCTCAACATTCTTGCAGTCTTGATATGCACAGCGTGTCCTGCCTCTTTCACTAATATCTGGCATCGCATATTTAGAGGCGAAACACCTGTTTGGTATAAATCTCCAAACATATCTAATATCTTGTGTTTTATTGGCTCACTTTCAGAACGCAACTCTGTAGTATAACCTTCATCAGTCAACCCAACAGTATTATCAATATTTACCCCTTGGGCAAACCCGAGCATTTGGTATTTTTTCAAGTCTTTGTAAAAACCAAATGTTCTTGCCTCAATAATTTCATCAAGATTATTTAAGTCAACCGAAACCCAACGGTTTCTCAAATCCTTATGGTCATAATTAACAGAATAAGAAATATTTAACTCCTTATCCGGAAGTATAACCATACTTGTTTTACCGTTAAGATAATATACAGGCTCACTTACAGTGTATAATTGAGGTTTTTTTATTTTTTCAACTCCTGCCTCACGGAAGAGTCTTAACCACTCTTTTGAACTTCCGTCAAAAATAGGAAATTCTTCCTCTGATAAATACACCTCTAATGAATCAATCCCTAAAAAGGAACATGCAGCAATAAAATGCTCACATAACCCTGCTTTATATTTATAACCGCCAAGCAAAGTTCTGTGCTCACGACTACCCCACGTTACGTAATGGTCAGTTGATATAACATTTTCAAGACAACCTTTAAAATATTCTTTGTCATTCTTAACAAAAAGTCTGATTTCACCTGACTGTGAAGGTTTAATTACCACCTCACAATCATAGTTCTTCATTAAGGTATTTCCTCTTGCACGTATTTCGTTTTGAATGGTCGTCATTATGTTATACCCTTAATTACTACACGTTTGCAGACTGTTCATTTTCAAAACCTGATAACAGCGGCTCGTATTTTTTGAACTTTTTAATTAATTCGCCTGCATCCTTCATTATCTTCAATTGTTTTATGAATTCTTTTCTAGGAACGGCAGGTGCACCGACAACAATTGATTTTTCAGGGAAGCTCTTTGTTACACCCGCTTTTGCGGCAATAATTGAGTCTGCACCAATCTTAATATGATCAGCTAACCCTGCTTGACCGGCAAGGACAACTCTGTCCCCGATTTCACAACTTCCGGCAATACCGACTTGAGATACAATCATACACCCAGAACCGATTTTACAATTGTGACCTATCATAACAAGATTATCAATTTTTGTATTATCACCTATTGTTGTATTCTCAATTGTTCCTCTGTCTATTGTTGTATTAGCACCAATTTCAACATTGTTACCTATAACAACGGAACCTAAAGAATTTATTTTAAAGATAACGTGCTCTGCACCTGTATCTTTAATCTCACCGTCTTTTCTTGCTTGTTCAATATTATTAGGGTTTTCTGTAACAAAACTGAACCCGTCAGCACCAAGTGACACCCCATGATGGAATATACACTTATCCCCTACAATAACTCTGTCACCAACATTTACACCCGGATGTAAGAAACAATCAGCCCCGATTACAGCATCGTTTCCGATGTAACAATTTGCTAAAATCTTAGTATTATCACCAATAGTTGCACCTTTTGCCAAAACAACGTTTGCGCCTATTGAAACATTTTCGCCCAACTTTGCATCAGGATGGATAACAGCGGTCGGATGAATTCCTTCATTTGTAAGAGGCTCCTCGTAAAATAATGTTATTAATTTCATCATTGCCAAACGAGGTCTTTCCACTTCAATAGTAGAAAATCCGTCTATATTAACACCTAACGGAACAAGTGCCGCTTTTGCTTTTGTTTTAGCCAAGTTTGCAATCTCCTCTTCACCCAAAGCCAATGCCAAGGTATGTTCATCTGATAACAACGGCGGTGCTATCTTTGTAATAGATACATCTGCTGATTTACTCAACATACCGTCCGTAACTTTTGCAATTTGTTCCAATGTAAACGATTTCATTTTTAACTCCTTTTATTTCCTGTATTATTTGCTTTCTATTTTTTCTATAATTTTTGTGGTTGACTTACCCTCCACAAAATCAATAAACTCAACCCTTGTTCCGTTTTTAATCATAATATCGCGTTCTGGAAGAGTTTCCATTGTATAATCCGCACCTTTTGTATAAACATCCGGTTTAATCTCATCTAACAATTCCGCCGGACTGTTTTCATCAAACATAACAACAAAATCAACACAGCTTAATGCCGTAAGAATCTCCGCCCTGTCAGATTCGTTATTAACAGGACGACCTTCGCCCTTTATGTTTCTGACAGATTTATCAGAATTCAAAAGTACAATTAAATAATCTGCAAAACTCTTTGTTTTCTGGAGATAACGAACGTGCCCGACATGAAGAATATCAAAGCAGCCGTTTGTTGCAACGACTGTTTTCCCCGCATCGTGCAGTTTTTTGACAAAATCAGAAACACTCTTTCTGCTTATTATTTGCCCCATGAAATTAACTCCTATCCCTCTAATTATAGCAAAAACAGGACAAATATATATTTTGTTTTAACAAATATTAAACATAAAGCATGGGTTTTAATTCTTGTTTAAATGTTTGATATATCTGGTTTCATGTTCTATAATTTAACTATGTCTTATAAAGCCGATAAAAAATTAAATATACCTTTCTTTTATAACATTGCAAGAATGAATTTGGATAAAAATATTAAATCAAATCTTGATTGTCAGTGGTTGAGTGAAGATTTTCGCTTTGTTGACAATTATTGCTTATATTTTATATATAAGAACACCGTTTTTTCTGTTTTAGTAAACATTAAGGACTCAGACGGAACATCTTATTTGTCAAACACGCTTATTGACAATCAATTATCTGAAGCAAAAAAATACAATTTTATTCCGGTTCAATTTCCGATTACTATTGATAATATTGAAAATAAACATCCGGCACATCCTGCCGCTGAAGGGTGGAATTTACTATCTTCAGTAACTAACGATTTTATAGACCCGGAAACCTTCGTTTCAGATAAAAAGATACCTCTGTCTGAATTTGAATTGAGAATTTTATCTGTAAAAGCTGTTACTCAATATTTGATATCAAAAAAGTATAATATAGCATCAATTAAATTTTCGTGCGATAACGTTCCTCATATTTGGGTGAAAACTTCAGTTGGAGATTTGTTTTGGATTACTGTTAATGAGTCAATAAATCAACTTAAAAAGAGCGATATTTGTGAGAATTGTATAAATAATTTTGGGAACTATGAAGGGTTTTATGCTCAAGTTGCCGTTTTATCCGGCAATGTTGACAAACCACACAGAGGAGAAGATTTTTCTTTAAAAATCACTGAATTTGATAAGATAAACACTATACACACCGATATTGAAAATGAGAATATCAGCGAACTTATCAAAAAAACTTTATTGATGCATCCCATAGAATTAACCGACGAACTGGGGATTTATCCGGTTCCTTACTATTCTGATTTAATATTAAAGATAAATTCTGATTATATCAATCATCCGGAAACAATACCTGATAATTTGGTTTTAATACCAATAAAATATAAAAACGATGTGGAAAAAAATCCAAACTTTGGTTTATATTTGTACCATATCGATAAAGACGGCTCTGATTATGCTAAACGAGGATATGTCTATCCGAAAGAAGTCATTCTTGCAAATAAAGTTGATATTTCAATCATTAGAAAAGTTTCAGGGATGACGGTTGCACAAAAATACTTCTTTTCCTTCGGCAGATTTCAGGGAACGTTTGATGACGATCCTATGAGGAAGCAATGTGTTACTCTATATGAAATATTTAATAAATATGGTCGCGGTGTGGCTGCTAAAGCATTGGATTTATGTAGAG
>Ga0247610_10006350_pt1 | contig 12305 bp, 12 predicted proteins | sample 174DNAGHGhighgp2_FD_193483 | JGI IMG/M metagenome (GOLD analysis project Ga0247610, IMG submission 193483) | Sheep rumen microbial communities from Palmerston North, Manawatu-Wanganui, New Zealand - 1742 DNA GHGhigh gp2 | ecosystem: Host-associated > Mammals > Digestive system > Stomach > Rumen...
GAGGTTCGTCAGAAACTGGGTGAACGACTCCTCATAACGGTCGAACAGCGCCCTGCTCGTCATATACAGGCGGTCGGAGGTGTCTGACTCGTCGATGAACTTGTGGTGGAAGATGTTCAAAATCACCGGAGTCTCATTTTCGTCGTAGTAGGTGTCCACGGCAAATTCTTCGCCATGGATATACTCCTCGATGAGGAAACGGCTACGGCCGACCACAAACTCAGGGAAATCGGCCTTGGCGTTGGCAAAGTCGCGCAACAATGCCTCCACTGCGCGATGATAATCCTCCGGAGTGCGCACCACAAAGACGCCCTTGCTCAAAAAGCCGACGGAGGGCTTGATGACACAAGGGAACACGAGAGCATTTGTGTCAAGATTTTCCAGCTCTTTGATTCCCACCTCTTTGTAGAAAAAATCAGGATAGATGTCACGGCAAATGCCCCTGAATGCGGACTTGTCTTTCACCAAAGAGATACTGTCCAAAAAGGGTTTGTCCGTGATATGTTCGTAAATCCATCCGAGAGCATTCTCGGAGACGGTATATAGTTTCCCAACCTCATTATACATATCACTGAATGCTTCGTCATCCAAGATATTACCGGACGGGACGCGCAATGCGGACATCTCATTACGCAGCACTGGCAGGTTGTTTTTCATTATCGTTTCAACCATCATGTCAGATGCAAAGGGTCTTTCCAATATAACCATAATTCCAAATAATCGTTTATTAAAAATTCCACACAAAAAAAGCGATGTCTTCAGAACACCGCTTTTTCAACATATTAACTACCATTATTACTCAGCGGCAGGAGCTTCAACTTCTGCTGCCTGGGTCTCTTCTGCGACGTTTTCAGCGGGAGCAGCGGCTTTTTTGCTGCTACGGCGCGTGCGGGTAGATTTCTTCTTGGTTTTCTCCACCGTGTAGGTTTCATTGAAATCCACAAACTCGATGATGCACATTTCGGCGTTGTCACCCTTGCGGAATCCGGTCTTCAGGATGCGGGTATAACCGCCGGGACGGTCCATGATTCTGGGGGAGATTTCACGGAACAGCTCAGTCACAGCATACTTGTTCTGCAATTCAGAGAAAACCATACGACGTGAGTGGGTCGTGTCTTCCTTTGAGCGGGTCACGATGGGTTCCACGTATGTTCTCAACGCCTTTGCCTTAGCCAAAGTAGTGCTGATTCTCTTATGCATAATCAGAGAGGTTGCCATATTGGACATCATGGCCTTTCTGTGTGCATCTTTTCTTCCTAAATGGTTAATTTTCTTAGCGTGTCTCATTGTTCTATTCGTTATCTATATTATACTTTTCTACATTCATACCAAATTCCAGACCTTTGTTGTGCACCAGCTCCTCGAGTTCGGCAAGTGACTTTTTGCCGAAGTTACGGAACTTGAGCAGGTCAGCCTTATGGAACGCCACCAAGTCTCCCAATGTCTCAAGTTCTGCGGACTTCAGGCAGTTGAGGGCTCTGACGGAGAGATCCATGTCTATCAGCTTGGCTTGCAGAATCTGACGGATGTTTTTCTCATTATCCTCGGAGACCTCAGGGCTTTCGCTCTGTTCGGTGGCATCGAGGGATATGTTCTCGTCAGAGAGCAGTGCAAAGTGCTGGATAAGGATCTTGGCGGCCTCTTGGATGGCATCTTTAGGATGGATGGATCCGTCCGTCTCGATTTCCAGAATCAGCTTCTCAAAGTCGGTTTTCTGTTCCACACGATAGGGTTCGATAGTGTATTTCACGTTTCGAATCGGCGTATGGGTGGAGTCAACGGCAATCACGTCAATGCCATCATGCATCTGGCGGTTGTCTTCCACAGGAACATAGCCGCGGCCTTTGTCGATGGTGATTTCCATATTCAGGCGGACGGTGGGCTCCATGCGGCAAATCAACAGGTCGGGATTCTGCACTTGGAAGTAGTTGAGGTAGCGGTTCATGTCGCCTGCGGTGAACGTGTCCTGGCCGCTGATGACGATGGAGACCTTCTCGGAGGAGTAACCTTCTACTTTGTTCTTGAGACGAACCTGTTTGAGGTTCAGCACAATATCCAGCACATCCTCCATCACTCCGGGAATTGAGGAGAATTCCTGGGAGACTCCCTCGATTTTCACGGACGTGATGGCATAGCCTTCCAATGAAGAGAGCAACACGCGGCGCAGTGCATTGCCTACGGTGACACCGAAGCCCTGTTGCAGCGGACGAAATTCAAATATGCCATGAAATTCGTCGGCCTCATTCATGATGACCTTATCGGGTTTTTGAAATGTTAATATTGCCATTTTTGTCTGTTTTTTGTGATTTGTGAACTGTGATGTGTGATTTGTGAACTGTGAACTGTGAACTGAAATTCTTTAGGGAACGGTTCTCAAATCACGTATCACCAACCACTAATCACTGATTACTACTTAGAATACAACTCAACGATGGCCTGTTCGTTGATGGTCTCGGGAATCTCCTCTCTCTGGGGATATTGCATGAACTTGCCGACTTTGAGGTTGCCGTCCCACTCCAGCCAGGCATAGTTCATTGCCTTGCCGCTGAGGGAGTTCTCAATAACCTCGAGGGATTTGGAGCGTTCGCGGACTTCCACGATGTCGCCGGGCCTCAGCAGCATCGAGGGGATGTTGCAGATGATACCGTTGACCGTGATGTGGCGGTGGGTGACAAGCTGACGGGCGGCGTTGCGTGTCCGGGCGATGCCGAGGCGGTACACCACATTGTCGAGGCGTGACTCGATGAGTTGCATCAGGTTCTGGCCGGTTATGCCCTTCATGCGGGATGCCTGGTGGAACAGTTTACGGAACTGACGCTCCAGGATACCGTAGGTGTATTTGGCTTTCTGCTTCTCCTGCAGCTGCATGCCGTACTCAGACAGTTTGGTGCGTCTGCGAGACTGACCATGCTGACCCGGGGCATAGTTCTTTCTCTCGAAATATTTGTCGGGACCGTAGATGGGTTCCTTGAATTTTCTTGCGATTTTCGTTTTGGGTCCTGTATATCTTGCCATAATCTATGTTTTTTCGATGATGAATAATAATTATACTCTTCTGTGTTTCGGAGGACGACAGCCGTTGTGAGGCAGCGGGGTGACATCCGTGATCTCCTCAACGATTATACCCGTGGTGTTGATGGAGCGGATTGCAGACTCGCGGCCTTGTCCCGGACCTTTAACGTAAACCTTCACTCTGCGCAAACCCAAGTCGTAGGCCACTTTCGCGCAGTCTTGAGCCACCATCTGGGCTGCATAGGGCGTGTTTTTCTTGGAACCTCTGTATCCCATCTTGCCGGCGGATGACCAGGAGATGACCTGGCCGTCGTTGTTGGTGAGGGAAACGATCACGTTGTTGAAAGAAGCATAGATAAACGCCTTACCTGAAGCCTCGATTCTAACGACTCTCTTCTTCGTTGTTTTTGTATTTTTTGCCATACTGATATTATTCTATCCGTGATTAATAACTACTTGGTCGCTTTCTTCTTGTTGGCGACAGTTTTCTTACGGCCCTTACGCGTACGGGCGTTGTTCTTGGTGCTCTGGCCGCGGACCGGCAAACCCAAACGGTGACGAATGCCTCTGTAGCAACCGATATCCATCAATCGTTTGATGTTCATCTGCTCCTCGGATCTGAGCGGACCTTCCACTTTCAACTCATTCACTAATCCACGAATCATTGCCAACTCATCGTCGTTCCATTCATTTACCTTTTTATCCCAGCTGATGCCGGCTTTGCTCAGAATCTTCTGCGCAGTACTTCTGCCGATTCCGTAAATATAGGTCAAGCCGATTTCACCGTGTTTGTTCTTAGGTAAATCAATACCTGCAATTCTTGCCATATTACTTTAATGTTTTTTATGATGATTAATTATTTGAACTCTTTATTAACCCTGACGCTGTTTGAATTTCGGGTTCTTCTTGTTTATCACATACACCACACCATGACGTCTTACCACGATGCAATCTTCTGATCTTTTCTTTACAGATGCTCTTACTTTCATTTTATTGTTCTTTTTATTATTAATATTCTACTTTTTACTTTAACGGGATTCTTAAACTCCCGACCTGTGGGGAACTTTGTCGTGACAAACGTGGGTTCTACACTTTGTGGCGGTAGGTTATCCTCCCTTTGGTCAAGTCATACGGAGACATTGCCACCTGCACCCTGTCGCCAGGGATTATCTTGATGTAATGCATCCGCATTTTGCCGGAAAGATGGGCCATGATCACGTGGCCGCTTTCCAAACGGACCCGATATTGGCCGTTGCCCAGGGCTTCTATCACCTCGCCGTCGATGTCAACTGCTGCTTGTTTTGCCATATCTCTTATTTTTTAATACAATTCTTCAGTTCCAATCACTTCAGCCAACAGTTTGTATGACGAGATGACTTCCGTGCCGTGATCGGTGATGATCAGCTGGTGCTCGAAGTGAGCCGACTTCTTGTGGTCGCGCGTGCGGATTGTCCATCCGTCATTCTCCATCAAGATCTTATGGCTGCCCAGGTTGATCATGGGCTCGATGCAGATGCACATGCCCGGCTCGATCTTCATGCCCTGGCCCTTTATTCCGTAGTTGGGGATGTCGGGGCGCTCATGCATGTCCTTGCCGATGCCATGCCCGCAGAGTTCCCTGACCACGCCATAGCCGAACTGTTTGACATATTGTTCAACGGTGTAGCCGATATCCCCGATCGTGTTGCCTGCCTTGGCCACCTCAATGGCTTTGAGGAGGGACTCCTTGGTGCGTTTGCACAGCAGGTGGTCCTCGCGGGAGACCTCACCGACCTCGAAAGTGTAGCAGAAGTCCCCGTGATAGCCGTCGAGCAGGGCGCCGCAGTCAACCGAGATGATATCCCCGTCGCGGAGGTAGGTGTTTGGGTACGGTATCCCGTGCACCACCACGTCGTTCACGGACAGGCAGAGCGAAGCCGGATAGCCTTCATAGCCTTTGAAGGAGGGTACCGCATGATGGTCGCGGATACACTGTTCGCCGACCTGGTCGAGATAGGTGAGCGGCACGCCAGGCTTGATGCACTTGGCCACTTCGGCCAGGGTCACCGCCACCACGTTCGCGCTTGCCTTGAGTTTCTCGAACTCGGCTTCCGACTTGTATTTCACTCTTCTGAACATCGTCATATTCTCAGATCCTTCGGGTTTGGATTAGATACGGTTACCATAGATGCCGCCGCCGGTACGTCCCTTGATGCGGCCGGACTTGGTGAGGCCGTCATAGTGGCGCATAAGCAGATGGCTTTCGATTTGCTGCAGCGTGTCGAGCACCACGCCCACGATAATGAGCAGGGAGGTGCCGCCGAAGAACTGGGCGAACTGCTGGTTGACACCGAACAGGCGCACGACGGCGGGCAGGACGGCCACGATGCCGAGGAATATGGAGCCGGGCAGGGTGATGCGGGACATGATCTTGTCGATGTATTCCGCTGTCTGCTTGCCGGGTTTCACGCCGGGTATGAATCCGTTGTTTTTCTTCAGATCCTCAGCGATTTGCTGCGGGTTGATGGTGATAGCCGTGTAGAAATAGGTGAAGGCTATAATCAGGAGGAAGAACACGATATTGTAGCCCAATCTGTTATAGTCGATGAAGCTGTTCCAGAAGCCCGTGGTGGTCTCTTGCGAGATGTTCACGAAGGTCAACGGGATGAACATCAGGGCCTGTGCGAAGATGATCGGCATGACGCCGGCGGCGTTGACTTTCAGGGGCAGGTAGTTGCGGACGCCGCCGTACTGTTTGTTGCCCACGACGCGTTTGGCGTATTGGACGGGGATGCGGCGGGTGCCTTGGACGAGCAGGATGCAGAAGCCGATGATGAGCATGAGCAGGATGAGCTCGATGATGAAGATGATGGGGCCGCCGTTCATTTCGGTGATACGGGCGGTGAACTCAGCCTTGAGTGCGAAAGGCAGGCGGGCGATGATACCGATCATGATGATGATGGAGATGCCGTTGCCGATGCCGTTGTCGGTGATGCGTTCGCCGAGCCACATGATGAACAGGGTGGCGGAGATCAGCAGGATGAAGGCGCAGATGCCGAATGCGGAGAAGCCGAGGATGCGGGTTTCAAGCATCGAGGGGGTGACGGCGCCGGGGAACTGGCCGGTGAGCTGCGCGATGTAGGCGGGGGCCTGCACGGCGAGGACTGCGACGGTCAGGTAGCGGGTGATCTGGTTGATCTTGGTGCGCCCGCTCTCGCCTTCCTTGGCGAGGCGCTGGAAATAGGGCACCGCGAGGGTGAGCAGCTGCACCACGATGGAGGCCGTGATGTAGGGCATGATACCCAACGCGAAGATGGAGGCGTTGGAGAACGCGCCGCCGGAGAAGAGGTCGAGCATGCCGAGCAGGCCCTTTTGGGCGGCGCTGCTGAATGCGGAGAGGGCTCCGGGGTTGATGCCGGGGAGCACCACGTGCGCACCCAGACGGTATATCAGGATGATGAAGAGGGTGTAGAGGATGCGTTTCCTCAGGTCCTCAATCCTGAATATGTTCTTGATGGTTTCTATAAATCTTTTCATTGGAGGTTCTTTTTGGTGAATTACTCTGCCGCAGGAGCGTTCACAAGCTCTGCGGTCCCGCCGCACTGTTCGATGACAGACTTCGCTTTGGCGGAGAACTTGTCGGCCACCACGTGCAACTTGGCGGTGAGCTCACCCTTGGCCAGCACGGCGATGAGGTCGTTCTTCTTGGCAAGGCCGTTATCCACCAGCACCGCGCGGTCGATGCGGTCGAGGTTGTGCTTCTCGGCCAGCTGCTGCAGCGTGCTCACGTTTATGGCGTTGTATTCCACGCGGTTGATGTTCTTGAATCCTCTCTTGGGCAATATTCTGTAGATAGGCATTTGACCGCCTTCAAAACCGATTTTGCGGCTGTAGCCGGAGCGGGACTGCGCGCCCTTGTGGCCGCGTGTGGATGTGCCGCCCTTGCCGGAACCCTGTCCTCTGCCTATTCTGCGTTCTCTGTGTGTTGATCCTTTTGCCGGTTTTAAATTGTGTAAATCCATCTCTTTGATATTCAATTGGTTATTAATTATAATTCTTCTACGCTGACTAAGTGCTTGACGGCGTCCACGATGCCCAGGATCTGGGGGGTCGCCTCATGTTCTACCGTTTGGTGCATTTTGCGCAAGCCCAATGCTTCCAAAGATCTTTTCTGACGTGCGGGTCTGTCAACCGCGCTTCTAACTTGTGTGATTTTAATCTTTTTCATCCCTTCTAAAATTTATTTACATTTATTAATATCCAAAAAAAAATAGCCCATTTTTGAAAGAAAAATGCAACTATCTTCATAAAACGCAACCATAAAAACCTTTCGCCTCTGCCCTATCCTATGTTCATACAGTCCGTGAAATCAAATAGTTACGCGATTCTCAACCCTGCTTCCCACTCGCCTTTGCATTCCACTTCAAAAAGCTTGCAAAAATACACTTTTTTCCTTATCCACAATACGGTGGTGATATTTTTTTTGAAAAAAAATGACATAATCGCCTTAACACTTTGACAGACTGCTACTTGCAGGTAATCCCCACGCTTCTGCAATCCAAACCGCGACTGACACTCCATAGGCCGCACCAATTAAGAAAGGGACGCCCTCAGGCATCCCTTTCCCTTATTTATAAAAACGTGTGTGATTCAACTTAACGGATGGAGATTCGGTCGATGACAATCTTCCTGTCCTTGGCGGCCTGGAGGCCATAGACCGTCTCGCGGGTCGCGTTGGTGGAGAAGGTGTGGTTGACCTGTCCTTCCGGGACCTTGTGGATGGTGAGGCCCGGCTTGTAGCCGCTGATGTAGGGGGCGAGATAGCCGCCATGGGCGCGGGACATGTAGTTGAGGACGCTCTCGATACGGCGGGAGGAGAGGTGCTTGTTATAGTCGCTGTTGCTGAGCGGGCTGGCGAAGCCGCTGATGGTGAACTCCACGGCCTGCCCGTCCTTGAGGGCCTCCACGATGAAATTCGTGAGCTTCACGAGGCGTTCGTATCCGGTCTGGATGGAGTCGTTGAAGAACGTCTCGACAGCGTTTTGGGCGTTGGACTTCTGCGTGCCGGCGAGGCCTTTCCCCGCGTTGGTCACATAGTTGCTCTTGGCAGCCATGTAGGCGTTATAAAGCTCCATGTATTCCGTGCTGGTGAAATCCTGGCGCGTGCGCGGGTCGGGGCGGTCGTTCTCGAAATAGAGGGTGATAGGCTTGAGGATGTCCTTCTTGGCGGCCTCCATCTCGGCTTTCTTCTTGTCGGCGGCAACTTCGTCCTCGTAGTTGAACACAACGGGGATTTGGACGAGCATGTCGCGGGCCTCGCAGCTCTGCGTGCAGGGAATCATGTTGGGGAATGATTTCACCACGCGCACAGCTTCATCGTCGAATTCTTGGTATCCAGAACTTTGGATAACTTCAACGTCGGTCAGGGTGCTGTCTTTAAGAACCTTGGCCTGAACGGTAGTGGTTCCCGAGATCTTCTGGTTCTTGAGATTGACGGGGTACTTCTTTGTCTTGTTGATGTAACGGCACATGGCCTTGTTGCCGCCCTTGAATGTGGGCAGGGACATGGCGGCCGTCGGCACAGTGTAATTGCCGTTGGAGTCGGGGATGACGATTGCGACCCCTGACTTCTGATGGCGCTGCCCATAGACGTTGCCTTGGTCACATTGCGCATAACTCATTGTGAAACAGGCCACTAAAACAATAACGGCCACTAATTTCAGAGAGGAAAAGTTGCTTTTCATACTTATATTATTTTACATTATATTCCAAGCCGCAAAAATACATTTTTTATTGAAACACGCAAAAATATTTTCGATATTTTTTACGGGAATTCGCGGCATCGGTTACACCCCTATAATGTTGGCTGTTCTTCAGGCAGCGCACAGTGTTTTGTTTCTCGGACCCCACACTGCGCTTCGCTTGTCTGCAGGCTCCCAAGCAAGCCTTCACCCTGCTTTCACCCTTACTCAAGAGTATACCTATAGTAAGCCTATAAGCAATCTATAGGCAGTGGCGGACGCGCTTATCGCGTCCGTACGTAGCAGCGATTTTGTGCCTTGCGACTGAACATGCAGTGTCATTTCAAACTGCGAATGCCATTGACAGAGACAAGTCCTGTGGCAAAGGCGAGTGCTATCGCGAAAAAGGCGGAGATAAGCAACTGCCATAGCACGTGCACCTGCAGGATGTTCGGGGAGAGGCACACTGACGGCACCAACACGGCTACGAAAAGCGCGCACCGCAGCCACGGCAGCGACCTCAGCGGGATGCCGACAATGCGCAACGCAAACACGAACTGCAAGACTGACACGACGAACTGCGTGCAGAAACTGGCCACAGCCGAACCGCAAGCCTGCATACGTGGAATCAGCAACAGGTTGACGGTCACGTTGATGACAATGCCGATGGCGGCGATAACGTTCAGCTGTCTCATGCTGCCGTTGGCCGTCAGCAAGGTGCCGAAAAGATAGTTCATAGAGATGGGTATCAGTCCGAAGATGATAAGGCGGAACACGGCAGTACTTTCCAAAACATGCTTCGTATAAAGCAGTTGCATTACCGGTTTGGCATACACGAACAAGATTGAAACTGCAGAGACCGAGAACAGGAAAAGAAGCGAGAAACTGGTGCGAACGATAGGGACGACATCTTCCCTCTGTTTCAGCATTTTGGCGAACAGAGGCAGCAGGATGACCGAGAAGAGGTAGGCAATCATCGCGAGTACATCCAAGAGGCGGAAAGCGGAGGCATATATCCCCGACTGTGCCGCCCCCACCTCCGTCGGGAGCATCCGCTCCAGCATCACCGAATCCATGCGGTAGTAGCACGCCATCAGCAGGGTGATGAGCGCGTAGGGGAAACTACGCTTCAGTATGGCGACGAAAAAGGCCCTGTTCCATCCCAGCCGCTTCAGTTTCGCTTTCCTGAGCACAACGGCCATCGCGATGGCGATGGTGATGGCATACGCCACCGTCTGGCTCCAAACGAACCATTCCACCCGGAAAGGTTCGTCCGTGACGCGCCCCCAAAGGAGAAGGCCGCAGAAGAGAATCATGAGCAGCTTGTCGGTCACGGAAATCACACTGTCGGTCTTGAACATCTGCAAGGCCGAGATGTTCGAGCGCACATAGAGAAGAAAGACGCTCAGGAACTGGTTCAGCCCTATCCAGAAAAGCAGCCGGAGCTGATACCCCCGGTAGCCCACAACCAGCGCAACCAAATACACCACGATGAAATAGGCCACCCCGAGAAGGAGCTTCAAGGTGATGTAGTTCGAGAGGTGCTTGTCGAGGAGATGGGTGTTCCGCGCGATGTTGCGGTTGTTGTAGTTGGCCGTACCCATATCCAGCACCATGTAGAACAGCATGGTGAAGTTGAAAAGCGAGAAGTAGAGCCCATAACTTTCCGCACCCACGGCATTCTGCACCCCCACCTCCACGCCAAGCGTCCAAAACGGCTTCACGAGGAGGTTCAAAAAGACGAGCAGACAGAGGTTGAAAACGAAGTCCTTCTGTTTCATTCTTATAAAGGTTATAGGTTATTGGTTATTGGTTATTGAGGTTTTCCGTTAACCACTAAACATTAACCAACAACCAATAACCAATAACCAATAACCACTAACCATTTAAAAAACAATGTTCACAATCTTCTTCGGCACGATGATGACCTTTTTCGGGGTCTTGCCGTCGAGCCACTTTTGCGCATCGGGGTTGGCGAGGACGAGGGGTTCTATCTCCTTTGGGGTGTAGGAGGCCGGGAAGGACATTTTCAGGCGCATCTTGCCGTTGAACGAGACAGGGTAAAGGTATTCGTCTTCCACCATATACTGTTCATCATAAACAGGATATGCAGCCTTCAACACAGACTCTTCGTGGCCGAGCAGCGACCAGAGTTCCTCGGTGATGTGCGGCGCGTAGGCCGACATCAAGACACAAAGCGGCTCCAAGACGGCACGCTTGCGGCACTTGGCGTCCGTGAGTTCGTTGGTGCAGATCATGAACGCGCTGATCGCCGTATTGAAGGAGAAGCGCTCGTTGTCCTCCTCGATTTTCTTGATGGTCTTGTGCAGGGTTTTCCATTCGGCCTTTGTCGGTTCTTCTCCGGAAACCGCGAAGTTGCCCTCTCCATCAAAATAGAGTTTCCAGAACTTGCGGATGAAGCGGGACACGCCCTCGATGCCGTTAGTATCCCACGGTTTGGCCATCTCCACCGGACCAAGGAACATCTCGTACATGCGCAAGGTGTCAGCGCCGTATTTCTCCACCAGGTCATCGGGGTTCTGCACATTGTATTTCGACTTCGACATCTTCTCGACCTCCCAGCCACAGATGTATTGTCCGTCTTCGAGGATGAACTCGGCGTCCTTGAAGTCGGGCATCCAGTTTTTGAAGGCCTCGATGTCGAGGATGTCGTTGTGCACAATATTGACGTCCACGTGGATAGGCGTGGTTTCGTATTCCTTGCGGAGGTTGAGCGACACGAACTTGTTGGTGCCGACGACACGATAGACGAAATTGGACCGTCCCTGTATCATGCCCTGGTTGATGAGTTTCCGGAAGGGTTCGTCCTTGCAGCTGACGCCGATATCGAAGAGGAACTTGTTCCAGAAGCGGGCATAGATAAGGTGGCCGGTTCCGTGTTCCGCCCCGCCGACGTAGAGATCGACGTTCTGCCAATATTCGTCGGCCTCTTTGGAGACGAGGGCTTTGTCGTTCTTCGGGTCCATGTAGCGCAGATAGTAGGCACTGGAGCCTGCAAAGCCGGGCATGGTGCTGTACTCGCGCTGACAGCCGTGGTACGTCCAGTCCTTGGCGCGTGCCAATGGGGGCTCACCCGTTTCGGTGGGCAGAAACTGGTCGACTTCGGGGAGCAGCACAGGGAGTTCGTTTTCCGGGACGGGATAAGGCATCCCATCCTCATAATATATGGGAAACGGTTCGCCCCAGTAGCGCTGGCGGCTGAAGATGGCGTCGCGCAGGCGGAAATTGACCGTGCCGTAGCCGACACCCATCTCCTTAATCCTTTCAATCACTGCTTTGCCGGCATCCTTGACAGCCATCCCGTCAATGAATCCGGAATTGACGCACACACCCGTCTTGCTGTCGAGGCTCTCCTCCCAGGTGTCCGGGTTGCTGACTTCGTCGACAGACGGTGCGACCACCTGCCGGATGGGCAGGTCGAAATGACGGGCGAAGGCAAAGTCGCGGCTGTCGTGGGCGGGCACGGCCATGATGGCGCCGGTGCCGTAGTCGCTCAGCACATAGTCGCTGACCCAGATGGGGATGCGTTCCTCGGTGATGGGGTTGATGGCG
>Ga0247610_10006352_pt1 | contig 12304 bp, 8 predicted proteins | sample 174DNAGHGhighgp2_FD_193483 | JGI IMG/M metagenome (GOLD analysis project Ga0247610, IMG submission 193483) | Sheep rumen microbial communities from Palmerston North, Manawatu-Wanganui, New Zealand - 1742 DNA GHGhigh gp2 | ecosystem: Host-associated > Mammals > Digestive system > Stomach > Rumen ...
TTTTTAAAAGGTCAAGAACTTCTGTGACTTCGTGTTTTGGATATCCTGTTTGAACAATACCGTCTTTTGACGGCTGAACGGGAAGAATTGTATCCAATGGTGCATGTGAAATAATTACACCGGCTGCATGAGTTCCAGTGCCGCATTTCAGACCTTCTATTGCGACAGCCATATCCACCCAGCGTTTAAAGCTTATTTCGTTTCCTGTCTCAGGATTTATGATTTTATAATCTTCTTCATAGAGTTTTTTAAAATCAGACATTCCGTCTTCTTTAATAATATCTCTTAGCCACTCTGCTTTAGGGTTAGTTGCACGTGCAACATCAAGCGCAGGTTCAATTAGTCCCGTCAACTTGTTACTTTCAGCAAATGGAACCTGAAGAACTCTTCCTACCCCTTTGAATGCGGCTTTTGGTGCGTAAGTAGAAAACGTAATAATCTGGCAGACTTTATCTTCGCCATAATTTTGAGTTACATAATCTATAACCTCACTCCTTCTATCAATACAGAAATCTATATCTATATCAGGCATCGTAAAACGCTCAGGGTTCAAAAATCTTTCGAACAATAATTTATGATAAATTGGGTCAATATCTGTAATCTCAAGCGCATAAGCTACAACAGAACCTGCAGCAGAGCCTCTTCCCGGACCGACCGGAATATCATGAGTTTTAGCATAATGTATGAAGTCCCAAGTAATCATAAAATATGCAGGGAAACCCATTTGGTTAATTACCCCAAGCTCATACTTTGCACGCTCAATTATTGAATCAGGAATTGGGTCACCATATCTTTTTTTTAAACCTTCAAAAACAACGTGTTCAAGATAGTTTTCAATACCTTGAATGTATTTTGCTTCCTCCAGAACTTCTGACTTATCATCTGTTTTATGTTTTTTGAGAAGTCTTTCAATAATTTTTTCATCTACGTCATCAGAGGTAAATAAAAATTCATCAGGGACATCGTAGTGCGGGAGCGGAGCATTATGGAGTTCAATTTCCACGTGGCATTTATTACAAATTTCCTCCGTATTTTTGCAACATTCTTCAAAAGTTTCATCATCCATCCAAGAGAAAGCCTGACGCATTTCTTCTTTAGACTTTACATAAAATTCATTATTCGGGAAACTGAAACGTCTTTCATCATCCTTATTTGCGTTTGTTTGAAGACATAATAAAGTATCCTGTGCATCAGCATCTTCTTTTTTAAGGTAATGTGAGTCATTAGTGATTATCATTTTTATGTTTAAATCTTTTGCAAGTTTTATAAGCATTGGATTTGTTCGTTTTTGTTCATCAAGGTTATGGTCTTGAAGCTCTATATAATAATCCTCTCCAAATAAATCTTTATATCGCTTTGCCGTTTCGTAAGCCGAATCTTTTTCTTCTTTTAAAAAGTGTTTAAGAATTTCTCCGCCTAAACACGCAGATGTACAAATCAAGCCATCACTATATTGTTCCAAAAGTTCAAAATTAATTCTCGGTTTATAGTAAAAACCTTCACACCATGCTGTAGACACCAACTTAATAAGATTTTTGTATCCTTTATCATTTTTTGCAATTAAAATCAAGTGATAAAGTGGGTTATTAGCCGGGTCATGCACTTTAATATCACCAGAATGAACATAAAACTCGCATCCGATAAGCGGATTTATTCCCGCTTTTTCCGCTAATTCATAAAATTCAATTGCCGAATACATAACACCGTGGTCGGTAATGGCAATCCCTGGCAGCTCGTTTTCTGCCGCATAGTTTACCAAATCCCCAACTCTAATCATACCATCGAGTAACGAATACTCCGTGTGAATGTGTAGCGGAACAAATTTCGACATAAATTAAATTTATCATAAATCATGATATTAAAACAGCATTTGTAAAGAATTGTATTAAAATAAATAAAAAGCCGGATTATATCCGGCTGAAAAATTTTAGTAAGATGTAAGATGGGGTAAAATTTATATTAGTATGAATATTGCGCTTTATGGAACAAGTTACCGCTTTGAGTATAATTTAATTTAATAACTTTTCCGTTTTCAATTATATAAGAGTCATTATCGCCTTTACCATTATACACTGTCATTGTAACTGTTTTACCATTATGAGTTACTTGACGGCTTTGTTGTTTATAATATCCAGTTTTTTCAATATCATCTACAGTAGGTAAACCTGAACCTTCAGCTTGAGTCAATCTGCCAAGTTGGTCAAGTTCACTGCTATGAGTTGAGCTCCAAGATCTTAATTGACCAACTAATGCTCTGTATGAATTTGTTTGATTGCTGCCTGCTTCTATATCATCTGCCAATTGTGATGCGCCTTGTAATGCTGCTATATCATCAGCATCTAAAGCTCCAATACCTTTTTCAAGATATTTTGCTTTTGCATTTTGGTATGCATTAACTCTATCTTCAATAGAATCTTTACCATCAGTTTGTCTCTTTAACCAATTGCCTTTACAATTATCTAATGTTTGATCCATTCCAATTTGTGCTTTAAGTTGATTTAATTTTTCTGTTTCTGTATCAAGAGTTGCTTTTGCAGTTTTGACTGCAGGAGTTTCACTAACTAAATTTTCTCTTTTTACTTCTAATTTTCTTAATTCTTCTTTTGCTGCCGGCAATTTATCTGCTTGTGGTTTAAATTCTGTGTCATTTTTTGTTTCAAGAGTATTAGCTTCTTCTTCTAATTCTTGTGCTTGTCTTTCTAACTCTTCATTTTGTTTTTCACGAGCTGCTTTTTGTTCATCAGTTTCACCTGCAGGAGCAGTAGTAACTATTTGATCTCTTAAACTTTGAGCTTTATTCCTATAATTGGTAATAGTTTGTACATTTTCTTTATAAGATTTTTCTGCTTTTTCATAAGTTTCTACATTAGATTTTGCTGTTGTAATATTATCATTAATTTCTTTGTTTTCATCATCCCAAGCTTTTACAGCATCATCATAATTAGTTTGAGCTGTTGCAACTACTTTTTCTTGAGCTTCTATTTGTTTATTTAAGTCAGCATTTGGATCAACTGTTTGTGTTTGTGCTGCAGGAGCTTGTTGAACACCGCCTCTACCGGTACCTTTAAAACTGCATCCGTTAGCGAGATAAAGTCCTAATCCAGCACCTAAAGTAGTACCTAACATTGATAAAGCTTGATCTTGTTGTGATGGCATACCATAGTTGATGCCATTCATATTCATAAATTGATCTGCTGATACGCTTTTCCAATTAGTTTGTGCTAATCTACCAATTGTAGCTGCCATTTTTATTACCTCATCTTAATTCTTACATATATATAAAGTATTTAAAAAATATGCAATTTCAGAGTTGATAAAAATTGTTACAAAACTTTACAATTATAAAAATTTTATTATTTTTTCTATGTTTAATCATCATAAATTTATACATTATTTAATTAAATTTTTATAATTTATAAAAAATCTCTTTACAAAAATTTAATAGCAGTATTCTACGGTTGTGATAAAATTATATAGTTAGACATTAACACATTAAGAGAGGTAAATATGTGCGGAATCGTTGGATATATAGGTGGAAGAGTTGCAGCTGATGTTCTTGTGGAAGGACTCACAAGTCTTGAATACAGAGGATATGATTCTTCAGGAATTGCGCTCAATATTGACGGTAAAGTTGAATTATTTAAAGCACAAGGTAAATTAGTAAACCTAAAAAATTTGATAGTAAAAAACTATTCTGAAATTTCTAAATCTACCATAGGAATAGGTCACATCAGATGGGCAACACATGGAGTTCCATCAATTGAAAATGCTCATCCGCACACATGTAATTGCGGTCGTGTTGCAGTTGTTCATAATGGTATCATTGAAAACTATAAAGAATTAAAAGCAAAATTAGAAGCAAAAGGATGTACTTTCCGCTCTCAAACAGATACAGAAACCGTAGCACATTTAGTAGCATCTAAATACGCCGAAACTCATGATTTAACTGAAGCAGTAAGACTGGCTACCAAAGAAATTGAAGGAGCTTATGCACTTGCAGTAATTCATCAAGATGTTAAAGGAACAATTGTTGCAACAAGAAGAAACGCTCCGCTTGTAGTAGGATTTGGTGAAAATGAAAACTTTATAGCATCTGACATTCCGGCACTTATACAATACACAAAACGTGCAATGTACCTTGACGATAACGAAATCGTAACAGTTACAAAAGACGAAGTTAAAAGAATCGATATAGATAACAATCCGCTTCCTTTAAAAATTGAAACACTTCCTTGGGAACCGGTAGCTCTGTCAAAAATGGGTTATAAGCATTTTATGCTAAAAGAAATCCACGAACAGCCGGATGTAGTAAGAAACGTATTAACAGGCAAACTTCATACTATTGATGAACCTATTTCATTAAATGAAGTTACATTAGACCGTTCAAAATTAAGAGAGCTTAAACGTATCCAAATTGTTGCTTGCGGAACTTCATTACATGCAGCAATGGTAGGTAAGTACCTGATAGAAGAATTATGTGAAATTCCTGTTGAAGTAGAAGCTTCAAGTGAATTTATTTACAGAAAAACCATCACAGATGAGAACACTCTTGTAATAGGCGTTTCACAATCCGGTGAAACGGCAGATACAATTACTGCTATAAGATTAGCCAAGAAAAAAGGTTCACACATTTTAATTATTACAAACAGACCTGATTCAACAATGGCTCGTGAAGCGGACAGCCTTGTTCCTGTTAATGCAGGCATTGAAGTTTCTGTCGCTGCTACAAAATCTTATATGGCACAATTGATATCATTCTATCTTCTGACAATATATATGGCAGAAGTAAAGGGTTCAACTTCTAAAGAAACTTTAGATGAATTAAAACATGAACTTGTAGTTTTACCTCAAAAAATTGATAAAATATTAACTCATAAAGATGAAATTCAAAAAGTAGCAAGAAAATTCTCAAGCTTTAAAGATTTCATATTTATCGCGCGCGGAATTAATTTCCCGACATCACTGGAAGGCGCTTTAAAATTAAAAGAAATAAGCTATATTAATGCAACAGGATATTCTGCCGGTGAATTAAAGCATGGACCAATTGCAATGTTAGATGATACAATGCCTGTTTTAGCAATCTTAATGCAAGGTAAAGTTTTTGAAAAAATATTATCTAACGCGGAAGAAGCAAAAGCAAGAAACGCAAGAATGATTGCACTGACTGACTCAGAAGACAATAAATTAGACGAACTTTTTGAAAATATTATAAGAGTTCCTGAAATTTCTGAAATTCTTTCTCCTGCGCTTTCGATTGTTCCTTTGCAATTACTCGCATACTACATAGCTGAATTTTTAGGCAAAGATGTTGACCAGCCAAGGAACTTAGCAAAATCAGTAACTGTTGAATAAATTTTAATAACAAAAATTTTTATGTTTTATTTTTATACAAAATATGGACATAAATATTCAAAAAGTTTCAATCTTGTCTGAATGTCACAGCAGATTAAATAAAATAGGCAAAATGACATTAGAAAATATAGTTAATGCAGATAAAAAAGATTGCCAATTTTTAAGGAAGCATTCACCTGCAAGACTAAAAGAACTTGCTCAGATGAATTGTTATGCATCAGAAAAAGTAAAAGCAGAACTCGATAAACAATTCGGAGAAAACAACTATGTAATTATTGCTATCGGACGTTCAATATCATCAATTGCAGAAACACTCGGAAATATGGGAGTCGACACAAAAATTATCCCTATTTCAGGATTAAGGAATTCAGAAGTTAATGATATTAACAAAGATTCTTTGCACATTTACAAAACATTTTTAGTACAAAAAGGGTTAAGTAAAACAGATTTAAGAAAAAATGCAGATAAAACATATATTTTAATGGATTACGCATATTATGGGCGTACACTAGATAGAGTTGAACAACTCTTGAGAAAAAATGAACTTCTCGGAGATGCTAAAAATTTAATATCATTAAAGATTAATGATATCTTAGGGGAAGATTTTAATCAAAAACATTATAGAACACTTTTTCAATACAGCAGATTTAAAGATTACTCTTTTGTTGGTAAATTACATGTTTATAACTTAAAAGATGTATATAAACAATGCTCTCCTGAAAGAATAAAAGAATATCAAGGGAATATAACTCAAGGATTGAGAAACTTTTTTTGGTTTAACGTTTTTGATTCATTGAACAGCAAAAGTTATAAAAATATTTTTCCGCAAAAAGAGCTCAATGCTATATACAAGCATTACATGTCAATACAAGCTATACGTAATTATATAGCCCGAGAACAAAAAGAAGTTTCAAATATTGCTAAAAATCAATAAATTATAATATTTTTGTGCTATTCTAATAATTATGCAAGTTAAATCAGAATTAGTCGAAATAAAAAATAATGGTCAGCCAACGACCGAATATATAGAACAAGAGTTAACAAAACGTAATATTAACCCTTTAAGATGGGCAATTGTTGATATTAATGATAAAATATATACGATAAGTGTAGCTAATTTAAAGGAATAGGAAGGTAATTTATGACTATGACACAACTAAAATGTGATGTGAAAGACATGAGCCTTGCAGAACAAGGCTTAAATAATATTCAATGGGCAATGAAAGATATGCCAGTTTTAGAAAAAATTAAAGAAAGATTTATAAAAGAGCAACCATTTAAAGGTTTAAGACTTTCAGCTTGTTCTCACGTAACTAAAGAAACTGCAGCGCTTTGCGTTGCTATTCAGGCAGGCGGCGCAGATACAGTTCTTGTTGCTTCAAATCCATTATCAACTCAAGATGATGTAGCAGCAGCTCTTGTTAAATACTATAACATTCCTGTTTTTGCTATAGCAGGTGAAACTGTTGAACAATACAAATCACACATTAGAGAAGCGATTAATCACAAACCGCATCTTGTAATCGAAGACGGTTGTGACCTGGTTTCAATGCTTCACTCTGAATACCCTGAAATTGCTGAAAACGTTATCGGTTCAACAGAAGAAACAACAACAGGTATTATAAGACTTCAGGCAATGGAAAAAGAAGGTGCATTAAAATTCCCTGCAGTCGGTGTTAATACAAGTTTAACAAAACACTTATATGATAACCGTTACGGAACAGGCCAAAGTTCAATGGACGGTATTATGAGAGCTGCAAACATACTTATCGCAGGTAAAACAGTTGTTATTTCAGGTTACGGATGGTGCGGTAAAGGTTGTGCGCTTAGAGCCAAAGCTCTTGGTGCAAACGTAATAGTTTGTGAAGTTGATCCGCTTAAAGCTCTTGAAGCAGCAATGGAAGGATATAGAGTTATGCCTATCGCAAAAGCTGCTCTTGAAGGCGATATTTTCTTAACAGTTACCGGCGACAAACACGTTGTTGATATTCCGCACATTCTTTCAATGAAAGACGGCGCTATGGTAGCTAATGCAGGTCATTTTAACTGGGAAGTTAATGTTCCTGACTTAAAAGATTATGCAGTTGAAATTAAACAAATCAGACCTTATTTAGAAGAATACAAGCTTAATAACGGAAAATCAGTTTATGTTCTTGCAGAAGGCAGACTTGTAAACCTAGGCGCAGCAGAAGGACATCCTGCTTCTGTTATGGATATGAGTTTTGCAAACCAAGCGTTAGGTCTTGAATACATTGTAAAAAATCAAGGAAAACTTGAAAACAAACTTCATACACTTCCTGAAAGCGTTGATAAGAGTATCGCAGAACTTAAGCTTAAAACAATGGGTATTGAAATCGATACTCTAACAGCAGAACAAGAAGAATACTTAAACAGTTGGAAATTATAATTTCTAAATAAACAAAAAAAGACATCCTATTTTGGGATGTCTTTTTTATACCATTTCTCTTAATTTTTTTAGCTGGTCTCTAATTTCAGCAGCACGTTCAAAATCAAGAATTTTAGCAGCCTTATGCATATCTTTTTCCAATTTTGATATAAGTTTTGGTAAATCTTTCTTATCAATACCAAGATCAACCATTTCTTCTGCTACAATATCCTCAAAATCTCTGTAGCTTGCAACAAGGGACAATAAATTATTTTCAATCGGTTTTTTAATAGTTTGAGGAATAATTCCGTATTTTTTATTATATTCAAGCTGAATTTCTCTTCTTCTGTTTGTTTCATCAATTGCTCTCTGCATAGAGTCTGTTATTTTATCAGCATACATTATAACTTCACCGCAAGCATTTCTCGCCGCACGCCCTATTGTTTGAATTAAGCTCGTATCTGAGCGTAAAAAACCTTCTTTATCAGCATCCATTATTGCAACAAGTGAAACTTCCGGGATATCAAGTCCTTCTCTTAAGAGATTAACACCAATTAAGACATCAAATTCACCGAGTCTCAAATCTCTTAATATTTCTACTCTCTCAATTGATTTTATTCCGCTATGCAGATATCTTACGCGAATACCTTCCTGCAAGAAGAAATCACACAAATCTTCCGCCATTCGTTTTGTAAGAGTTGTAATTAAGACTCTTTCATCTTTTTTTGCACGTTTAGCAATTTCCTGTTTTAAATCATTAATCTGTGTTTCTATCGGTCTTACTGAGATTTTAGGGTCAACAAGCCCGGTTGGACGAATAATTTGTTCAACAAGCTGAGATGATGTTTTCTTTTCAAACTCTCCAGGAGTTGCTGATATATAAACTTTTTGTCCTACTTTTTTGAAAAATTCATCCCATTTTAGAGGTCTGTTGTCTTTTGCGCAAGGTAATCTAAATCCGAAATCTACAAGCACCTGCTTCCTTGATGAATCGCCATGGTACATACCATTTAATTGAGGAAGTGTAACGTGAGACTCATCTATAACAGTCAGGAAATCGCCTTTAAAATAATCCAGAAGTGTTGCCGGAGCTGAACCAATCGGACGGCGCTCAATTATTCTTGAATAATTTTCTATTCCGGAACAATATCCCATCTCTTTAATCATTTCTATATCATATTTTACTCTTTGCTGAAGTCTTTGAGATTCCAGTATTTTGTTTTCGTTTTCCAGTTCAGCAACTCTGTTTCTGAGCTCTGTTCTGATCATATCAATGGTTTCATCTTCGTTTTCATCATAAGCTATATAGTGAACAGCCGGATATATGTATACGCTTTCAGGAGCTTCTAATATTTCACCTGTTAGATGGTCAATTCTTACAATTTTTTCAATCTCATCACCAAAGAAATATATGCGTGTTACTATTTTTTCATAAGCAGGCATAATTTCTAAAATATCGCCTCTTGCTCTAAAAGTAGAACGTTCGAGCTCCAAGTCATTACGCGTGTATCTTGTCATAACAAGGTGCTTAATTAAATCGTTGCGTTCTAATGTATCGCCAACAGAAATTTTAATTGTTCCCTTAAAATAGCTTTCAGGAAGACCTAAGCCATAAATACAACTTACTGATGCAACAATAATCACATCGTTTCTTTCATAAAGACTTCTTGTCGTATTATGTCTTAATCTGTCAATTTCATCATTGATACTGGCTGATTTTTCAATATATGTATCCGTACGGGGAATGTACGCTTCCGGTTGATAATAGTCATAGTACGAAATAAAATATTCAACTGCATTATTAGGAAAAAGTTCTTTAAATTCATTGTACAACTGAGCGGCCAGAGTTTTATTGTGGGCAATAATAAGCGTTGGTTTTTGTATTTGCTCTATTACATTTGCAATAGTAAATGTTTTTCCGGAACCGGTAATCCCCAAAAGAGTCTGAGTATCATACCCTTTATTTAAGCCATCTACAAGTTTTTCAATTGCTTTTGGCTGATCACCTGAAGGTTTATATTTAGATACAATTTCAAACTTTCTTTCCATAACATCATTATAACCTAAAATAACTCTTAAGAATTACTACTCAAGTAGATTAAGCACAATTACATTCAATGCTATAATTAAAGTGTAAGTCGAAGGCAACGAGTGATATAGTCGGATTTCGACGTAAAAAGTTTGATTAGGCATTGTGTGTGTATTCGGCTTACATCTTTTAGAAATTCCAAAATCTTTTCTTCATAATAATTAGCCAACGCTCCTTTTCATCTCTTCTGAAAGGAGCATTATTCTTTATCATAGAGCATTAACAACGCTTATAATATTTTCATTTGTTATATTATTTAATGCCTTATTTTTATGTTCTACATTTAAAACATTTTTTTCTTTTAATACAGTTAAAACTTTTAACAGAAGTGTCTGATTTGAGCTATCTAAAAGAGTTTCTAATTCTTGTATATTATCTGCATAATCTACTGCATAGAAAACAAAATCACTTTCTTCATACAGTTCTTCATATAGTTGTTGTTTTAAAAATTTATCTTTAATTCCCGATAACAACTTATTAATAAAGACTATTTCTTCTTTTGTATTCTTATCACAATCAAAAAGATATTCATCATTTTCAGCCAATGATGAAAATGTATCTTTTGCAATTAATAACGCTATAGCAGAAGAACTTGATATATTTTTTGATAATTTTTCTAAAACCTCAGCTAAATTATAATCTATGATAGAATCCAGAGAAACTAGCTCTGGAATTGCATTTAATATATTACACAAAACCAGAATTCCGTTATCATAGTCTTTTTCAAGCAATTCCTCTAAAGGAACTAGATACATGAGTTCTGATGCAATATTTTCCGAGAAAGATGAAGATTTCATAACTTCAATAATTTTATCAACACAGTCTTTTGCACCATAATTAACTAAAAATTTTACACCGTCATATTGTACAAACTCATCGTCAGAATGCAATTTACATATAGCTTCTTCTTTGGAAATACCATCATTAAGTTTTGAAAGTATTTCTATCGCATTAATGCTAACCGGTTCAAATTCAGATTTAGACAGCGTTCTTACTTTATCTATTAATGGCAGAACCTTTTTGCCATCAAAAAGAGATAAATATTTTAATATATAAGCTTTGTACGAATCAGATTCAGAGTCTATATTAATACATAATTGATTAAATATATCATCATCACCATATTTTTTTAATATTTCAGCAAAAACTGCATCATAAGAGGGCGAATAATATTCAAAAAAATTCAAAATATTTTTAAAATTATTCTTATTACACGCGTTAAATATACGTTTTGCAACATTCGTTTTTATAAAATCAAACAAAAAATCATCTTGATCAACAAGTCTTTTAAATAACTCAACTTCAGAATTGTCAACAAGATTTTTTACTGCAGGCTCATAGTCAGCAGGATTTTTTCCTGTTATAGCTTTTATAGAATCCATAATTTCAATCCTTGATATAAATTAGGTGTTATTGAGCTCAACGGCAATCATTTACCCCTAATCTAAATAAAATACTGTAATAACTTTATGATTTTCCTCTGCATACTCAATAGCTGTATGAAGAGTTTTACTTGTATGAGACAAGAAACAAATCATTTGATTACAATCATCAATAATTTCTCTGTTACAAACTCTTGAAGCATCAGCTAACGTCATCATTGCTCTGTCAGAATGTTCAACAATATTAGGAACACCTATTAACTGATCTTGAACATCAGAAGGCTGCTGACCTATTGTTTGGGGCAATATAACCTTTAATTTATCAGGATTAGATTTCATAGCACCTCTGATTGCAGCAGCATTGGTACCGCATGAACCACCTGAAGTAATTATTGTATTACCTTGTTGTACCAAGGCAGTTGTTAAAGTTTCTATCATTTGCTGGTGAGTAATTGCAAGATTTCTTGATCCTATAATAGCAATTCTTTTTGCCGGCTGTTTTATTGTTGCTAGTTCCATTGCCAGTTCATCTACCGTATCCGGAGAGCTGTCTGCTGTATCTAAATCACCTATTGGAACCATTATAGACGGTTGTTGCTGTTCATTTTCATCAATAGAATCAAGTATTTCGTTCATTTTACCACCTTTTACTATTGTCAATATTATTTGTTTCTTGTATGCTTATGTATAATATCATAAAATCAGCATTTTGGGAATAGGGGAATGGAAGATATTTTAGCAAGCTTAAATAAGGAGCAATTGGAAGCCGCCAAGACGACAGAAGGAGCTCTTCTCATTTTAGCAGGTGCCGGCAGCGGAAAAACAAAAGTGCTAACCTCTAGAATTGCTTACATGGTACAACACGGAGCAGTCGCAGGTAAAATTCTTGCTGTTACCTTTACTAACAAAGCTGCTAAAGAAATGAGAGAACGTTTATCTGCCATATTGGGTGAAAATGTTGTCAGATATATGTGGGTTGGGACTTTTCACAGTATTTGCGGAAGAATTTTAAGACAAGATATTGAAAATTATTCATTCCAATCCGGTAAAAAACTGGATAAAAACTTCACAATATATGATGAAACCGACTCGCTA
>Ga0247610_10006353_pt1 | contig 12303 bp, 9 predicted proteins | sample 174DNAGHGhighgp2_FD_193483 | JGI IMG/M metagenome (GOLD analysis project Ga0247610, IMG submission 193483) | Sheep rumen microbial communities from Palmerston North, Manawatu-Wanganui, New Zealand - 1742 DNA GHGhigh gp2 | ecosystem: Host-associated > Mammals > Digestive system > Stomach > Rumen ...
CTTGCCCCATGCACAGTTGCCCAAGCGCAATACAAATACCGCCGATAATAATACAGGCACGCTTGCCGAGCCACCGGTCGGCGATGTAACCGCCAATCAGCGGGGAAAGAAAAATCAAACTCATCAAATTGCCGAAATATCCGCTAGCGGTTTCGGTAGAGAGTAATAACTCTTTGGTAAGGTACAAAATAAATAGGGCTTTTAACGAATAAAAACTAAACCTTTCCCACATTTCTGTAGCAAATAAAAGGTAAAGCCCGGCGGGTTGCTTTTGCTTTACGGCTTGGGTTGTTGTGTTTGACATAGCGTCTCCTTAAAATTACATACCTACTTTTTCATTATAACATTATTTCTGCGGGAAAAAGCAACCCGCCGTTTGTGACGGACCTTTGAAGCCCGTTAAACCGGGGGCTCATTTAGGCAGGCAACAAAATTTCGCTTGACACATCAAAAAAAAAAACGATAATAAAGAGACGCAAAAAATATTAAGGAGAAGATTATGAATAACAATAAAAAAGCAGTTAATAAAAATAAAGTCATCCTGAACTTGATTCAGGATCTTCCACGCTTGTTGTTAATGTCGCGAAACGGCACACGTGGAAGATTCCAAATCAAGTTTGGAATGACGTCCTTGTTTGATAACAGCAACAGCGGTTTTACACTCATTGAACTTCTTGTCGTCGTCCTTATCATCGGCATTTTGGCAAGCGTGGCGTTGCCGCAGTATAAATTGGCGGTAGCCAAATCGCGTTTGGCCAACATTAAAACTTTATTTTCACAAATCAAGCAAGCGCAAGAAGCATACTATATGGCGAACGGCTCTTACGCGATGTATGCCGAAGACCTAGATGTAGATTTATCTTTTTGCCAACGGGCCACTGATGATGCACACATTTTGATTTGTGATAATTCGTTTATGATTTCTATATACGACGCGGACAAAAGTGGGACACTTCGAGCCGCATATTGCCCCGGTATTATCAGCACAACAAAAAAATGGGTCATATGTGCATATAGCAAAGGTGATTATCTGTATCATTGGGGATACGACCACAATATATATCCAAACGCTAGGGGGAAAACTTGGTGTCAGTACGTCAAGACCGATTTAGGCCGCAAGATTTGTCAAAATTTGTAAAGTAACAACCACTTGTTTATGGGGAACGCGCCCCCCATTTCGTCATCCCGCAGTGTTGGAATGCGGGATATAAATGGGGGGCATAATATACAACATACTAAAGCCGTTAATCATCTAAACAGCGTAAGCAATATACCTTTAAGTACCAATTTTGGGTCACTCGCGCTACCGGACTTAAAACCCGCATCAGCATCAATCATCTTGTTCATGGCGGCTAAAAATTGTTTTTGGCTGGGATAGTTGCGCGCCGCACTAATTAGCCGGCTCTCCCACGGGAAAAGTCCGGCCGCGTGTAAAATTTCGCCGCTCGCCATTCCCCCTTCGCTCATGCGTTTAATGCGGGCCATTTTTTCAATGGGGTACGTCATTTTGGCTAAAATAGCCACGGGCTCTTCGCCGTCGTCTAACAGTTTATCTACCAGTTTGACGGCCTTGTTTTTATTACACGCCAAAATCGCGTTAGCCAGTTCATACGGGTTTTCTTCTTTACTAAACCCGATACATGCAAGAACATCGTCTTTCGTAATTTTTTTACTCTGGCGCTCTAACGTGTAAAGATATAATTTTTCAATTTCGTTTTCCGCCGCCGCCAATTCCGAGCCGACACTCTGGCACAATAAATCCACCGCATCAAAATCGCCGGTAAGTCCGCGCGCGGCCAACCGGTTTTTGACCCATACATTTAACTCGGCCTGTTTAAGTTCGGCGTAGTCGGCCACGCGGCCGTTTGCGGCGCACGCTTCGGCGAGTGCTTTTTCCGTTTTCATTTTTTTTGCGTCGTTGTGGGTCAGCACAAGCGTCGTTGTGGGAAGCGGGTTGGATACGTAATTAAGTAAGGCAACTTTAGGCTCTTTGCGAAGTTTTTCTATGCCCGTTAGCACGAGCATACGCGCCGATGAAAACACAGGCGCGGTGTTTGCCATCGCCAACACTTCGCCGAGGTTTGCTTTTTCGGCCGAGGACGAATAAAAGTTAAAATCGTCCGGTTGTAACACCTCGCGGATTTTTTTAATGACTTCCTGCTTGCGGAAAAGGTCCTCTCCCGTCAGTAAATACACGGGAGCAATTTTTTTTTGTGCCAGTTCGGCCAGTAATTTTTCCGCAGTCAGTTTAGCCATATTAGTCGGTAATAGTGGTATATTCGGGGTTATTCATCACTTTCTTTTTGTTCTCGCTCCACACCGAGCCGAAACCGTCTACGGTGCGTTTAACGATATCGCGCGAGAGTTGCCCGAACACTTCGTCGCGCGCTTGTTGTTCGGTCATGCCGCCGGGCAAGGTGGACGCCGCATACACTTGCGTTCCCATAAAAGCGGGCTCGCGCCAAACAGGCTCGTTGGTGGTTTTGTCCATAAACACGACGTCTAACCAGATATTCATTTGATACACGGTAGGAATTAACTGGCTGTCGTACTGCACAGGTACGTTCAAATAGCGCGAAATCGTGGTGACTACTACGCCTTGCGCGCCGTCATTTTCCGGCACGATTTGATACATTCCGTTACGCAAAAACTCGTCGTAGAGTGTATTGTAGAATTTATCTTCCAGCGCAAACACTTCGGTTTTATTTAAGATTTGCCGCACCGCAATTTTTTTAATATGTTGCGGCATAATCTGTGCTTGCGGTTTATAGACCGCTCCTTCGCTGGCGCACGCGGCTAGTGCGGCTGCCCCACAAATACAAAGTACGAGTTTTTTCATAACGCTCCTTATTTTTTCGGCACCGCCACAATACTGACCATGCGGCCCGGCACGACGATAATTTTTTTAATTTCCAATCCTTCCAAATTACGCACAACTTTCGGGCTGGCAAGCGCGATTTTTTCAATTTCTTCGCGCGGGGCATTTACGGATACGGCAACACGGTCGCGCACTTTGCCGTTAATTTGCACGCCGATTTCTATACTATCTTCTTGCAAGAAGTTTTTATCGGCTTTGGGCCACGCGGCTTGCAGTAAAAAGCCCTCGTAACCGTGTTGTTGCCAAATCTCATCGGTAATGTGCGGCGCAAACGGGTGCAACAGTTTCAAAAATACTTCAAACGTCGCGCGGCTTACTTGCGGGAGTTTGCTGATGTCGTTAAACAAAACCATGAGGGCGGAAACGGCCGTATTAAAGCGGAAATTTTCAATATCATCGCCGACTTTGGCAATCGTTTTATTTTTCAAAATTTCACTCTTTTTCGGGTCTTGTTCGTCCGTTAGTTTAACGTTTTCACTCCAACCGTACACGCGTTTTAAGAAGCGCGAAACGCCTTCAATTCCTTTCATATCCCAGGGCTTGCTGGCTTCAAACGGGCCCATAAACATTTCGTACATGCGGAATGCATCGGCCCCGTACTGGTTCAAAATATCATCGGGGTTAACAACGTTTTTCTTGGACTTGGACATTTTTTCCACCATGGGAGATAATTCTTCCCCGGTGGCGGCTAAAAAGGCTTTGCCGTCTTTGAAATCAATTTCGTCGTAACTGTGGTAATTTCCCATTTTATCGCGGTACGAGAAAGCCAAAATCATCCCTTGGTGGCGCAGTTTTTTGAACGGCTCCTTAGAGGAAACAACTCCCAAATCATACAGCACATGATGCCAAAAACGCGCATATAACAAATGCAGTACTGCGTGTTCGGCGCCGCCGATATAACAATCTACCGGGCCGTACGCTTTTTCAATTTGCGGGTCCACGAGTTTTTCCGCGTTGTGCGGGTCCATATAGCGCAGATAATACCAACACGAGCCCGCCCATTGGGGCATGGTGTTTGTTTCGCGCTTGGCCGGACCACCGCATTTGGGGCATGTTGTATTGACCCAATCTTCTACGGTCGCCAACGGAGATTCCCCCGTTCCGGACGGCTCAAATTTTTCCACTTCGGGTAAGCGCAAGGGCAGTTCACTTTCCGGCAACGGCACGACACCGCATTTTTCACAATGTACGACGGGAATCGGCTCGCCCCAGTAACGTTGGCGCGCAAAAACCCAATCGCGCAGTTTATATGTAGTTTTAGCGTTACCGCAGTTATGTTCGGTAAGCCATTTAATCATGGCGGCTTTACTTTCTTGCACATGAAGTCCGTTCAAAAAACCGGAATTAACGAGTTCGCCGTCCCCGGTGAACGCTTCTTTTTCAACGCCTTGTTCGCTTTTGATAACTTCAATAATATCCAAGCCGAATTTTTTGGCAAATGCATAGTCGCGCTCGTCGTGCGCGGGCACGGCCATAATGGCGCCTGTACCGTATCCCATGAGCACATAATCGGAAGTCCACACCGGAATTTTTTTGCCGTTTACCGGGTTAATCGCATACGCGCCCGTGAACACGCCTGTTTTTTCTTTATTCAGTTCTCCGCGTTCCAAGTCGCTTTTTTTGGCGGCTTCTTTTTGATAAGCGGCTACCGCGTCTTTTTGCGCGGGCGTAACAATTTTTTCCAAAATGGGGTGTTCGGGCGAAACAACCATATACGTCGCGCCGAAAAGTGTATCGGGGCGCGTGGTATAGACGGTTAAAATTTCGTCATGACCGTCCACCTTAAAAAGTACATTGGCTCCGTTAGATTTACCGATCCAATTTTTCTGCATAGTCAAGGTACTTTCGGGCCAATCAAGGTCATTAAGTCCTTCTAATAATTGTTCGGCATACTCGGTAATTTTCAAAATCCATTGACGCAAGGCGCGGCGTTCAATTTCGTGGCCGCAACGCTCGCATTTGCCGTTGAAAACTTCTTCGTTAGCCAAGCCGGTTTTGCACGACGGGCACCAGTTTATCGGCACGGTGGACTCGTAGGCAAGCCCTTTTTTGAACAGTTGCAAGAATATCCATTGTGTCCATTTGTAATAGTTCGGATCGGTAGTATCCACTTCGCGCGACCAATCGTAGGCCAGACCGATAGATTTAATTTGACGTCTGAAATTATCAATATTTTTTTGCGTCGTTACGCGCGGGTGCACCCCGGTAGCAATAGCATAATTTTCCGCGGGAAGCCCAAACGCATCCCACCCCATGGGGTGCAAAACGTCGTAGCCGTTCATCCGTTTATAGCGGGTTAAAATGTCCGACGCGGTATATCCTTCCGGGTGGCCGACGTGCAACCCCGCCCCCGACGGATACGGGAACATATCTAAACAATAAAATTTTTTGTTAGACGGCATTTTGGGGCTGGCAAAAAGGTTAGCCTTTTCCCAGCGGGCTTGTTGTTTTTTGTCAATTTGCGGAAAATTATCGTTACTCATATCTTTATTATTTTAACATTTTAGGTAATTTAAGTATAATGCTTTTATGAAACGAAAAGGATTTACGTTGCCGGAGTTAGTAATCACGGTACTGATTATAGGTATTTTAGGCATGGTGGCTTACTCGTCTTATAGAACATCTGTCTGGAAAGCCCGCACGGCCAAATTGATGCCCCTTGGAAAAACCCTTATAGAACATGCCCAACTTTTTTATTTGGCTAACGGACGTTATCCCACCTCTTCCGAACTAGAAGGAATAATTCCTACGGTATTTCAATTTGATGAATTTCGCGACAGTTGGGTAACCCGGCACACGGTTGTTCATTGTGCCATGGGTAGCGGCTTGCCGGACGAGCCGGCTTCGTGTCAAGCAATCAATTTATCCGTTTCGGATGAGAGTTGGCTTGCCCCGGTAACACTTTCTTTTTTTATAGGGAAAAATGATTCCGGCGGGCCTCATATCCTTTGTGTAACGCCACCACATTCCACTTCTAAAACAGCCCCTTTGCAACACCGGATTTGCCGTTCGCTCGGCGGCACATCTTGGGAAGGGTCTAGCTTTATCTACTCTCTTGATTAGTATTAAATAAATCGTAACGCGCAAAATTAGGCGGAGAATATTTTACGGTTTAGCGCGTATGTAATTTCAAACGAATTTTGTGTCAGACGAGGCGCGCAAGGGCGCAGTATACTGTCGGCACGCGCGCGTTAGCGCGGAGGTATTCAAGCCCTTGCGCAACGAAGTATCACACAAAATTAGGAAGAAATTAGCCGCGGGGGTGATACTTTTTGTGCTTGTTTTTAAGGTCGGCTACGTCTAAATGCGTGTAAATTTGCGTCGTCGTCAAATTGGCGTGACCGAGCATTTCCTGCAAACTGCGCAAATCTGCCCCGCCTTGCAGTAAGTGCGAGGCAAATGTGTGCCGAAACAAATGCGGGTGTAACGGGCGCGAGATGTTGGCTTTTCTGCCCAAAGCCGCCAAATCTTTCCACACGCTCACGCGGCTTAATTTTTTGCCGCGGTTATTCAAAAACACTTCCGAGTCCGTTTCTTTCCCCACAAAGTGCGCCGCACGAAATGCCAAATACTCTTTGAGCCGCTTGCAACACGCCGGGTGTATCGGCACAAAGCGCTGTTTTCCCCCTTTGCCGAAAGCCAAAATCCACCCTTCGTCCGTGTTGATATTTTCTAGCCGCAACCCCAACAGTTCGCTAACGCGCAGTCCCGCCGCGTATAAAAGTTCCACAATCGTTACGGTGCGCACTTCGTCAAATTTTTCCGCCGGGAAAGAAAGTAATTTATCCATTTCTTCGCGCGTGAGTTGTTCGGGGAGTGACTGCGGCAATTTGGGCGATTTCAAAAACCGGGTCGGGTCGTCTTGGATGCGCTGTTCAATAAGCAGAAATTTATAAAAACTTTTAACGGCTTCCATTTTGCGAAATACGCTCGCGGGCGACAAATTTTCCACCACGCGCAGTTGATAATTATACTGGTCTATGAGCGCAGGAGTAGCGTCTTGCGGCAGGGCTTCGTGCGCCTCGCAATACTCCAAATAGTGCGCCACGTCCGACGTGTACGACACCACCGTATTGCGCGACAACTGCCGCTCAAAACTCAAATGATTTGCATAATCTTCTAACAATACCCCGTCCATAAAAATATTATACTTCTTTGCTAACACGCATTTCCCGGCCTGTTTTTGGCGCGTTAAACAGGGGTGTAATTTTGGTGGGCTGAAAAAAGCCCTTGACACATCAAAAAAAAAAACGATAATAGTTGTAGCCGCAAAAAGGGAACATCAAACAAGGTCATCCTGAGGAGTTTGGCGGCCCGCAGGGTTTCAGGATCTCAACCTTGTGTTGTTTCAAGCGGCTCAGATGCTGAGCAGAAACACCTCAGCATGACGACGTGATGTATATTAAGGAGAATTTTATGGAAAAGAAAAATCAATTAAAAAGTTGTGGTAAAAAAATGCTGTCATCCCGTGAGGTTGTTGCACGGGATCTTCCTCATCCGATGCCGTTGTCGTTATTAAATAGGAAACAACAACCTTATTCGATACGGGAGGCGGAAGATCCCGGCCTACAAATTGCCGGGATGACATCTTTGTTTGATAACAACAACGACAAGAGCGGGAGACCCCGCATCAAGTGCGGGGAAACACTTAGTTTTCAAGGAGTAGGCCCCGTTTTCGCCCGTCCGGCAAGGACCGGGGCTCCGCTTCGCTCCGGTTTCACTTTAATTGAACTGTTAGTTGTCGTACTGATTATCGGCATTTTGGCAAGTGTCGCTTTGCCGCAGTATAAATTGGCTGTGCAAAAGGCGGAATTGGCTAACTACCGCTCGCTTGCCAATTCGGTAGCACAAGGGGCAATTTCACATCATTTAGCCAGCGGCGAGTGGCCTCAAAGTATAGAAGAGTTAGATATAGAACTTCCGCAATTAGGGCAAAAAAGTTTATATTGGGGCGGATGTGTATATAACAATAAAATGTTTTGCTGCTTAAGTCGTCCCGGTCCCGGATCAAACGGAGCAGTTACTTGCGGCAAGGCCGATTATTCCTTCGCTTATATCAACTTATTTGCCATCAGCACAGGAGAAATGAAAAACCAACATTCCTGTTTCTGTAAAAGCGGGTTAAAAATTTGCGAAGCCACCGGAGGAACACTAAATAATACTAACGCCAATTTAGCCACACCCCAAGGGCCCCTTGGTTCTATGCGTGAATATGTCTATCGCGGCGCGGAACGATAAAGAATTTTGAAGAAAGAAAAAAACGCTCTTTGGAAAATTCCAAAGAGCGTTTTTGAATGATTCCAAAGCCGTTTATTTCTTGGCTTTTTTCTCTGCCGGTTTTTCTTCGCCGTCTTTTTCGGCCGGTTTCCCGTCGTAGTGGTGGCCCAAATACTTCACATATAATTTGTCTTCAATTTCGGCCGCCAATTCCGGGTTGTCCTTTAGATACTGGCGCGCGTTGTCGGCCCCTTGGCCCAGTTTTTCTTCGCCATAGATAAACCAACTGCCGCTTTTCTCTAAAATTCCGGCTTCCACGCCTTTATCCAACAAACACGCTTCGCGCGAAATACCTTGGCCTAAAATCATGGTAAATTCGGCTTGGCGGTACGGCGGCGCTACTTTGTTTTTGGTGACTTTGGCGCGCACGCGCGTGCCGATAATTTCGTCGCCTTTTTTCAAATTTTCAATGCGGCGCACGTCAATGCGTACCGACGCATAAAACTTCAAAGCAAGTCCGCCGGGGGTCGTTTCCGGGTTGCCAAACATCACACCGATTTTTTGGCGCAACTGGTTAATAAAAATAATGCTCGTTTTCGTTTTGTTAAGTAAGCTAGTCAGTTTGCGAAGCGCCTGGCTCATCAAGCGCGCTTGCAAACCCACATGCGCGTCGCCCATTTCGCCCTCAATTTCCGCTTGCGGAACAAGCGCGGCTACGGAGTCTACCACGATTAAATCAATCGCGCCCGAGCGCACCAATTTTTCCGCAATTTCCAAGGCTTGTTCGCCGGAATCGGGTTGCGAAACGAGTAACTCGTCCACGTTTACACCCAAATTAGCGGCATAGACCGGGTCCAATGCGTGTTCGGCATCAATAAAGGCAACCGTACCGCCCAGCTTTTGCGTTTGCGCGGCTACGTGTAAGGAAAGCGTCGTTTTACCGCCGGCTTCCGGCCCGTAAATTTCAATGACGCGCCCGCGGGGAAGTCCCCCCACGCCCAGCGCCAAATCTAACGACAGCGCGCCGGTGGGGATAGCTTCTACTTTTTGTACCGAGCCGCTGCCTAATTTACAAATGGCTTCTTTGCCAAAGGCCTTTTCAATTTGGCCTAAGGCGAGGTCTAATGCTTTTTGTTTGTTTGCGTCCATACTCTCCTCCAAAATTTATGCGTTTACCAATTCTTTGGTTTTTGCACCCGCAAAGGTTAATTGGCGGGTCTCTTTATTAAAGTTTACCACAATTTTTGTGTGCGCGGGATAGCGGCTGACCAGGATATTTTCTGCAAGCGGGTCCTCTAATTCGCGCTGAATCGTGCGCAGTAAAGGCCGCGCGCCGAATTTTTCGTCAAACCCTTTTTCTACTAGGAAATTTTTGGCTTCTTCGGTCAGTTCCAGCGACAATTCTTTCTCCGCTAATTTGTCATTTACTTCTTTTAATGCCAAATCTAAAATCGCCCCGATGTTCTCGCGCGACAAGGCGTGGAAAACGACAATTTCATCAATACGGTTGATAAATTCCGGGTTGAACGTTTTTTTGACTTCGTCCATGACGTTTTGGCGCATATCCTGATAATCTTGCTCGGCACTTTGGCGCGCGGCAAAACCAAGTTGGTTGCCCTTGTTGGTAATTTCGCGCGCACCGACGTTAGACGTCATAATAATGACGCAGTTTTTGAAACTGACTTTGTGGCCCAAATTGTCCGACAACGCCCCCTCGTCTAACACTTGTAATAAGATGTTGTAAATATCGGGGTGTGCTTTTTCCAACTCGTCCAATACCACCACGCTATACGGGCGGCGGCGCACGGCTTCGGTCAGTTGACCGCCTTCTTCATAGCCCACATAGCCGGGCGGCGCGCCGATTAAGCGCGAGACGGCAAATTTCTCCATATATTCGGACATATCTAGCCGTATCATCGCTTCTTCATCGCCAAATAAAAACATGGCTAAACTCTTGGCAAGTTCCGTCTTTCCTACACCCGTCGGGCCGAGGAACAAAAATCCGCCGATGGGGCGATTGGGGTTGCCAAGCCCGGTGCGGTTTCTGCGAATGGCTTGCGACACGACACGCACCGCATCATCTTGCCCGATGATACGCTCGTGCAAGCGTTCTTCCATGTGCAAAATTTTGTCGGTTTCGCTTTGCGTCATGCGAGTCACGGGAATGCCCGTCCATTTAGACGCCACGAGCGCGATATCTTCTTGCGTTACTTGCGGCACGTTGTTGGCATGTTCTTCCTGCCATTTCTTTTTCAAATGGTCAATATATTCTTTCAACCGCTCCTCGGTATCTTTGGCGGCGGCGGCTTTTTCAAATTCTTTCTTGGAAAGCGCTTCCTCTTTTTCTAATACCGCTTGGTTATATTCCGCTTGTTTCTGGCGGATTTCCGGCGGCAAAATAGCATTTTTAAGCCGCGCACGCGCGCCGGCCTCGTCAAATAAATCTAACGCTTTATCCGGCAAGACCCGGTCGGAAATATAGCGGTCGGAAATAGCGGCGGCGGCGCGGATAGCATCGTCGGTAAATTTGACTTTATGGTGCTCTTCGTATTTGGCACGTACGCCCTTCAAAATGGAAATTGTTTCCTCCACATCCGGAGGTTCAATGACTACCGGTTGAAAGCGGCGTTCTAGTGCCGTATCGGTTTCTACGTATTTGCGATATTCGTCAAACGTGGTCGCGCCGATACACTGCACTTCTCCGCGCGCCAAAGCGGGCTTTAACATATTAGACGCATCCATAGACCCTTCGGCCGCCCCCGCGCCGATAATGGTGTGCAGTTCGTCAATAAAAATAATAGCGTCTTGCGCTTCGGCCATTTCATCAATGATATTTTTTAAGCGTTGCTCAAATTCACCGCGGTATTTGGTTCCGGCGATAACAGAGGCCATATCCAAGGCAAGCAACCGTTTTCCGGCGAGCAAATCGGAAATTTCTCCGCAGGCAATTTTTTCGGCCAGTCCCTCCACAATAGCGGTTTTACCTACGCCCGGCTCTCCGATAAGCACCGGATTATTTTTGGTGCGGCGCGCTAAAATTTGCACCACGCGCTCTATTTCTTCCTCGCGCCCGATAACAGGGTCTAATTTATGTTGGGCGGCCAAACGCGTTAAATCGCGCGTATATTCGTCTAATGTGGGGGTTTTAGATTTTTTGTTGGATTTATTAGCCGGTTTTTCGTCGCTTTTGGCCCACGAAGGCATATTGATTTCCTGCGCGTTTTCGGTACTTTTTTCGGCAATATCTTCTTCGCTGGCGTTACCCAAAAATGTCAAAACGGCTTCACGCACCGAAGAAAGTTTTTGGCCTAAATTTTCCAAAATTTTCGCAGCCATACCTTCTTCCTCGCGCACCAGCCCCAGCAAAATGTGTTCCGTACCGATATGTTCGGTGCCCAATACTTGCGATTCCTCTACGGAAAACTCCAACACCGCTTTGGCGCGCGGCGTAAAAGGAATTTCGCCAAGTAGCATAATCGTATCGCCGATGCCCACCATTTTTTCAATCTCTTGGCGCACCTTGCGAAATGTAATACCTAACCCGGATAACACTTTGTGCGACACCGTACCGTCAATGGCACTTAAGCCCAATAAAATATGTTCCGTACCGACGTAATCGTGATTTAACCGTTTGGCTTCTTCCTGTGCGATTAAAATAATTTTTTGTGCATTTTCCGTGAAACGCTTAGCCATATATACCCCTCAATAAAGACAAGTACTTTTATTATATAAAAATAATACCCCGTGCGGTTTCTGCCCTATTAACAAAGGTTTTTAACGCATAAAACGCCGTCGTAATTTTGACAGGCTGAAAAAAAGGCCTTGACACATCAAAAAAAAAAACGATAATAGTTGTAGCAGTAAAAAAATCAAAGGCCCAATAAAGTCATTCTGAGGAGTTTGGCGGCCCGCAGGGTCTCAGAATCTCAGCCGCTTTCTAAAACAAAGTAAGGTTGAGATGCTGAGCAGAAACACCTCAGCATGACGTGATGTATATTAAGGAGAATTTTATGGAAAAGAAAAATCAATTAAAAAGTTGTTGTAAAATAATGCTGTCATCCCCGAACACCCACCACTCGTCATCCCGCAGTGTTTCTATGCGGGATATAGTGGCGGGTGTTCCTAACGCCTCGCTATATCCCGGATTACAAATTTCCGGGATGACGAGCGAGGCGAGCGTAGGTTTCACTTTAATAGAACTGTTAGTC
>Ga0247610_10006354_pt1 | contig 12302 bp, 11 predicted proteins | sample 174DNAGHGhighgp2_FD_193483 | JGI IMG/M metagenome (GOLD analysis project Ga0247610, IMG submission 193483) | Sheep rumen microbial communities from Palmerston North, Manawatu-Wanganui, New Zealand - 1742 DNA GHGhigh gp2 | ecosystem: Host-associated > Mammals > Digestive system > Stomach > Rumen...
TGAAAATATACAAATTAATAATGAAAATAAAGATAAATATGAAAATAAAGATAAACATGAAAATAAATTAATTGTTATACAAAATAAAATCGGAACACAAAATGAAAATTTACAAATTAATAATGAAATACAAAATGATAATTTACAAATTAATAATGAAATACAAAATGAGCAAAATATTTCTCAAATTAAAAAATATGATAAGATATTTATTCCTGCATCATCTTTTGCTTATCTACATAAATAGAAATAAATTATATGAAATTAATATAAAAAATATAAAATAATATAATTGATAAACCATTTGAATTTAATAAATAGAGAAATAAAATATCAATATTTCACAAATATAAATATAAAAGCATAATAAATATATTGAATCAATAGTTTATATTTTAATATTTTATTTATATTTCAATATTTTTCATTCATATTTTTCATTCATTTTAATATTTTATTTATATTTCAATATTTTTCATTTATATTTTAATATTCATTCATTCATATTTAATATTTCATTCATTTTAATATTTTATTCATATTTTTCATTCATTTTAATATTTCATTTTAATATTTTTCATTCATTCATATTTTCATTCATATTTTATTTATATTTCAATATTTTTCATTCATTCATATTTCCAAGATATTTTTTTAATAAAAATTTATGAATTCATTAACTACATTCTCAATTTTATTTAAAACATATATAAATAATGATAATATAGTAATTCCAGATAATTTTGATTTATTAGAATATCCAAAACAAATTAGAGAACTTACATATTTATATTTCTCAGAAATCAAAAATAATGTTGAAAATAAATTAACTTTTGAACAAATAGCAAATTATATTTCAAATGATAACGATTTTAAAATCATTCCAAATACTATTAATTCAGAAATATATTATCAAAATAAAATTGTTTTAAATAAAAGATTTGAATTTGATGAACAATTTGAATTATTAATGAATAAAATAAAATTAATACCTGAATTTAATGTAGATGACAATGAAAAATTTTCAAATAAATATAATGAATTATATAATCAATATTTAAATTTAATTCCTTATAAATCAGTTCATTATAATGATGGATGGAATATTAATAATTATTTGAAAAATAAATATATTTCAATTTATAATGCTTCACAATTTACACATTCATCAGAAATTATTGATTTAGATTATTTAAAATTATATCCTGATTATTTTAATGTTAATATTATTTATTCAAGATTTAAAGATTTTAATCCATCATATTTTAAAACATTTAATAAAAAATGTGATTTCATTAATTTATATCTTGATGATATAGAACATAAAAAATTGAAATTAAAAGATGAATATTTTGTTTCAGATTATAATATTTTAATGAAAATATTTAAAAATAAAACTAAAAGATTACCATCAAATTTTGATGAAATAGTTATGAATATTGATATTAATAATAACATTAACAATAATATCAACAAAAATATAAAATCAATATGTGATGAATATGTTAAATGGTTATGCTATAATTATAAACCAGAATATGTATTTAATGATTTATTAAAATATGCTTCTTCATTGAATTCATTATTTGAAAGAAATTTATATATTCCAATTTTAGCAAAAGAAAATCTTAATTTTAGTGTTCAAAATATACAATTATATGATTTAATTTGTAATAAAATATCATATACTAATTCAATTTGGGAATTATATAAAGATGAAAAATCATTTAAAATTATATATAAATCTACAGAATTTAGAAAATTAAAGAAAATAGAATGTATAGCTTTTTATAATAGATTTTATGATTGTTTGAAATATATTCCTACAGAAAATAAAAAGGATGTTGAATATATTAAACATATATTTGAAGGTAAATTATTAACATATAATGATATCAAAGAATTATATTCTGCCACAGTCGATCAAATAATTTATCTTGATTCAAATTATCCAAAGAAATTTAAAGAAATTGAAAAAGCTAGAAATTCATTATTAGCAAAAATTAAAAATTATGATTATTATGAAGCTATTAATAAGAAATTAATTCCATATAAGAATTTAGATTTTAATAAATATTATGATGAAGATTATTCAAATCATGATGAATATGTTAAATATGTTATTGAAAATAAAATAATATTAACTACTAATAAAAACAAATTATTAACTGATAATAGATTAAAGAATAATATTTCATGGTTTTCATTAATTAATTGTTCTAAAAATAAAATGTGTAAATACTTAAATTATTTCATCGATAATATTCCAATTACTAATACTGTAAATAGTTATGATAAAATTATTGATTTAGTTTCTAAAGTATGTCAAATATATTGTACATATTTAAATAAAGAAATGGAAAATGAAAATGAAAAAATAACAATTAATACATTTGATAAATTATTGAAAATGAAAGAATTAGATAATCCTGATTTTCTTAAATTATTTAAATTTGACTTAGAATCGAATATAATATCAGTAGAATGGATTGATTTCTTAATTAAATTAGGTTATAGATATTTCTTTGATACTGAAGAAAATATTTCAAAGTATTTTGATAAATTCTATAATAATAAATGTTATATTAATAATGTTGATTCATATATTACTAATTGGATAATATCAAAGTCAAAATTAACATTTGAAGATATTATTAAAAATTATGAAGAAGTTATGAATGTTAAAGTTAAAGAACATCAATTTGATAAATATGCTTGTATTTGGTGTAAATATAGAAAAACTGACCCTCCATATGATATGTGGCCTCAAACACCAAATAGAGAATTACAAAAAGCATATAGAGAATATATTTCTGAAGAATTACCAAAAGAATATACAGACAAAAGATTTTATGAATATATGATGAAAAATAAATCAAAACGTCCTGAACATTGTACAAGTGTTTATACATTGTTTTCAAATAATATTGAAAATAAAGTTATCTTTGTTGATGATACATTTATTTTAGATGATAAATATGCTCAATTAAGATTTACAATTGATGTTGATTATCATAAAGTTCGTAAATTTATAAGTGAAGAATTAAATATTAATAATATGACTACAAGAACATGTTTATCAGATTATGATTTTGCTAAAGTATGTGGAGGTAATACATTAATCGATTGCTTTGTATTTAGTGATTTTAAGAATATTTATAAAGAAATAACACCACTAACAGAATTATTAGATTTCTTTAAAACTTCTTTAGAAATTAAATTTAATGTTGAAATTAAAAATATTGAAGAATAAATTGAAATTGAATGTTGAATTAATGAATATATTTTTGAAATTATAAATTAATAAATGTGAATTAAAATAATGAATAAATGAATTAAGATGTTAAAATTAATAAATGTGAATTAAAATAATGAATAAATGAATTAAGATGTTGAAATTAAAAATAAATGAATTAATAAATGTAAATAATGAATATATTTTTTTAATACATTTAATGTCTTTATCAAATACTTCAGATTCAGAAGAACAAATAGAATCACAGATTTTATTCTTACCAATCAAAGAACAATATAGTGAAAATATTAAAAAATCTCGTATTATTGTAAATACATCAACATATGCTAATTATATTTCAAATAAAGTTCATGAAATTGAAATTAAAAATTTAAGTAAAGCTAAAGGAAAATATTCTATTGAACCATTAAAAGACTATACATTATATGAAGTTATACCTCCTTATAATATTAAATTTTATTTTGATATTGAAAATATACCAAGAGATGATACAAATTTTATAAATAATATAATTCGTGATATTAAAGAATATGTATTTAAGAAAACAGGAATAAAATTTACTGATTATTCATTAACTTTAAATTCACATTCATCATCTCATGAAGGATTAAGTTATCATTTAGTATTTCTTAATTATTATACATATCAAGAAAATATTCGTCGTATGGTTCTTCATTTCTTAAAAGAATATGATTTTTATAGTGATTATATTGATACAGTTGTATATTCTAAATATAGATTATTTAAATCAGCAAATCAAATTAATATTCGTAAAGATGGTGGTAAAAGTACTCCCGATGATGTTCATAAAATTATTGTTGGAACTGTTGAAGATTCAATAATTCAAAATATTAATTCACCAAAATGTGAATGTTTTAATTATAATTGGAAAATAATTAAATCTTCAGGTAAGAATAAAATATTTTCTCCAGAGAAAGGTGATAAATATTTTAATTCAGGAAGAATTATTAAAGAATTAGAAGAAATGAAAAATGATACTAAAGAATTAAAGGAAATAATGAAAGTACATTATGAAAATGAAATAAATATTGAATTATTGAAACCAAAAATGAAAAATATAATTGATGAAAATGATTTATATAAACAATTATTAGAAATTACAAATAATTCAAATAATATAGGATTAGTTAATAAATGTAAGAAATGGATAAAATTATTTGATGAAAATAATTCATTTGGAAATGAAAAACAAAAAATTTATAATCTTATTCAAACATTTAATAAGTAATATTGTTGATTTATTTTTGATTTATGTTGATTTTTGTTGATTATTTTGATTATTTTAAATATTTTTGATTATTTTGATTGTTGTGTTGATTATTTTGAATATTTTGATTCTTGTTGATTATTTTGATTATTTTAAATATTTTTGATAATTTTGATTGTTGTGTTGATTATTTTGAATATTTTGATTCTTGTTGATTATTTTGATTATTATTGAATATTTTAATTATTATTGGATATTTTTTTTTAAATGAAAATAATTGATTTATTTTTAATTACTTAACGATTAATTAGATAAAATGGGAATATTATATTGGAATATTATAAATACATTAATATTGAAAACAAAAGAACCAACATTATATTTTAGCATTCCAATTAAACAAGGAAGACAAGAAGAATATGATATTATGTATTCATTACCAATAACATATTTTAAATTTAATAATTATATAATTTTCAAAAATAATGCTAGAAATTTTTTAAAAAGTTTTATAATAAATATTGATGGAGTAGAAAAAATAATTAATGTTGATTCATTACCTAAAAACAATATTATAATTAAATATTGTGATAATAAAGATAAACCATTTAGAAATAATAATAAAATGAAACATACACCATTTATTATTTCAAATAATATGTATAAATTGCCTGAAACAAATAATTTAAAATTTGTTAAATCTGAAGATAATATTAAACTTGAATTAAAAGATGAATCATATACTCATGGTAATTATAATGGAATAACAATATTTCATAATGAAATAAGAACAATAAATGATGAATTTTTCAAAAATATAAATAATATATTAGATTTTAAACAAAATTATGAACAATATTTAATGAGTGATAAAAATATTAAGCTTGAAGATGAATATAAATTTATGCTAAAATATGTGTAAAATGAAATAAATAAAATTAAAAAAAATATAAAACTAATTTTGTTTTTGAATTACTTTAAATCGTATGTCAAAAATAGTTATTTATTACAGTTCATTTAATCCAATTCATAATGGACATAGAGGAATTATTAGTGAATTATATAATAAGTTTGATAAAATAATAATTGTTGTTTCTAAACATAAACAAGGAATGATGTTCAGTGATGAAGCAAGATTATTATTTATAAATGAATTTATTTCAAATTGTTATTTAACAAATAAAATAATAGTAATGATTGAAAATACAAATGGATTAAATGAATTATTATTAACTATTAAATCTAAATATTGTTTAAATAATCAAGATGAATTATATTTGTGTGTTAAATATAAAAAATATCTGAATAATATGAATGAAATTTTAAATTTGATTAAATATAATATTAAATTTATGATAATTAATAAAAATAATGAAATTAAATTAAATGATTTTGATAAACTTATAAAATATCAAATTATAAATATTAATTATGAAAAGAGTTCAACAAATATAAGAAGACAATTACATGATTATATTACATTAAATTGATTTTTGATTTATATTTCATATTTATATTTTGATTTCATTTCAATTTTATTTTTATATTTTGATTTCATTTATATTTCATATTTTGATTTTTCATTCATTTTTATATTTTGATTTCATTTATATTTTTAATTATTTCATTCATATTTATATTTCATATTTCATTTATATTTCATATTTATATTTTGATTTCATTTATATTTTTAATTATTTCATTTATATTTCATTCATATTTTGATTTCATTTATATTTCATATTTTGATTTCATTTATATTTTTAATTATTTCATTTATATTTCATATTTTGATTTCATTTATATTTTTAATTATTTCATTTATATTTTTAATTTCATTCATATTTTTAATCATTTCATTCATATTTTTAATCATTTCATTCATATTTTTAATTTCATTTAAATAATTTATTAACATTTTTAAACATTAAATTTTAATTTTCATTTTCATTTCTTTCAAAATTTATAAATGTATTTTTCATTGTTTTAAGAATATCAATATTTTTAATATATTTTTTACAATCAATTCTTTTTCTATTTCTGCTTATTAATTAATAATATGTCTTGTGAATTACTTAAAATTATAAATATTTATAATTAATTAAATATGAATAAAATAAATGTAGGTATAATGATATGTTATAAAAGTAATTTAAATAGATTAAAATGGTTAATTAATAGTTTATTATATAGACCTATACATACTAATTTTAATTCAAATTCATTTTTAAATATGTCTTTAGTATATAATAAAATTAGATATATAAAATTAAGGGATAATGATGAATTATATATTAAATTGAAATCAGAAATTATTAATGAATATAAACCATTTATTAATAATGAAAATGTGCGTAAAATATATTTATTTGAATTATTAATTAATAGAAGTATTAAATTGAATAATATTATAAATATGCTAAATGAAAATAAAAATAAGAAAACTGAATTTGATTATTATAACCATAAATTTATAACTTCATATGATAAATTTTTAGAAAATTTTTCGAATGATATATATTTTAATCAAATAAATGATTTAATAAATATGATATATGATGATTATAAAAATGAATCAATAATAAATATAACTAAAGAAATTATTAATAATATAATTACAAAATTTTCAAAAAATATAATTTGACAATATCAGAAAAAATATTAAATATTATTAATGATTTTAAAACAATATCTGTTTTTGATAAAACAATTAAATATATACCAAAAAGATTTATTAAATTAAATGATGATTATTCAATGAAAATTCATCCATTGGATGTGAATAAATTATTTGATGAATTAGATATGTATAATTTTAATACTTATAATTTTACAGATAAAGAATTAGAAAGGCAAAATTGGATTGTTTATAATAATACTTTATGTTATTCTGAAAATATTGTTGAATGTAAAGAATGTGATAATTTGAAATTTATGAATTTACATTTTGTTGAAGATGGAGTAGGAATTGAAAATATAAATTTACATGAATATTTATTGAAAATACAGAAAAAATGTGATAATGTTTATGGATATGGTTCAGAACAACATATTTCATTAATGAGTTCAAGAAATATATTTATGAAATTAACAGAATATGAACCATGTTTAATGTTTGATGATGATGATTTTATTGATAATGGATTTGATGCTTATTATTTGTTTTATAATATTTTCAAACAAAATAATATGATTGATTTATTATATTGCTATGATTTTAATAACGCACAAGGTGGAGCATCAACTTTTTGGAATAAGATATTCTTTAATAATTCTCATAATATGATACAATATACAAATACAATGCGTGCTGAAGATGCTTCGTGGTATTATCCAATATTTTCAAATTCATTCAGTGCTGTGAATAAAGACATATCATTTAAAAATCCTGAAAATAATATTAATTTATCACCTTATTTAATGTCTTATGTATGGCCATCAAATACTAATTATGGAGATAAAGACAATCCTACAGAATTAGAAATAAAAGATATGAAAAATTTAGTTTATAATTATGAATTAGATTTTTTAGTTGATATTGGTAATTCTTGTTATAAATTTAAACCAGATGTTATAATTAAATATATTAATATTAAAGGATTTAAAATGTATAAAAATGAAAATGAAAATGTGAAATATAATTTTTATTTAAATAGACCAATAATACCAATTAACAATATTAAACCTAGAAGATTTGAAATTTATAATAATGAAGTATATAATATTGATAAATTTATGATTAATATAGATGATATAAATGAAAATATAATATTTAAGTTTAATGAATTTATTAAAAATGTATATAATGCTTATAATAAGTTAAAAATAGATATAGCACCATATTCATTTTTATTTAAATGTAATAAAAAAATAAAAAATGAAGAATTGATTAAAGAAATAGAAAATATTAAATTAGATGATGTATTTTATAGATATTATAGTAGTGCTCAAATAAGTAATCTTTATAGCCTTTATAATGATGATAAAATTATAAATAATATGATGAATGAAAAATATATAAATGCCACAAAAATATTTAATGAATTATATAATTATATAGTAAATCAAATAAATGAATTTAAAAATGAATTTGAAAATATTTCTGATTTTATTAAAACATTTATATCATTAGTTAATAGTGGTATTAGTGATTATAAAAATTTATTAAATAACAATGTTTGCTTTGTATTTATGAATATATATTATAATGATGTTAAAGATACAATAATTAAATCAAATTGTAAATTAACAAATGATGAATTGAAAAATATATTTATAAATTTTAAAGGAAATGAAGGAAATGAAAATGTAATTGAAAATATTAATAAATATTTAATGTTTCCAGATGATACATTTACTAAAAAACACATCAATGGATATGATAAATTTTATAATTTCAAAGATAAATTAAATTTTAAAAATAAATCTAATATATATCCTAATAATGGTGTATTATTTGGAAGTAATTACATTATATTTAAAGTTAATGATATAATAAAATATATACTTATTGGATTATTTATTATATTAGTAATTATATTAATAGTTAAATTAATAGTTAAATTGAATGTAAAATATGGAAAAAATAATTAATTAAATATGAATTTGAAGATTACAATAAATAAATTGAAATAATTAATTAAATATAAATTTGAAGATTACAATAAATAAATTGAAATAATTAATTAAATATAAATTTGAAGATTACAATAAATATAAATGAAGATTGAAATAATTAAGATTACAATAAATATAAATGAAGATTGAAATAATTAATTAAATATAAATTTGAAGATTGAAATAAATAAATTGAAATAATTAAATTTGAAGATTACAATAAATAAATTGAAATAATTAAATTTGAAGATTACAATAAATAAATTTGAAATAAAACAAAAATTGATTTATTTATTTATTTTTAATAAATTAATATGAATTTCTTATTAAAATTAAAAGAACATAAACAATTAGATGATAGTTATAATTTGAAAAGTAAAGAGTGTAAAAAACCCAGAAAAATCAGTAGAAGAAAATATTCAAATGTTAATGATTATAAACGGATTAAAAATGAAATAATTGAATATTATAAATTAATTAATGAATTAGATGAATTGAAATTTGAAAATTCTATTATTATTAAAATGATTAATAAATTGAAGTTTTATGGATATTCTGAAACAATGGCAAAACAAAGAATTAATGAACTTGATAATATTATGAATGAAATTATTTTGAAAGATTTAAAGTATTTAATTGATAATTTGAATACAAATATTGAAACAATTAAGGATATTAAATACATGTTGATATGTTATTATTTAGGACAAAAATTATATGATTTATTAGGATTAATAGGTAATGAGATTAAAGAATATTTTGATTATAAATGGAGTTGTGCGATTTAAAATTGAGATTTATAAAAAATATTAAATCTATTTTTGTTTTAATGATGAACTTATTTTTTATTATAATTTGATTCAATGTCTAATACTGAAAAAGAATTATATAATATGATTAATGAATGTAAAGTAAATTTAAATAATTTCATTGATATTTATAATAATTTTATTGATAGATTTAAAGATGACATGATTAATAATTATAAAACAATAAATAGAATTAATATTAAAAATAATGTTTTGTCATTTATTTTATTCATAGTGTTATTAAAATTAATAATAAATAAGATAAAAGATATTCAAAAAATAAAATTAATAAAATTCAATTATTTAATATTTTCAATTTATGCTATATTTATAGGATTATGTATCGGATGTTTTATATTATAGATAAAATTTAAAATGTTGTTATTTTTGATGTTAATGAAGTTGGAATTTTATAACTATCAACGTATTTTGATGTATCAACATTATTTTTACAATAAATTTTATTAATAATTGTTAAATTATTTTCAAATGATGTAATATAAATATCATGATCTAAATATAAATAAATATTATCAATTGTACAATCAACAAATAATGTATTAATAATATAATCATAATAATTTATATATTTAATTGTAATATTATTTATTTTACATTCACTACATAAAACACTAATTTTAAAACTATGAAAATTAATATTTAAATTTGTAATAGTATTCATGTAAAATACAGTATTTATTATAATAAAACTTAAATTACAATTAAAATTTGTTATTGTATTACCAGCAATAAATCCAGCAGTTAATGATATATTACCAACATTTAAATTTAAATTAGAACATTTAAAATTTATTAAATTGTTATAATATGTATTTAATATAATATTAGAATAATATATTTCACATTCATTAATATATGTATCAAATGGTTTATTCACATAACTATAAAATTGACCGTTAAGTGGAAGAAATAAATTCCAAAAGATATATAATGTTTTAGGTAAAAATGATGTCGATATTGTATAATTATAAGTATAAATAAATATATTTTGCAAATATGTATTACTACAAATTATTTTATCAACATTTGAGTTTAAATTATAACATTTTGTTATTTTATCAATAATTGAATTTAAATTATTAACATACCAAATACTATCTGTATATGCAGTCATATAATCATTAAAAGATATAAATTCATTTCCTATTTCATTCATAATAGGATTAGCTGATTTTGAATAATTATTAATCATATAATTGTTCCATTGTTCAAAATTTATATATCTTACATTTGATGGATAATTATAATTATTTAAATCATTTACAACAGAATTTAAATTAAAAGTATTTTGTTTAATTTCATTTATTTCTTCAGAACCTCCTCCTTCTAAATATTCATCAATATCAATTCCATTTATAGATAATACATTATACAAATTCATTTATTTAAATAGTTTAAAAATATTTTAATGTTTTATTATAAATGTTATATACATAATCATAATAAATTTTTTGTTAATTATAAATATAAAGATAAAGATGATAATATAAATCAAAATTAAATGATTTAAAGATTCAAATAAATGATAAAATTATAAATGTCAGAGGATAATTAATAAATTAAATTAAATTGAATTACAATATGAATAAAAACAAAGCATTTCATCAAAATTAAAATTTGTATTAAAATAATTATAATTTTTAAATTTTATTTTTGGTTTTATTTTAATTAATTTTTTATTTATTTCTAATATTAATTTATCACAATTGATTTTAATATTATTTTCTGATATTTGTTGTATGCTTTGAATGATAAATTCTTTATTTAAATACTTATTATTTTGAATATTTTCTCTATCTTTGTGATAAATTTGAACTTCAATATTTATTTTTGATTTATTAGTTAATATTTCTATATAATGTATTATTTCAATATTTTGAATTGCTGAATAACATATATTTTTCATTTCAATATTATTATTAAGTAAAATATTAGTTATAAGATTTTGGAATGATTCACAATTTATAGATTTTCCAGTTAATTTAAATTTATCAAAACAAATTATAAATAGTATAATTAAAAGCATAAATGTAATTATTATTTTGATTATTAAATGATTCATTTTAATTAAAATTAATATTTATTATTTCATATTTTTTCATAGCTAATTAATTTTAATCTCAATTTTAATCTCAATTTTGATTTTAATTTTTGATTTTGATTTTGATTTTGATTTTGTTTTTGATTTTGATTTTGTTTCAATTTTAATTTAATACATTCATTTCATTTTTAATTCATTTTTAATACATTCATTTCATTTTAATTAATTCATATTTCAATTTTAATTTAATACATTCATTTCAATTCTAATTCATTTCAATTTTAATTTAATACATTCATTTCAATTCTAATTCATTTCAATTTTAATTTA
>Ga0247610_10006356_pt1 | contig 12298 bp, 22 predicted proteins | sample 174DNAGHGhighgp2_FD_193483 | JGI IMG/M metagenome (GOLD analysis project Ga0247610, IMG submission 193483) | Sheep rumen microbial communities from Palmerston North, Manawatu-Wanganui, New Zealand - 1742 DNA GHGhigh gp2 | ecosystem: Host-associated > Mammals > Digestive system > Stomach > Rumen...
CCTTGTATAGTTTCTTTTCAAGCCTGTCAAGGATCGCTTCACGGCTCATATACGGCTGTTCGACTGTGTGCTGTTGAATCTGCTGATCTCCTCTTAAGGTTGCAGCATGAAGCTTTCTCAACTTTTCAAGCATTTCTATGAGATCCAGATCATTCATTCCGCCGGCATTGGTTACTGTCCAATACAAGAAATTCATTTCATCGGTGTCATTGCAGTACCCGGACTGGATAAGATCGATTGCATCGATGGTATTCTTAAGACCTACTAACTCACTCTGATGCTGTTCGTTTGCGTAGAGAGGAACAATCGGGAATGTGGGATAATTGATTCCGTCTGCTATTTCCTCTCCGTCTACTTCCGTTCTATTGACCTTAAGGATATAGGCTCTCTTTGGAGTATAAACCTCTGTCTCCGCTTCTGCTCTCTGAATATATCCGGTATATCCGTCCAATTCATACAGAACGGCTCTTAATGGCTTTGTGGAATCTATCTGCCAGAAACGGATTCCTAACTTTACCATTCCGTCTTCTTCATCTTCAAGACCAAAGAACTGCGTTGCTTTGAAGATATCCACATGGTCTTTGTTATAAAAACCCCATGATACACCTGCAATCTGCGCCCATCTATGAAGCTTGCATAATCTTCGGTCAAAAGACTTACCAAGAGTTTTGCCGCCTATCTTGTCATCACTTGCCCATGTGCATCCATTGCTCAAAAGTGTGGAAGTAGCCTGTTTAACATCACGTCCGAAGAAGCCATCTGCTATCTTGTGATTAGCAGAAACAAGATCTGGTACAGCCTCGTTGAATTGGTTATAAATAACCTTTCTCGCCGTTTCAATGACTTCATTCTTTCCGTCATAGTAGGTTTGAGCTGTCACCGCAAATTTATAAAGGTCACTGTTCTTATAGTCATTAATGGCTGCAAATACAAATGCCATTCTTTCTTTTTCGCTCTTGTCAGCCACTTCAAGCCAATCCTGATAGGTCTTCATATCCCGGTCTCCTTTCGAGCCTTCATTTTTGATTATAACTTAAAACCTTCCAAAATATGATACATTATCATTCTCGTCTTTTTCATCCCATAATTGCCTTATGCAAGATGCAAGGCTGTCCGGCGCATCATCATGTTCTGCATTTTCATTGAATTCAAGGATCTCGTCGATGTATTCCTGATCTGTCCCCTCGACAAATACTATTCTATCCCATACACCCTTGAGATATGTAACGATTTTAAGATATTTGTTCATATCTTCCCAATAGGTGATTACATTTCTCTCGCCTTGATCTTCTAATTCTTTTCTCAAATATCCCTTATCAGCGTTAGTCTCGCAAAGAATGCACCTTGTATTGAATCTTGCCTTTTCTGCTCTAATTATATCAAGGCAATCATCAACGTGCTTTTTCCACTTCTTGCCATAAACATAATACTTGCCTTCCGCCTTACGGCAAATAGTAAAGGCTGTGGAATCCTCGCCGCCGTATGCAGCATCAATATGGCTATACCTCGCCTGTTGTACTTTGACGGGATCCCCATTAAGCACCGGATCGGAGAAGATAACATCCTCGGAGGCTATATGTCGCAATTCGTAGTTTGCGGCAAACAAAGAAGCAGGAAGATCCTTCTTCTTTTTCGCAATTTCCTCTTCGGTCATAATGCCTGTTGAATAGCAGTCATATCTTTCAGGCTCCGGCATCTTGGTAAATGCGTCGTCTGGATGCCACGGAGTTCCTGTGTTGGTAATCTTACCGCCGGGAATCTTGATATTCTGCAATTCATCATAAATCTGCTTTGTATGCTCTCGCTCTGCCCGGCTCAATCTATCCTCGATATTTACAATATCATCCGTGAAGATATAATCGTAGTGCTTACCTGTCAATGACGATTTAATACCCATTCCGGTTAATTGGGATGTTCCCTTGATGTCAGTTGTCAAATTCGTTGAGATTTCGGTTGAATTGTTGACATTAAGGGTAATCGTGACACCATAAATGCACATTACAAAATACTGCGTTACAGGATGCAAAAGGATATTTTTGACCTGTTGGATGATCTCTTTTACGTCATCATCGGTCTTTCTCATAAAGAGTGTACGTTTATTCGGTCTTAAAATAATGATCAAAGCAAGAGCGACCGACACCGAAGTTGTCTTGTAAGAATTTCGGTGAGCCTGCTTCGTAGTGTCTATGCCATCATCTCGAATGAAGTCTTTGATCCATTTATTATGCAGCTTGGTCAATTTAGTAAAACCAAGCATATGAGCATATTTATATGGCTTTGTCTTAAGGAACTGAACACATTCAGCTCTACTCTTCATCATCCGCCTCGTTCATCATCTTCTCAACTTCATCAATAGTCGCCTGATCCACTTCGGATATCATCACCCGGTCAACAGGCTTCTGTCCTGCAGTATCTCTTACCAACTCGAAAGCCTTAAGGTCTCCGGCAAGAGCCTTCTTGAATAATGTTGATGCCAATGCTTCTGCACCGCTTGCCTTGTTCCCTTTTTTGTCGGTGTAGTCCTTTTCAAGCAGGATATCAAGGCAGTCTTTGAGCAGTTTTTTCTTTCTTCTGACCTCTCCTGACTTCTTTCCGCCCTTCGATGCGTTTCTCCTAACTTCTTCCTTACTTCGCTTGTTTGTAGGAATCAAGTTCTCATGACCTTTATTTTTAGCTGTCGCTGCCATCTGCTTCACTCCATTCCGGTAAATCCCAATCAATGCCGTAGCGGTCAATTATTGCCTTAAAATCTTCTATATCGTGAGGATTTATACCATATTTCTCTGTTCCATTGTCTTTTGTATCTATTTTAACATGGAGCAGTTCATGGAATATGAGAATGCGTAATTGGTCATCAGAGAATGTAATTACATTCGGTTCAAAGACAGTAATAGTGAAATCTGCAGGTATTGCCCATTTATACTTCGGGTCTATTTTCTCGCATTGACCGCCAACAGGCCTGCCTTTACTCTTCATCGGCTTATCTGAAGAAAGATATACAATCGTAGCTTCGCTCTGCTTTATGCTTTCGAGCAAAGGCTCGGTCTTAATCAGATCGGCAGCGATTTCCGCATATTTCTCGTTCAATTCTCTGTGTTCTATCATGAGAACCCCCTTTTGAACGATTATAAACGGAAATTCGTGTTAATTCAATTTAACTGCCTTCTGCCCGGTGAAATCTTCCCATCTTTTTACTATTGCATCTATGTAACGAGGGTCTAATTCCATCATACGGCATTTTCTGTGTGTCTGTTCGGCTGCCATTAGTGTTGTACCAGATCCACCGAACAAGTCTAATATTATATTATCCTTATCGCTCGAATTAGTGATTGCTCTGGCAACAAGTGAAACAGGCTTCATCATAGGATGAATATCTGATTTTGAAGGTCTTTCAAAATCCCATACATCAGATTGCTTTCTATCTTTGAGCGGACAAAGCCTTTTTGATCCTGACTTCCATCCGTACCATATAGGCTCATATTTGGTGTGATAATCCTTTCTCGATAATACAAGCCTGTCTTTATTCCATATAATCGTACTGCTCCAATGATAGTCATTCATAGCAAGAGTAAGCATCATATTGCCCCATTCCTGTGCAGACATAACAACATAAGTCATAGCACCGCTTTTTGATGCTTGATTCATACATTCAAAACTATTTAACATGAAGGTTTTGAATTCTTCTGTCCCCATAAAGTCGTTAAGAATCTTACGAGGTTTATAGCCCTGCGGATTATCTTCTTCCTGATCTCCATAATTGACATTCCACGGCGGATCTGTAAAGACCATATCAGCGAGTTCTCCATCCATAAGCCTATCAATATCTTCTTTATTGGTACTGTCGCCACATAAAAGAAGATGATTTCCAAGCTTATAGAAATCACCTAATTTTGATATAGGCTCTTCCGGTAATTCTGGTGCTTCATCCTCTATTATTTCATCGTCTTCGGGTTCTTCTATGGTAAAATCTTCGAATCCGAAGTCTCCCATGTCAATATCGAGAATGTTATTTATTTCTTCGGTAAGGATCTCGAGGTCAAAACCGCTGTTCATCGTAAGCTGATTATGAGCAAGCATATAAGCTCTGCGCTGTTCGTCTGTCAGTTCATCAAGGCGGATGATCGGTATTTCCTTCATTTTCATCTGCTTGGCAGCAAGAAGCCTTCCGTGTCCTTCGATGATTTCATTGTCATGCCATACGGCAATAGGATCATTAAATCCAAATTGCTTGATAGAGGTCTTTATCTGGTCTATCTGTTCCTGTGGATGCAACTTGGCATTTCTCTTGTAAGGCTTTATGTCTTTGATCGGGATATATTCAATCTTAAGTGTTGCGCTCATTTTTCCGCACCTCCACCAAGATTGTCCGAATAATAAAACACCCCAACAATGAAGTCAGGGTGCTATTTTAATGCATCTTTGTGATTATTATCTCTGTTCTTGGGTTATCCTTATCTACATAAACCCGGCTCCCGTCATGCCCGGCAAGGATCGTAAAAGCATCATCCTTGATTATGCCGTACTTTACCAAAACATCATCGATAGCTTCAAGAAGATTGGTGAGATCACACCGGACTGCATTCTTTCTGTAGAATCTACACTCGATATTCACAGGGTAGTCAATAGGACGGACTGGCTTCTTAAGAAACCATCTTGCATCCTGTTCATAGAGTTTGTATTTTGCATTCTGTGCTATAAAAGGCTTACCTGTTTTGCCGTTAATCAATACCTGCTGATTGTTTTTCTTTGTTCTCGGGTTGAGCGGTATCGTCGCTTGATATATAACCTCACTCATGCTTCAACTCTTCTATCTTCCATGTACTCGGCAAATGTAGAATGTTGTAATCGCATACGCAATGAGCCTTCAGGATGCTGTCGTTCTTATTCCCGATATTTAAAGGACAGTCTGTGCATACATGATTTCTGCAATAATTGGCTATGTTCTTGGCTGATAAAATCAAAGCCTGCTCTGTCGGTGTCATTCTTCTGCCTCCTTATTTAATATAATCTTTTCTGGATGGCGAGGGGGAATATAGGGGAAAGATATAGGAATTCTACTATCCTTATTAGTAAACCACGTTTCGCCACCATCGTCGGAGAATATTTTGCCATCAATATTATATGCCCCATCTTTATCTTTGAAGATCGCACTATACCTCTTGTTCTGATACAATCCATCTGACACTTCATTCCACTCATCATCTTCCCCCGTAAGTGGTGTTAAAGGTAGATAATGAGCCAGTCTATCAAATGCGTTTAATACATAAGCAGCAGTATTATTGCTATGATTCTGTTTGCATAGAACTTCTAATAATTCTAATATACAGGCATCCATATAATGCTGGAGACCCTCTTCATCGTGTTCGATCCTTGCTAATTCACTTTTTGCCCATTCAATCATTCTTCTGCCTCCTGTTCTTCTTCCTTCTGCTTCTCCTCTCCAATATGATCCCAGTATTCTTGGTGAGAATCTTTCTTCTGTTCCTCTAAATATTCACGACATGCTTCTTGAAATTTAGGATCATCAATAGTTTCAATAATTGAATTAACAGCCTTTGCCGCCGCTTCTGCAATAGCGAATAAAGGGTTTCCATCGTGCAAGCCATCCTTGTAGCCTGCGTTATAACCTTCATCATAACCACCTCTTCGGATTCTTCTCTCTTTTCTTGTGTAGTGCTTCATTCTTCCCTCCTTATCAACTCATAACAAATCGTATCGTGATATTCGCCTTTATAATCTCTGATGTTATCGGTAAATTTAATTCCGTGCCAATACCACTTTTTGCTTTTCTCGACTACTTCCATTATTCGCCAATACTTGAACTCCGCAGGATTGCCCTCAACGCATCGGAAGTCTATTCTATGAAGATTGAAGGATTCTATCAGTTGGATCACTTCTCGAATAGCATTTGCAATCGTTCTTGTAGCCACACCGTCTATTTCCACAAAAGCATCACTAAATCGAATAAGGCTGAAATTGTATGCCATAGAACAATACCAATCCACTCGGAATGAAATATAGCCAATTAAATGCTCTTGGCAAACGATAGCAAACGCATACTTATCTCCCTCGGTCTTAACCTCCATATCGTAGTTATCAATCGAGCCGGTGTACCAGAGGTACTTGTCTGTGTAATGGATCTTCTTGAACTCTCGTTCTATTTCTTCTTTATATGTGATTGCTGGAACTATCATTATTTGCCTCCTAAATGTGTTGCGTGGAAATATTCACTCACCACCTTCTTACATTCCTCTTTTATTTCATATGGGGGTTCGTATGATTTATATGTTTCATAATATGGGCATTCTTTGCCATAGCATTCCTCAAAGTATTCCCGAGAACTTCCATCAATAACATCAATCTGTATTCTATATGGACACTTCATTCCGCACCGCCTTTCTTATATGGTTCGGGTTTATATTGCCAAGCAATTACATATTCGTCCATTATTTCTGCACCAAACCAAAAATGTGGTTTATCGTGTCCTATTGGTTTTCCAAATTTATATGCTCTAACATCTCCCCAAATAGTCGTGCATAGCACTTCTTCAAAATCAAAAACAAAATCACTACCTGATGGATTAAACAATTTTTCTTCGGGCAATCCCTCACTACAAGGTATCCACTCTTGCGGTCTTTCTTCTGTCTGGATCACCAACTCGCCATTCTTAATAGGTTCAATTATTCTCTCATCAACAATCCGGTCTAACTTATCTTTATCGAATTTAACGATTGCGTACGGCATTACATCCACCGCCGGGGCATTGTCGACCATACCAATAATGTCGTACTCACAAAACATATCGCCTCGGTCTAATATCTCTTGATATCTGGCTCGTAAAGCACTACGGCTGATTAAATCGTTATTCATCGTTTGCTCTCCTCCCTCGCCAACCTGTCGGAATTCCCGACAGAATCAATTCCCGACAGGATCACAGGTTCACTTGTTGAATTTTCTATCTCCTTATTGACCTTGATAATCTCTAATAACATTTCATCATCAAGGTCAATAATTATCCTTGCAACAAGCATCTTCAACCTATTAACCATATTCTGCTCACTATTAGTCATTGTTTGCCTCCTTATTTATGATTATTCTGCCGTCAATTTCGAGATATGAAATATCGTCAACATCTATCTTTGTTTTCCCTATAATTAAATAACCACCCGATGCTTCAATCGAAACTCGTTCTTCTGGATTTACAAATGTATAAGACTTTACATATTTCGAAAACTCTATATGTTTAAAATTCAAAAAGCGACATTCAGGATTACTACATTTAGGGTCTGCATTTTCGGGCCTTTCATACCCATCACAATTACTGTTATCATCGCAAAACCAATATCCCGAATAATATTGTATATTTTTTCCATATTCATAATCAGGGCTGCCGCAAAAAGGTTGAAAATATCGGCATTTAATTTCAGTCATTCTCTTCCTCCTGCTGGTTAATTATCCTCTGGATCTGTCTATCGAGCTTTCCATCTCTGATCTTCTCGATCATTTGATTTTCGGCAGCGGTATTCAGATATTTAATCTGTTCAATCATGATTTCCACATCGGCTATTTCCTCCAATGTGAGCTTAAATGAGCCACCTCTTCTGTACTTACTGATCGCCTGCACCAACTCCGCACATTCCTCTTGTAAGATATCCAGTTGGGATTCTTTACCATAATAATTAGCTATCTTCTTTATTCTTTCATCCATCATTCTTCCTCTTTACACATCAGCTCTGATACATATTACTTTCTTCCAATAAGGCTCATACTTTGCCAATTCCGCTTTTACTATGTTATCGAACTCCGCATCTGACAAATTCTCATATCGTTCATCATCAGCAAGCCGATTTTCGAGATCCTCCTCTAATTCATCACGATCAACATAGATTCTTTCATCGTTGATATCCTGCTCACAATCAAGAATCTCTCCAATGCAAAAGCTCAAACAAGGAGCATACCACCACACGAAATCATCATCAGCACAAACCTCATTACTACACATGACAACTATTGGATAATCTGGATGTTCTGCTATCAATGCTTTCAATTCATCCGTTTGTTTAATAAACATATCTAAAGGTTTAAATTTCATCTTCTTACCTCCTTATAAACCTTCAAATGGACATTCCCCATTCTCATCCAAGCCATTGCACAAATCGTGATATAAGATGCAATGCTCAAACCTGCATGGAGCTTCTTCGCCTACATCGCCTTGTATGAGCTTCTGTGGTGCTTCTATAGCAGGCTGTATCTCCTGACCGTAAATCATCTGCCCTTTATTGATACATCCTCTGATATCGGAAATAGCAGGAAAATATCTTGATGTATTAATATGATGCCTTGCCGCCTTGAAGATCGTTCCTGCATCTTCTGTCCCGAATTCTCTCTCCCATGTATCAACGATGCCATCCGGATCAGTAATATTCTTTATGTAATATGGATATGCCTTTAGTAGTTCTTCAAGAAGGTCTGTGATTTCTTCTCTGGTCATATTCTACCTTGCCTCCTCTTCATTTCCGTGAATGGATTAACGAATTCCTGCGGTTTATTCTGACCGATAGGCTTTCCATAATCATTCCTCTCCCATGTCCGGACACAAGCCTTCCAATCGACCATTTTATTTTTTCCTACCTTCCATCCGTTCGAAGAATAGTAATCAACAAACTTCTGCGGATCAACATTGTTCTTTCTTTCAAGACAATAAGCCTTTACTTCATCTAACGAAGGAGGAACAAATCGTGATGTCTTCGGTTTGGTTTCCACAAAATCTATATCATCTATCTCTATACTCTTATTCTTATTCTTACTCTTATTCTTACTCTCGTTATTATTTGTAACGCTTTCCGTTATGTGTGCGTTACATTCCGTAACGATTGCGTTATTTTCTGTAACGGATTCCGTTATATTGCCGTTACATTCTGTAACGATAGCATGATTCTCTCGGAATCTTCTTTGCCTGTTTGCGTTGGGATTATTAGCCATGCTGCCGATCATCTTCTCGACTTCGGACATATAGATTGTGCCATCTTCTACGATTTCCAACATATGCAATTCAGTAAATACCTTCATAGCTGATCTTACGATATCGATGTTGGTATTAGTGATCGTAGCAAGCATCTGCTCGTTGTATGGAATGGTGTCTGTGAATTTCAATTCTCCAGAATGGCTAATGCTCTCAAGAAGAAGCTTCAGATAGAAAAGAACATACTCTTTACCATTAGGCATATTCTCGACAACCATGATATCGGATCTCTTGAAAAAATCACGTTGAAGCTTAAGCCAATAATATTTACTCTCGGTCATATTACCTCCTGTAAAAGAAAACCCTTCGGAAGGTCGAGTTCCAAAGGGTGTAGGTCTGTATCAAGTCCGTATCGTCTCGACCTCGATACAGACCATCTGTGTACTATTGATTATACCATTATTCGTGTTATAATCAAAGTGTCATTGGTATCTATGTTTTATTTTGCTTTTAGGTACTATTCCCCAGATCTTTGATCCGGGGAATGTTTTTATCAAAAAATAATGTCATCATTATCTGTAGGTTGATAATTCTGATTATTTCCAGATGATTCTACGAATTCCGCTTCATCGACAACTATCTCGGTGACATATACCTTCTTGCCATCCTTATCATCGTAGTTCCTTGTCTGAATACTTCCTATAACAGCAATTTTCGAACCTTTATGGAAGTAAGAACTGATGAAATTTGCTGTCTGTCTCCATGCAACGCAGTTAATAAAATCTGCCTGCCTCTGACCGTTCGCATCCTTGAAGCTTCTGTCAACTGCAAGAATAAACTTGCATACCGATATGGAAGAAGATGTTGTCTTTACTTCCGGTTCTTTAGTGAGCCTGCCAATCAGTATTACTTTATTCATATGTACATATCCTCCATATCCTCTCTTGCTGCATCTCTCTTCTCAAGCAATTCTACCAACTCCTGATGTGTCTTCCCATCATATGGATGCCTGTCGAAATATTCTTTCAAGGCTTTTTCGATCATCTCGTTTTCGGAACATCCTATGATCTTACATCTTCTTCTCAATTCGGCTAATATTGCCGGTATAGGAGCAACATCCTTCTTTTCTTCTTCTTTATGGTTATTAACAATGTGATTCCATATTCTTTTGGCATCATTCAGGCTATAAATGAACAACTCCTTCGGCTGTCCATCATCTCTATATCCGGCAAATTCCTTTCTTGTAGGCTTAATATCCATATCTCTGATTACTGATCCGACATACTTTGAAGCTGAATCGATATCCTTCCATCTATTCGGATATATTGCCATAAGCTTACGAGCGATATCCTTCCTTTTATATTCCTTTGCCTCTGACGGCTTCTCTGTAGTTTCAAGCGATTCAATGGATATCTGACCGCTCTTCCTTCTGCTCCAATGAGAACCGATATATTCGATCATTCTCAAGGCATCCGTTCTTGTATAAAGAAGAGGTCTGCCATTGTTGACAGGGAACATCTTAAACTCTCTCGATATGATGCCTCTGATATGATTCCTACAGGAATGTACATCCTTCCATCTGTCCGGAAACTGTGAGATCAGGCAATTAGCGATCTCCTCTACTGATACTGTCTCATTAAGACCAAAATATTCTGCCATAATAACTCCTCCTTAATCTTCTATCGGAAAAGGAAGCTGTAATTCCTCATCCTGTACCATCTGTGCCTGTGCTTCCTGCTCCTGCTTTGTAGCACTTCCGCAAGCCATGCACATCACCTTACCGAATCTCTTCATCGTAGCATTAGCTATCTGCTGAGGTGTATTGCCATTGAAAGGCTGAATAGGCTTACCGCATCTCTGGCAAATGATCTGATCTGCAGCAGGAGCTTTCTTTGCCGGTGCTTTCTTTGTAGGAGCTGGTTCTTCTGCTGGTACATCAGAGGAATCGGGAATATCCTCGCCAGCATAGATATACAAACCTAAACCGAACATCGCCAGATTCTTTACCAAGCATCGCATGATGGTCTTATTCACATCAAACATCGTAGCCGGCTGAACAGTAAATGTATTATATTTGGTCTTTACCTCGTAAGGTTCTGATTTCATTGCTCTATTGTTCCCATCCATTACAGGAAGCCACATTTCATGAGTGATACCTTCGATTGTTACTTTGGTGTAAACCATGAAGCCTGTGAGTGGATCGTAAGCATAAGGAATGCCATTGAATTTCTCGATTTCATATGTGGCATCTGGATATGCCTTCTTGACCTCTGCCCATGCCCATGCCCATGAAAGGTATGTGAGCTTAACCTTGCCTGTGTCTTTTACTTCTGTGTGATCATTTACATTGATAGCACTCAGAATCTCGAATGCTGATTTCTTACTATTAGAAGCCGCCATACTTCACTTCCTCCTTTGGTTCGGGTAATTCTTCTGTGTCCCACGGATCATCGAGATCGATGCTCTTATCCTCTGCCTGCCTCTCGATGATCTTGTCCATCTCGGTCTCCTTGATGAACAGGAACATTCCGGTCGCTCCAAGACCTGCCCCAAGCAATACTCCGATTGCTAATGCGATTGTAACTCCCATGTTATCCTCCTTATTTGATCTGAAGATTCTGCTTCTCTTCGATGTGAGCAATGCCGTCGAGGTTTTTTCCTGATTCGATATCAGCCTTGAGAGCCTTTCTATCGATCTTCGGCTCTTGTGCGATCAGATATTCAGAAGGAATGTTCTCGATGTATGCCTCATCGATAACGACAGCCTTTGATTTACGGAAGGAAAAGCACACTCTTGCTGATTCGAACTTCTGTCCGTTGAGATTAGAAACCACATATGCCTTGAGCCTTTCAATCTCATTCTCCTTAACCTTCCTTCTGGAATAAAGAGCCTGCTCCTCTTCCTTGAGAGCCTTTGCCTCTGCTTCGAGATTTTTGATGAAGCATCCAATATTATCAAGCTTCTCGTCTCTTGCCATCTGAAGATCGTTCAGAGCCTGCATTGCATCATCCGGTATCTCACCTGTTTCTTCATCTACCTGTGCATAGATATTAAGGATAGCATCCTCAATTGCCTTATTGATCTCATAAAGTGTCATTGGTATCTCCTTTCTTACATTGATCCTTTGATCAGATCCCACATATCAGCATCCGGGACATTAAACAGCTTCTGAATATTGCTCCAAACGTTGACCTTGCCTCTTGTCTTTCCTTGCTCGATTGCTGCATATTGATTAGTTGGAATCCCCAACTTACATGCGCATTCAATCTGGGATAGACCTGCTTCATTCCGTAGAATGTATAGCTTCTTGTTTTTCGCTATAAGTGCGCCCATGT
>Ga0247610_10006357_pt1 | contig 12298 bp, 9 predicted proteins | sample 174DNAGHGhighgp2_FD_193483 | JGI IMG/M metagenome (GOLD analysis project Ga0247610, IMG submission 193483) | Sheep rumen microbial communities from Palmerston North, Manawatu-Wanganui, New Zealand - 1742 DNA GHGhigh gp2 | ecosystem: Host-associated > Mammals > Digestive system > Stomach > Rumen ...
CGAATACAGCCGCACGCACCTGCATAGCGAGAAGGAGTTGTTGGACGAGTGGTCGCAGCATTTCTTCCTCGGACCGTCGCTGTCGTTCAAGTACAAAATTTCCAAGAAGCACAGCCTGTCGTTCGCCTATTCGCGGCGTATCACGCGGCCCACGTACCCGCAACTCAACCCCTACATGAGCATGATCGATCCGCACAACTTCGAGCAGGGCAACATGCACCTCCAACCCGAAACCGCCGACAATGCAGAACTGCTCTACCAGTTTAAAGTACCGAAATGGGCTGTGAATGTGGGCGTTTACGGCAACTACATCCATAACTACATCACGCAGGTGGCCCGTTTCGAGGGCGACATCCTGCTGATGACCTACATCAACGCCACCTCGCAGACCAAGGCGGGGCTGGACTTGAGCGTAAAGGCCGACCCGTGGAAGTGGATGACGGCGACGCTCGGCACGAACACCTACTACCTCCGTTCGGTGGGCAACATCGGGGAATGGGACATCTCGAACGACGGCTGGGTCAACAACAGCAACGTGCGGTTAGATTTCCGCCCGATCAAAGGGATGAACATCCACCTGCAGTATTTCCTGAACACGCCGCAGTATTACCCGCAGTTCACCACGCGCCTCTCGCACTACATGAACATCGGCATCAGCCAGAAGTTCCTGAAGGGTGCGCTCACAGTCTCCGCGCAGCTCACGGACGTCTTCAACACCCGCAAGTGGGAGATCTTCGCCGACAACCAGTACTATCAGTTAGACAATATGTTACACGGCAAGAGCCGGATGTTCTGGTTGGGCGTGAGTTACAACTTCAACGCCTACAAGAAGGGCAGCACGGGCAAAGTTGAAGGAGAGGACAGGAGTAAGATTCGGACGGGGGTGTGACGGTTTTTTGTAATTGAATTCAACAAGTTTTACATGGTTATTCGTTTATTTTCTTTAGGTAGTCGTCAAAATCTTTACATTTTGTAGTGTTGCCAGTCTTGTAGTCAGCAATAGCTTCACTGAGAGATCCTTTTTTTGGTGTTTCCACGATAATCCCAAGACCTTTCAAGAACAGTAGCAGCTGTTTCCCGAAAGTTGTTTTTTCATTGATGTTGATAGTATAAGTTGCCATAATTGTTTCCTTCCTTTATTTGCGCGGCAAAGGTACGTTTTTTCTGAACAAGGAGTGAGGTTGTCAAAATTTTTGATTGCCTCCATAAACTATGATTCTGATTACCGTTGTATTTTTCCAAGACCTTCTTCAGTGTATTGGTTTGTTTTAGATTTTTTGTATCTTTGCCGCAGGTTTGAGTAGATGCTCAAACCTACTTTTATTGAATTAAACGAAGCGTTATGCTCGTTCTGTTTGAGGAAACGTGAGAAATTTCTAACAATGGCAGAATGATGTGTAATGGTTCACGCAATAGCGTGGACTGTTTCCAATTCTTCCATTAAAGGTTATTCTCACGACCTCCTCAAAAAGAAGTGGTGTACAGTGCCACGCTTCTTTAATGTTAGATACTCTTTCGGTGCTGGGGAGCGGAAAACCTGACGAGCCGACAGGAAAACAAACGGCAAAGTTAAGTATGAAAAAAATAATTTTATTGCTTTTTGCGATTTCGGCAGTAGTCCTCACAGGTTGTACCAAAAAGTATTTGGCTCATTTTCATATCACAGCTAAGGCATATTATGGATCTCAACCGATTCTAACGAATTATTCCATAATTATTGATGGCGATGAGTATTGGAATTCATGGAATGCTGTGAGTCAAAATGGTGAACTTGATTATGAATTTGATGTCCCTGATCTTAAAGAGGGCCTATACGAAATAGAAGTTTCTGGTAGTGTTGCTGATGGTGCAGGTTGGTACGTAGAAGATGCAGTTTCTACTTCGGTATATATTAATAGTGAGGCTTGGATTCAAAAAGATTTTACGTTACATCTCCATTAAGATATAAAATTAAGATATAAAATATCAGCGAGTTTGGTGATGCTATTCTTTCATGATTAATGTCACACCATTCGTAATAACCCTATTGTTGTTAGATTTAGAATAAACAAAAACGCGGTCATACAGACATCTTGACCGCGTTCATTATTTTATGTTGATAAATTATTGTGATTTTGACTTTCAAAACATGTTATGACAGATAAAATGTTTTGTTGTTGCAAATTGATCTTGTTTGCCATTGTCAAATAAAAAAATTATCCTCTGTTACTATGACACTTTGTCGGGAACGTAAGTAATCACAAAGTTCGTCAAAATAGCTAATTGTTTTGTGACAACCCTCAGAACCAGCTCCAAATTTGGCACATAGAGTTTTTGTACCATCTATTGAAGTCTCTCCTAAAAACTCATGGCGAATAAGATATTGGTATTCCCCAACTCTTTTAACAGATATTCTTTCGTTAATATATTTGTGTCCTCGTCCTATTTTACGTATTTTGTCATATTTATATCCTACAGACCCTTCAAAATACCCGTTTCTTTGCTTGAAACCGAGCTTCTCAAACAATTTGTCTGTCATTAAAATTCCTTCTCTTTTGTTTATATTTTCCATAACCATTATATTTTGTTGTACTGTAAAGCTGCATTTGCCATTCAATTATCTTTGGAGATTTTGGCGATTCGGGTTATTGAATAAAGGCTAAAAGATATGTCCTTTCACTAATTAGATAATTGAATAAACGCTTTCCCGTCCTGATTTTCAATAATCTTGATGGTTTTTGTTTGCGTCATGGTTATGATGGAAGAATGATGCACACTTAAAACGAGATCTTGCAACTTTGGATCCGTTTCTAAATCGAAAACGTTGATTTCAAGGTTTTTCAAGTCATTCGAGTGGATGTGACGACTGTGTGAAAACGTAAGAGAGTGGCTACCTAATTCTGACACCACCTTTTTTGCCTTCTTCTCTGCTTCCGCAGATGCCGAAAACATATTGTCTTTCAGCCAATTTACTACTATTGTGTTTGCCCATGTGATGGATTTGGCGCATTCTCCAATGTATGTAGGGTGATATTTTTCTAAAATAGGTCGCCAAAGATGTGCAGATTGGGGATTATTCAATATTTCTTTCCTCGCCGTGTCAAATTCTTCGATGATTGCATGGGCCGCAAGTCCGTTCAACTGAGGATCTATCGGCCCAAGGTTTGAGTGTTTACCCATCACAATCTCTTTTGTTGACAGTGCCATCATAGTTCCAGCCGACATCGCAATCTGCGGCACTATCGCCCGAATATTATTCCCGAAAACAGATTTCAGATATATAACGATAGATTCAGCAGCCGATAAAAGACCGCCAGGGGTGTGAAGGACTAAATCCAGACCTTTGGATTTGTCCATCCCGCATATAGCTGCCATAAATCCGTTTTTGTCGGCGTCATTTATGCCAAAATCAACACCTTGTTTTGCCAAAGCGGATTTCTGTAAAAAAGCAGAATAATACACAATGGTATTGCGACCCGTATAGTCGCTCAATTCTTTGATATACTTTCTGCGAGTGCTGTCTATAGTATTTGATTTGTCAACAATGTCTTGAAGAATTTGATTCCAACTGGGCATAGTAATTTAAAACAAAGGATGAGAGTTGTGAGACAAGATAATAGTAATGGGCTTGACATAGTCTGGCTCTTCATGGTTGTTTAAAACAGGATCATTTAATGAAACGCCCATCATTTCGTATAATGAAGCTGCCTCCTGTTCTTTTTGTTCTTTGATTTTTTCTAAATCTTCCATACTATGTACATTTTTTGTTGCCATTTTCTAAAGTGTTTCATTGCCAAAATAGCAATTTGCAAAAATACACTTTTTTAATAATTCAATGACGGATGGCGCAAAAATTTTGCTGCGTATCTAAAACGCGCCGGTTTTGTGGACCGGCGCGTACTTTTGCTAAATGTTAGTAAGTATACATCAATCCCCCTCTTCCAGCATAAACAGTTCCTCAACGGTTTTGCCGAAATACCGCGCCATCTTTAGCGCTAGGAGGGTGCTGGGGACGTATTTCCCTAATTCGATGGAGTTCACCGCCTGGCGGGTCACGCCGATCTTTTCCGCCAGTTCGCCTTGGGTGATGTTCACCTCGGCACGTGCTACTTTAATCCTGTTTTTCATAGCGAATGGAACGTTTGTTAAGGTACAGACGAAGGTAAAAACAAATGATGAAGACATAAAGGATAGAGAAGATGTTGATCATCATCACCCACAGGAAGGGAAGACCCCATACGAAAATCAGACAGAGCAGCACAATTCCGCTGTTGATATACAGCGACAGAATCAGCGACTCATACCGAAGCTGCTCGATGAACTCATCGTCTTCCTTATTGCGGGAAAAACCGATGAAAATGCCTGCCACAATGAGCAAGATGCCGATAAATGTCAGCAGAAGGTCGTCGTTTGGACCGAAAGAGGAAGAAAGGAAGCCGGAGAACAGATCCCCTTTGCCTTCCAGACGTTCCATTCCGAAAAGCTCGCGGATGTTGTTGAGACTGAAGTCGCATTGACTTTGGAAAATGAAATGGAGGATGATCAGCACAACAGTGATACCGAATATCCACCAACCTACATTTTTGTAACCGCTTGGTAACAAGAATTTTGTGTTTTTCATAACTTTAAATTTTTAAAATGAATGATGATAATTTTGACGCTGCAAAAATACACAATTCTTGACAAAAAGCAAGTATAAATTACAAAAAGTAATGTTTTTAATACAAATCAATATTCATCTATCTGTGAATCAGTCTTTTAAAATTTTATTTTTTTCTTTCTCTTTCAGCAGCTCGTCAATCTTCTTTTCGAGGTCGTCCAGCTTTTTCAACACGTCATCGTTGTTGTCGGCTACCATCGCGTCCACGAAGACGGAGTTGATGAACGACATGCCGATGATGCCGCCGAAGGCCAGCAGCAGGCAGAAGTAGAACCGCACGATGCGGCCGATGGCTGGGGACGTGGCCGCCGCGATGGTGTCGGGGATGTCGTACCAGCCTTCTATCGTGCAGATGCGGAAGACGGAGTAGATGGAGTCTAGCGGCGTGGCGAAATAGGCCGGCGCGACGTCCTTGAACAGGCTGCAGTTGACGAGCCCGAACACGATGATCAACACGAGGAAGCAGAGCAGGATGCCGTAAGATTGCTTCACAGCCAGCTTGAACCCTTTGGCGATTTGGTCGAAATTGGGGAAGAAGTGCAGCACACGCAGGAATCGGAGCGTGCGCAACAGCCTCAGTACCATGAGGAACGACAGATCCATCAGATGCTCGGGGACGAACAGTGCGATGACGGAGGGGATGGACAGGATGACCAGGATGCCGTCCAGACGGTTCCACCCCGACGACCAGTAGCCTTTCACGCCGTATTCGACATGTTTGGTGATCATCTCCATCGTGAAGATCAGGGTGCATGCCACGTCTAAAATTTGAATCCAGATATTGTCAACGTTGCTAGCTTGCAGGAAGATGATTATGGCATTCAGCAGGATGATGCTGAAGATAAATGTCTCGTTAAGGAGCAGATTTTTTAAGCGGTCCATTGCAATGAATTTTGGGGTGCAAAAGTATAATAATGGTTGCAAAGTCGGCTACACCTACCTGCTCACCACCTTCTTCACTACCGTTCCCTCTTTCATTTCGCAGACGAGAAGGTACACGCCGGGGGTGGGCAATACGAGTTCGAAGGTCTCCTTGGTCGGGATAACCTCCTTTACTAGAGCGCCCTCAAGCGTGTAAAGACGTGCCACTTTGGGGATTTCTTGCTTGAATTGCACCACGCACTGTCCATGGGTGGGGTTGGGGTAGATGAGCAACTGGTCGGTGGTAAGGGTCTGTATGCCAGTGCTGTCCTCGGGCTCAATGGGAGGGGCGGGCGGCACGAGGGTGTCAGTGTGGAAGGTGAGTATCGCCCATTCGCCATAGAGGTCGCTGTCGCACACGCAACGCACATAGAGGTCGTACTCGGTGTCGGGCTGCAGATCCGAGAGGTGTAGGAAACTCTCCGTGGTGCCGACGGTGGTGCCGCTGCCAAGTTCAAATCCCTGCACGCCGTATTCCGCCTGGAAGTGGTCGGGCACACCCTCGAATCCCCATCCGATGGTGGCGTTCATGGTGTCCACATCGATGAGATGCAGGTTGAAGACTGCGCTGCAGGTGTCCTCGGGAACCACTTCTTGTTGGGTCCAGAGCTGCAAGTTGTCAAGATAAAGGGCCGAGCCTTGCTTGGGGTTGGTGTTGGCCGACGAAAACAAAAAGATGACCACGGAATCGGCCTCCATGTAGGGTAAAGAGGGGTCCATCTCAGAGAGTGGGGCGTAGAAGACGTCAAAAGGAGCGTATTCGGACGTGTCGGTCAGGGCAAGGGAGTAGCCGCCGCCGACCACCTCGCGCTGCATGGTGACTGGATTGTGCCGGGTGCCCAGAATCACAATGCCACCGTTGTCGCCACCGGCGGCCGATGTATATTTGTAATAGCCGCTCAGTCTGTCTGGAGTGGCTCCATTCAAGGGAAGCCCGCCAGTTACAATGGTGTTCATGTCCACGCTCGACAAAAGGGAAACCAGTTGCGAGAGGTCTCCGAGATTGGAGGTGATGTTGTCCATCAGGGGCAACAAATGGTCGATGTCAACCACGCCAGTGGATAACACGGTAGGGAAAACCGAAGCGGTCAGCATGGGATCCAATGAGGATTCCGCTAGGTTATATACAAGCGGATTGATGAGGTCGGAGAGCATGAAACTCTGCAGCTTGAGTGCATGGCTGCCGTCGGGAGTGCCGCTGGTCACATTGGAAACTTTCAGCAGCGGAACGTTGGTGTTCACATTAACGTTTAAGCCGCTGTAGGTGATGTTCTCGTTCACGGGGTAGGTCGGATAGTCCCAGCCGGTGGGGTAAGTGTAGCTGTCGTATATGGACAGGGGAAAGTAATAGACCGTGACACTGTAGCCGCTGCCTGTGGACCACTCCTCGAAGCTGGGGTTCGGGATGGCGATGGTGCTGTCAGGGGTTTGTGCTATCGAATTCAGTGACAGGAGCATGCAGGATGCAAGCAGGAAGATGTAAAGCTGTTTCATTCTCTTAATGATTTGAAAGTGCAAAAGTATATTATTTTTGGTTATAGGGGATGTTTTTCACTTTTTTGGGGCTTCCCAAAATTCGCCCCCTACCCACATCCACCGCTTGTAAATCTTCCACGCCGCATCGAATGCAGGGCACGGAACGTTCATGACGTTCGGCAATTCGCGTTTCAGCTCCAGTGGCTCGACGGGGTATTTCGTATGGCTCTCTGTCCACTTGTGCTCGAACTTGGAGAGTTCCTCGCCAAAAGCTTTCTCATCGAACTCCCTGCCCTCTTTCACCGCTTGGATCACGGCTTCGAAGAAGAGGTTCCAGCGTTTGGCGTAATAGTCACCGACGAGGCCGCCCCACATCCGGTTGGCGTAATCGTTAAGCACAGGACCGCCCCAAATCGTCAGAATTGTGCGAGCCTGTCGCTCGTAGTAGTCCTTCTCCTCATCGGTGGTGCCCCAATCGCGGGCCGCCTCAATCCACGGTCCCAACATGAAGGCGGGATGCGTGTTAAGCAGCGTATCGACATCCGCAAACAGCTGGTTGGCGATCTCCACCTGCCGTTCCATCTCCTTGATGTCGCGGCTCTTGTACGCCATCGTGAAGTCGTTGCGGATGTCCATGAAGTGGTTGCCCATCCACTGCGAGAAAAGGTTGACGAGGTCATATAGGTAGGTGTCCTTCCATGTCCACGGCGGTCCGAAGTAATGGACATTGTCCCTACTCTGAAATTTGGTGACAAAAGCCATGCAGATTTCTTTCAGCGTGTCGTTGCTATAAGAATAGTAGGGTTTGGTGTAGTAGGTTCCGTGACCCTCCAACGACGGCCTCGCTACCAACTGCGTGCCGAGTCCGTAAAATGACCAGTCCTTATAGACACTGTCGTTCAGCAGTTGCCAGTCATTCTTATAAATATGAGAAGCCGCTCGAAGGTAACTCCAATCATCAATCCATTGATGCACATCGGGTTTGCTCTCCCACGCGCGGTCGAAGAGGTATTCGTAGATTTGCGGACTCACGTCGAAGGACTCCAACGTGGAGCCGATGCCGGTCATGTTCGGGCTGGCTTCCTCCAACGCGGCATTCAGTTTCTTCTCCAATTCGTTGATGTTGCCCACCAGCATCGTGTTGCCGCCAAAGTTTCCGAGGTAGCACCAGATGAACGGCTGTCCGTAGAAGCCTTCGGTGGTGCGCCACACCTCCGTCTTCTCGCAGAAGTAGTCGAGCAGTACAAGTTTGTCTTGTGGTACGGCGGTGAGGTAGGCGCGGAGCCGTTCGGGGGTCCACGACTTGCGCTTGTAGTAGAAGACCCAGGTCATCTGCAGCCAGCGGGCTTCAGAGTCACTCTGCTGCAGCGAAGTGTAGATGTTGCGGGCCACGTTGGCGAGGTAGTCGGGCTCCCAGCTGGGCGGGTCCATCTCGTTGAAGGGATCCACGCCGTAGATGTGGTCGGTGCCGAAGAGGGCGATCTCCTTCTCCATGAACGATTGCTGGATTTTGGCGAAGAGCGTGTCGGAGGAATTGAGGAAGTGGGTGGGCTCGAAACCGCACCACGCGCTCAGCTGCTGGATGTCGGCCTCAGGGTGCATTTCGGCGAACCGCTTGGGCACGTGTCCGGCAAAGGCAGGCAGCACCGGTGTCATGTTGAACTCTCGCTCGCGCTGGACGATCTGCCGTTGCAGCTCCTTCTGTCCCTCCAGCCACGACATCGGCAGCGGACCGCTGAAACCGTCCAGATTGGCCATGCGGTGCCACGGGAGGTGCGCCGGTCCTGAGAAGTAGCCGCGGATCTCCTCGTCGGTCATCCCGAATTCCTTCCACACCTCGTACCAGACGGCCTCCTGCCCGGTGATGGCCAGCGGCATGTTGATGCCGTTCAGCGCCATCCAGTCGATAAACCGCTCCCACTGTGGCCACTTCCACCACGGCATCGTGTAGCCGTAGGTGCAGTAGTTGAGGAAGAAACGGTCTTTGACGAGCGCCTCCTTGCGGATGGTCTCGGGAGGAGTCGGGAACTCGACGGGCAGCTCTACAGGTTCGCATAACAGCCACGAGACATGCACGCCCGCAATGTGTTTGAGGTAGTAGTTCAGCCCCATGGCTAACGAATTGTCGTTGTTGCCGATAATGAGGATGTGGTGCTCGTATGCGGCTTCAATCTGAAAAAAATCTATAGTATCTGGTTGACACACAAAGATAAAATGGGTGTCTTTGTTGCCGAGAATACGGTGTGCCAGCCCATTGATAGGGCGCTGGGCTATCGCACCCATTGTAAGCAGCATGTAAATTGCAATCAGGGAGAGCGTTTTTCTCATAAGGTATTTTTGCAAATGAAAGTGCAAAAGTACATTTTATCCAAACAAAACCGGCGCAGAATGAAAATTCCGCGCCGGATGTTAATTACTACTACTAACTGCTAACTATTTCAGTCCGCGGTTTTTCAGCAGCGGCTCGATGGAGGGCTCGTGGCCGCGGAAGGCAACGTAGAGCGTCATCGCGTCAGCAGTGTTGCCGCGTTCCAAGATGTTGGTTCTGAAAGATGTAGCGGTTGCAGGATCGAAGATGCCGTGCTGCGGAAGCACTCGTAAGCGTCATTGTCCAAGACGGCTGCCCAGGTGTAGCTGTAGTAGCCTGCACCGTAGCCGCCGGCGAAGATGTGCTGGAAGTACGGACTTCTGTAACGGGAGATGATGGACGGGATTAGTCCGATTTTGGCCATCTGTTGGTCTTCATAATCAGGCAGTTGGAACTTTGCGGGCGCGGTGACCGTGTGGTAGTCCATGTCCAAGATGGAGGCGGCCAGCAGTTCGGTGTTGATAAAGCCCTGTCCGTAAGTGGCGGCTGCATCGATCTTCTTGACGAGCTCGTCGGGGATCAGCTCGCCGGTCTGGTAGTGGTGGGCATAGACCTTCAACACTTCGGGTTCGAAAGCGAAGTGCTCCATGAACTGCGAGGGCATCTCCACGAAGTCGCGCGGAACGTTCGTGCCCGACAGGGTGGGGTAGTGGCAGCGCGACAGGATGCTGTGCAGCGCGTGACCGAACTCGTGGTAGAGGGTCTGCGTTTCGTCGATGTTCAGCATCGAAGGTTTGTCGCCGACGGGCTTGGTGAAGTTGAAGACCAACGACACCACGGGAATGTGGTTTTCGCCGTCGCGGTCGTAATACTGCTCGCGGAAGTTGGTCATCCACGCGCCGCTGCGCTTGCTCTCGCGCGGGAAGAAGTCCATATAGACCACGGCGATGACCTCGTTGTTGTCAATGACTTCGTATGCCTTCACATCTTTGTGATAGACAGGGATTTCCTTGTTTTCCTTGAAGGTGAGACCGTAGAGACGGTTGCAGACGTAGAAGAGACCCTTGCGGGCGGAGTCAAGGGAGAGGTAAGGACGAATGGCCTCGTCGTCGAGGTCGTATTTCTCCTTTCTGAGCTTTTCGGAGTAATAGCGCCAGTCGTAGGGCTGCAGGTCGCCGGCGATGCCGTCTTTCTTCATCATCTTCTGATAGATGGCGGCCTCCTCCTTAGCTTTGGCGAGAGCGGGTTTCCACACCTTCATCAGCAGTTCATAGACGTTGTCGGCGTTCTTGGCCATGCAGTCGTCCAGCACGTAGTTGGCATAGTTGTCGAAACCGAGAATCTTGGCCTTCTCCAGACGAAGGTTGACGATCTCGTTGATAATCTTCTTGTTGGAGAGATCGCCGTTCAGACAGCGGGTGGAGTAAGCGGTCCAGAGCTCCTTGCGCAGCTCGCGATTCTGGCAGTTCTGGAGGAACGGCTCCATGGAGGGGATATGCACCGTGAAGGCGTACTTGCCCTTGGCGTTCTCCATACCGGCGGCGGCCTCCTTGGCGGCGGCCAACTGTCCTTCCGTCAGACCTTTAAGGTCTTCCTCGTTGTCCACGAAGAGGGCGTAATTGTTGGTGGCGGCGAGCACGTTGTTGCCGAACTTTTGGGTGAGTTTGGCGAGTTGCTCATTGATTTCGCGGAAGCGATCCTGCTTGTCGGCCGGCACATTGGCACCGCCGCGCTCGAAGTCTTTGTAGATGACCTCCAGCAGACGTTTCTGCTCGTCGTTGAGGTTCTCCTTGTCGCGGTTGTTATAGACTGTCTTGATGCGCTCGAACAGTTTGGCGTTCAGCATGATGTCATCGCCGTGACGGGTGAGCAGCGGGTAGATGGTGTCGGCAAGTTTCTCCATCTCCTTACTGTTCATGCACTCGGCGAGGTTCATGAACACGGCGGAGACCTTGGTCAACAGTTCGCCGCTGTACTCGTAGGGGATGATGGTGTTGGCAAACGTCGGGGCTTCCTTGCTGTCGCAGATGGCCTGGATGTTCTCGGCCTGCTGACGGATACCTTCCTGGATGGCCGGCAGATAGTCGGTGGTCTTGATTTTGTCGAAGGGCGGCACGCCATACGGGGTGTCCCACTCCTTCATGAAGGGGTTGTTGGCCAGTTCGGGGTTCTCGGCCGTTTTCTTCTTGCAAGCGCCGCCTAACACTGCGGTCGCCATTACTAAACTCATAATGAATAATTTACGGTTCATATTGTTAAAAATTTATTGATTTGCAATCAGACGTACAAATAATCGGCAAAAATACGGATTACTCCATTAGAAATGGGGCGATGTTGATAAATAATAATAAGTTTTAAGTCGGAAAAAAGTGTATCTTTGCCGTTTTGATTAAAATCGCAAAATTATGTTAGGAAATTTCACATACGAAAACCCCACCCGCCTGCATTTCGGCGAAAACAGTCTGGAATTCTTGAAAGAGGAACTGACCCATTACGGGCAGACCGTCATGCTGTCTTATGGCGGCGGATCCATCAAGCGCACAGGACTTTACGATCAGATTGTGGCCATCTTGAAAGAAGCTGGCAAGACCATCGTAGAGGATCCCGGCGTGATGCCGAACCCGACGGTGGAGAAACTCTACGAGGGTTGCAAACTCGCTCGCGAGAATAATGTCGATCTCATCCTCGCGGTGGGCGGCGGTTCCGTGTGCGACTACGCCAAGGGCGTGGCCGCCTCCGCTTGGCTCGACGGCGACCCGTGGCAGACTTACTACGTGGAAGGTAAGAATCCTGCCCCCGACTTGCGTATCCTGCCTGTCGGCTGTGTGCTGACGATGGTGGGCACTGGCTCCGAAATGAACGGTGGCTCCGTCATCTCCAACCACACGCAGAACCTCAAGCTCGGCAAGGTCTTCGACAGCCGTCTGATGCCCAAGTTCACGATTCTGAACCCG
>Ga0247610_10006358_pt1 | contig 12296 bp, 9 predicted proteins | sample 174DNAGHGhighgp2_FD_193483 | JGI IMG/M metagenome (GOLD analysis project Ga0247610, IMG submission 193483) | Sheep rumen microbial communities from Palmerston North, Manawatu-Wanganui, New Zealand - 1742 DNA GHGhigh gp2 | ecosystem: Host-associated > Mammals > Digestive system > Stomach > Rumen ...
GCACTACGCTCACATTGAACGACTCCGTCACCTTCGACGAGACGATAAACGTTCCGTCTTCCACATCAGCACCTTTAAACGGACATTCTGGCTTCAGCGACAGTTCGTTCAGACGCTGGTTCAACATCCCGATGGCGATGTTCTTGGCCGTTTTCTCGATATACACACCAAGAGTGTTGTTCAGGCTGTCGGGCGTGGCGGGATGCTTCCACATCAGATCTATGCTCTGTGAGACAAGCTCCTTGTCTTTGTCGCTCACCACGATTGCCTCGGCGTTGTCAGGCACACCCAGATATTCGCGCTTAGCCAGAGGCTGCGGCAGCTGAATCGGGCCAAACAAATCCTTAATCTTCTTCTCTATCTTATCCACATCGATATCGCCCACAACAATAATTCCTTGCAGGTCGGGGCGATACCACTTGTGATAATAAGCACGCAGGGTGTCGGGCGGGAAATTCATAACTACGTCCATCGTACCGATAGGCAGACGGTAGCCGAAACGGCTCTCACTCATCAGGCGCGGCAACTGACGCTCAAAGATGCGCATACTTCCACTTGAACGCATACGCCACTCCTCCTGGATCACGGGGCGCTCCTTGTTGATTTCCTCCGTGGTGAGCAGCAGGTCGTGACTCCAGTCGTGCAACACAAGCAGCACGCTATCTACAGTCGATTCGCGTGTCACAGGCACGTTGTTGATGTTATACACCGTCTCCTCCACGCTGGTGTAAGCGTTGAGCTGTTCTCCGAACTTCACACCGATGCTCTCCAGATACTCAATAAGAGAGTTGCCGGGGTAGTTCTTCGTGCCGTTGAAGCACATGTGCTCCAGGAAGTGAGCCAGACCGCGCTGGCTGTCCTGCTCCTGAATCGAACCCACCTTCTGCGCGATGTAGAAGTCGGCCTGTCCGGCCGGGTACTCGTTGTGGCGGATATAATAAGTTAGGCCATTATCCAGATGGCCTACACGCACAGCCTTATCCACCGGCAGAGGCATCAGCATCATCTGCTGCGCCTGGGCCACCTGTTCAGGAGTCTGTGCATTTGCGCCGGCGCCGCACATCAGGAGCAGCGCAAGCATCACATTTCTCATTCTCATTTCTGTTAATATATTAATAATTAATGTGTGTTTTTTCGTTTTGCGCGACCATCCTCCCTCTTATCATACTACCAAAAGATTATCCTTTCTTCACTATCTCAGTGAAGTTTGACCATTCCTCAACTCGGTAGCCACGAATGTCGCGCACGGACTTGCGAAACCAATCTATTTTCGACAAATCCATAATGGCCTGCATCAAGTTTGTAAGGTTGTCGCTACGAGTGAGATATGTGCTACCCTGTATCCACTCGAAGCCATCGCGTATTAGGATTTTGCGAACCTCGTAATACGCGTTATTGTAAATCTCGCCGTAATAATTCTTCAGATCGGCGATATTCATGTCAAAGCTGAGCGCATACATAGCTTTAGACCGCAGGTTTGAACATATAAGCCTTATCGAAGAATATCTCACCGCTGGGCGTCTCTGCTGAGATTACAGTACCCACGAAAGAGTTATCTTCCACATCAATCACAGTACCCCATATCCAGTCGTTCTTGTGTGTCACTTCTGGTGAAATCAGTACGTTGTCACCTGTCTTCATTGCTATATCCTCCTATCATTATTGTTTCTGACCGCAAAATTAGTGGTATTTATTCAATCTGCAAAACTTTTGGCAAAAAAACTGAGAGGAGGATGCCCCAAGGACACCCTCCTCTCTCTTATCTTATAGATTGAACAGAGTCACTGCCAACTGCTGAGCGCAGCCCAATGGTCAATGTTCAATAATCAATGTTCAATGGCCTTACTGCTGTTGCTCCTCCTGGTCTTCCCAGTTCTCCCACTCTACGGTGGTGGTGCGATAACCTTTTGCATCTGCCTCACCGGGAGCGTCAGCATCATCGCCTCTTACGATTCCTGCATCACCTTCAACTGTTACGGATGCCGCTATCATATTATAAGCCTCGACGTAGGTGATGTTCACCTCGGGCGAAATATAGTCCTTTTTCATAATCAAACTATTTTATGATTCGTTATATATCAAGAATTAGAGAATTGGAGAAACTTCCTTTTTATCTAATCGTGGAAATCCAGTCAGAGAGTCATTGAAAGAACATTGAGTCTATGCTATGCTCAACAGAATTTTCTCTAAATCTCTAATTCTTGACTTTTTTATTGTTTACTTCACAACCTTCTTTCCGTTCACGATGAAGATGCCCTTCTGAGCCTTGCTTACACGCTGTCCGGCGATGTTGTAGATAGCGCCGTTCTGAGCGGGAGCTGCATCAAGGTCTGCGATTGCAGTGGCGTAGTCCTGACCGTCAATGGAGAACTTGATAGCCTTCACACCAGCACCACCAGACTTAGCCTGCAAGTATGCACGAGTTCCCTTGATTGCAGTTTCACCTTTACTCTTATACAGCTTGTTAGCGCTAATGAAGTAGTCACCTGCAGCAATAGTTGTGCTTCCGGCATAAGTTCCAACGAAGTCGAAGTATCCAGTGCCTGCGACCTTAGCTTCATTGGCCTTAATCTGTACATCATTAAATGTTACAGAAGTTGGAGCTGTAGAGGTCTTCAGTAAGACAGGTACATTAGCTGTAATAGCAGGAGTTGCCATTGTTGTGAATGTGACAGTTGAGTTGTCACCGTCTGCGGACTCGCTATATTTTGCTACGGCAACTGTACCGAACTTGGCAGCCAGAGTAGCATTGTCAATATCGAAAGGAACAACGAAGGTATTCCAGTTTTCGTCAGAGAATGTACGATTCAGAGTAACAGTAGTATAGTCACCTGCCAAGAATTCATTGTCTGCATCCTCTGAGATAACAGCTGTTGCCGACCTCCAGAGTTCTATGTCATCCAAACCAACCCATTGTGCACCTGATGTTTTCCAATTGAACGTCAGAGTGATGGGAGTTGAGCCATCAGATGTGAAGGTCAGGACGCGATATTCCCAACCACGACCGTTATTGCTGTTAGCGTATGTAGCCTCTGGATCAAAGGTTGCGTCGCCGTTGGTTGCTATACCGCGACCCGTAGAACCCTTATGCGGGAATGTAACGGTCTCTGTGCCATCGCTCAAAGTCAAGCGACCATTGTTTGATGCACGACCCTTTGCTATCATTACATAGTCACCAGCAGGTATTGTAATAGTTTGGGTCATTGCACGATCTGATTTATTATATTCGTCGTAATAAGTATCACTACCATCTCCAGTTGTACCGTCCCAACTTTCACTCTTATTCGTTCCAGGAGCGTTGGTCCAATCCCCGAGCAAGCTTTTAGCATCTATAGTATAGTTGCCCTTTGCTGCTGTATATTCTGCTACAATATAAGAGTTTACATCAAGGTCTGCAGCGGTAGTAGCATCGGTGATGGTGGGCAGGTCCACACCAAGTTTTGTTGCCACATTACGATTCAGCTCAGCAAATGCGGAATAAGTTGATGCAGCACCAACAAACGCAGTTGTTGCAGCTTCTAATGCATTCTTAGCTTCAATAAGAGCAGCCTTGTCTTCATTATTAACATCACCATAAGTAGTAATAGCAGAAACGAGATCTGCCTTTTCTTTACCAGTAACCGCAGCATAAGCAGCGTCATCTTTACTTTCGGTTGCAATACCGAGCGCAAACTCATAGTCAGCGATGTATGCTGAAAGGTCTTCGCCTTCTGTATATTTAGCATTATAGAATGAGAGCCATGAAATATTGCTGTTTTCAGCTACAGTAATCGTTGCTGTAAGTTTACCTTCTGCATCAGTTTCACCGACTGCAGTAAAGTTACCAATATAGAATGGACCTGTCTTGAAGATATTACCAGCTGAGATATCGACTGACTCACCAGCACCAACCTTCATAGTAATACCATTCTCAATTTTAGTCTTATCATTAGTCTGACGAACACGAGCACGAACGGTAAAAGAGTATGTCGTGTTTGCCTTCAGACCCGTAACAGTCGCAACAAGATCAGTTGCGCCAAGGCTGGCAGCATCACTGCCCCAATACTCAAAGAATGGAGCCAGGAAATCCGAGCCATCGTTAGCACCTTCAGTTGACCAAGTATTGATGTAAAGAGACTTATCGTAGTTTGCACACTGCTCGCCACCGATTGTCCATGCAGAGAGCAGAATATCGTCAATATTATTACTGGAATGCCAACCTGTACTATAAGCCACATTAGCGTTCAGGCCAGCAGCCGTGGCATCATCAAGAGTACCAGCTTCATAGTCGGTAACCCATGTACCATAATATGAATTGTAGGCGTCCGTAGTATATACATTAGTATTATCCAAAACTCCTTTCATCTTGTCAAGGTATGCCTTGGCAGAGGTATATGCTGAAATTGAGTTGTTAACAGCAGTTGTAGCAGATACAAGAGCCGATGTGGCTGTCTCCAAAGCAGTCTTCATTGCTGTATTTTGCGTTCCTTCTGTATTAACAGCATTTGCACCAGTATAATTCGATATCGCAGTTGTCAATGCAGAATACTCGTCTGCATTTAATTTAGCAGCTGCATCAGCATTTGTTTTGGCAGTATTGGCATTGGAAACAGCAGTATTATATGCAGCAATCTCCTCCGTTAGGTCAAAAGAATCAATCGAGTAAGAGAAATTGGCTTGATTTGAAGAAGACCTTACATAATAACGCGTTTTAGAGAGCGTCAAAGAAGAACTTATAGTTGTTGATGGAACATCTGTAATTTTAATATACCCATCGGTTGTATATACGATATTATTAAGTTCAGTAGCTGATAGGAGGTAACCTCCAGCTGTCTCAACATCAAAATAGTACCATTTATCAGCCTCCATTGCACCTCCTTCTGGTAGTGCTACGGCAAAGTCCATTACTAATTGGCCCAGATAATCAAGGACAAAATTATCGAAAATAACCCATTGGTCATTAGCAGTAATATTAATACCAACTTTTGCATTCGTTATTTCACTAGCAAAGAATTTTTCTACAGAATTAACATACAGGCCATCAGAAAATGCATCAGAAGCTCCATCCATGTTTGCAGTTGTACCTTCCCCGTTGGCATTAAAACCAGCTAATGTTGTTTTTTCATCATCAATATACAAAACAGGTCCTGCAGAACTTCCGTCCTGACGCCAGAAACCTTGGGCATAAAGCTTATATCGTCCAGCGGGCAATGTTTCTTTAATCTCCTGATAAATATCAGTAATTGCATGGAATTTTTCAGCACAACGATTGCTAACACGTCCACCAGGAACGATAACGGCATTATCATTCCATCCTTCAGAACCACCCCATGTTTTATACTCCCAAGGTGCATTCATCTGAGTATTTATGAGATAATGACTATAGTCACTAGCTGTCTCACGAGCAGTCTTAGGAATAAGGAGCCAATATGAATAACTATTTCCTGTATTTGCACCAACATTCACAGGGCAACCTGGATCTGTATTATTCACATCGAAGAAAAGATACTTATTATCACCGCTACTGACAGTGAAGGCATTGGTATAACCATCTAAATCAACTGGAGTGAATACCCAATCTGCATCATTTGTTCCTGTATCCACATAACCATTTGTCGTTAAATAACCGTCTTTTCTAGTTTTACGGTTGTTGAAAGATACATAATCAGTACGAATACTGAAACCATTTGTTGCAGTATTAAGTGTTAGGACACGTCCTGAGTTATCAACCGTAGCACGTGTACCATAGTTAAGTCCGTTTGTCAGAAACTGACCTGTACCAATGTTGTAGAGGAAATAGTCACCTCCAGCTGCTGGTTCCACTCCCACAGTGTAGGTGTGATTAAAGGAGGCCTGAGCATTAGCGCCCAGTCCGACCATTGCGGCAATAGCCGCAAGAAGAAGTTTGATTTTCTTCATAATAAGTTAATAGTTTAAAATTAGTTGATATTGAATTTATTGTTTATTACTTGTAGAGCTTTATTGTGGAGTCAGAGTCAAAGGAGAAGCCAAGAGCTAATTCAAGCAGTGGGCCGTCGAACTGAGATGCATAAGCATGTGCTCTCTCCCAAAGACTTATTTTTGTTTCTATTGATTTCATTCGTTCTATAAATGATGAATAAGTATGTCTATACCTATATTAATATATACATTAGTTGATATATTTAGCTAAATCGGGTACAAAGTTACGGAATTAATTAACCCATATCATGCGCGCTTCGTTAAAAATACTTAAAACGGCTAACCTTTTGTTTATTTAGGCAAAAAAGGACGCTTTTCCGGGGTTTATTGCAGCAAAAACGATCCCTTGGAGGCCTCAAATAAGGAGTTTTTCGCACGAATAATCATAAATTTAAAATTCCATGAATTCAAGACATGAATTGAATGATAAATCTCAAGACATAAATAAGCCCTCCAACGGAGCGCAAAACGTAAACCCTATGGAAAAGGAACTATATCAGTCGTTGCACTAAAGATGACGGATCACGCCGTGTATCCCAAATATCAAGGATATGTATAACATCATCGTGAATGAGATATACCAACTTATTTATGTGTCCAAACACTACACTCCTATACTCACCAGACATAGTCTCCAGCAACGGCTCAACAGGGCCTAATCGCGGGTTCTGTCTAAGGAGCCTGAGTATGTGACGGTAATCATCAATGAACCGCACTCTATATCTACTACCGAACTCCGTCTGAATAAAAAGTGCTGTACTTTTAAGCTGGAAGTCTGCCTGTTCAGATATAATAATTTTCACAACTTTCTGAAGTAGTTAAGTAGTCAGTAGTTAAAGAAGTTAAGCCAAATGTCGAAGAGTGTAAAATCAGCCGCAAGAGTAACGGCTTAACTACAGCCCGTAGGGCGAGTGAAGCGATAACTTCTTAACTTCTTAACTACAAGGATGTTGAGCAAATGCGAAACTTGAATATAATAAATTTCATACAGTCTCCGTCATCGATGGAACATCAGAAAAAAGGGACTCCAGTTCTTCTAAGGATTCCTCTGCCGTTTTGAATCGTCCTTCTGATATCTGCCGTTCACCATCAGCTACACGGTTCTGAAGCTCTTCAATAGTATATGGTGAGAATTGTTCCTGCTTACGAGAGCGTGTAATCAATTCACCCGTAAGCCAGAAAATATCAGAGGGCGACAGCGTCATTTGTATGTAGTCGCGCAGATGTTCAAGAGATTCTTTGCTCATAATCAAAAACATTTCTCAGCCGCAAAGATACTACTATTTCTTAAAACTATGAGCGAAAAACAGTTTTTTTAATACGTTTTCGGCAAATTAGGCACAAAAAAGGCTTTTCTGGGGTTCCTTGCAGCCACAAACAAGGTTCCTAAAGACACTTTAAGGGACAAAGAGAGAAAAAAACGCTTGCGGTGACACTTAGTACTTTCTTTTTGGGGCGCTACGCTTAAAATTAGGCGTATGGCTGATGCGGCTCAACGCGTGCAAATGAATTTCGGGCCATAGGCCTTATAATTTTTTGAATCAATTTTCTTGTAATTTTGAGGCCACAAGGCCGACCATCATCACGTTTTTTGGGGCGCTGCGCTTAAAATTGTAGAAAAATTGGTTTAGAAAATCTTAGTCGCTGCGCTCCAAAATTGGACAAGGGATGATTAGAATCTTTATTGGGAAAGACATTTCGGGCCGTAGGCCTTATAATTTTCCGAATGGATTTTCTTGTAATTTTGAGGCCACAAGGCCGACCATCATCACGTTTTTTGGGGGCGCTGCGCTTAAAATTGTAGAAAAATTGGATTAGAAAATCTTAGTCGCTGCGCTCCAAAATTAGGCATTGGCTGATGCGGCTCAACGCGTGCAAATGAATTTCGGGCCGCAGGCCTTATAATTTTTTGAATCAATTTTCTTGTAATTTTGAGGCCATCAGGCCGACCCTCAACACGTTTTTGGGCGCTGCGCTTAAAATTAGGCGTATGGCTGATGCGACTCAACGCGTGCAAATGAATTTCGGGCCATAGGACTTATAATTTCCCGAATGGATTTTCTTCTAATGTTGAGGCCATCAGGCCATCCAGTACATGCTATAATAGTTTGACCTTTTCTATTTCACCAGTTAACGGATCCCGTTTGTACCACTCTGAGAATAGACTATCATTACCAAAATTGATAATCATCCCATATTCTAAATGCGTAAGATGCATATAATTGAAGAGTTGATGTCGATGCTCTTTGCTTACAAAGTTTACAGCTTTGAGTTCAATAATGATATTGTCATTGACAACCAAGTCCATTCGATAGGTTTGTTCTAATTTAACATCATCCCAGAACATTGGTAGAGACACTTGATTTTCAACTTTATAACCTTTTTCTTTCAATAGGTATTTGAGTGCTGCCTCGTATGCTGACTCTAAAAGACCACTATGGTACTTTCGATGTACTCGCATTGCTTCGCCTGTAATGACTCTAAAGAACTCATATTCTTTGTTATTCTCTTCGATTAGATTCATACTTTTATATGATAATATTGTGATTGTAATTGTGGGGGCGCTGCGCTTAAAATTGTAGAAAAATTGGTTTAGAAAATCTTAGTTGCTACGCTCCAGAAATTAAGTAGAGGCTGATGTGGCTCAGTACAAGCAATCCATTTCGGGCCGCAGGCCTTATAATTTTTTGATTTAATTTTCTTCTAATTTTAAGGCCGAGAGGCCGACCTTCAACATGTATTAGGGGCGCTGCGCTTAATCTTTGCTCAAAAATTATAATTTATTCAGTTGGAACCAAGGAACCTAATGTGTGTTGGTTTATTACTTGTTGTATATCAGGGATTACAGATTTGTGCAGTCAGCCACGGCTTTCCAAAACTCCACTTTCTCTTCCGCAGTCAAAGGAGTCCAACCGTGTTCTACAGCCCATGCATGAGCCTCTTCTATTCTATTTCTCTGAGTATTGCTCATTTTAAATGAATAAGTTTGTCTGTTCCTATATTAAAAGTATAAATTAGTTGATGTTTTTAGCTAAATCGGCCACAAAGTTACAGAATTAATTGACCGACATCGTCGGCGCTCTGTTAAAATTGTTTAACCAAAGCTTTTGGGAGGCTGTTTAGGCACTTAAAATGACTCTTTCGGGGTTCCTTAAAGCCAAACGCTGGGGCATGGAGGCATCAATTAATGAAAAAACTAAAAGTGGTGACCCATAGTACACGTTTTGGGGGCGCTGCGCTTAAAATTGTAGAAAAATTGGTTAAAAAAATCTTAGTCGCTACGCTCCAGAAATTAAGTAGAGGCTGATGTGGCTCAGTACAAGCAATCCATTTCGGGCCGCAGGACTTATAATTTCCCGAATGGATTTTCTTGTAATTTTGAGGCCATCAGGCCGACCCTCAACACGTTTTTGGGCGCTGCGCTTAAAATTGTAGAAAAATTGGTTTAAAAAATCTTAGTCGCTACGCTCCAGAAATTAAGTAGAGGCTGATGTGGCTCTGTACAAACTAAATGATTTCTGGCCGCAGGCCTTATAATTTCCCGAATGGATTTTCTTGTAATTTTGAGGCCACAAGGCCGACCCTCAACACGTTTTTGGGCGCTGCGCTTAAAATTATAGAAAAATTGGTTTAGAAAATCTTAGTCGCTACGCTCCAAAATTTAAGTATAGGCAGATGTGGCTCAGTACAAGCAATCCATTTCGGGCCGCAGGCCTTATAATTTTTTGAATGGATTTTCTTGTAATTTTGAGGCCATCAGGCCGACCCTCAACACGTTTTTGGGCGCTACGCTTAAAATTATAGAAAAAATGGTTTAGAAAATCTTAGTCGCTGCGCTCCAAAATTGGACAAGGGATGATTAGAATCTTTATTGGGAAAGACATTTCGGGCCGTAGGCCTTATAATTTTTTGAATCAATTTTCTTGTAATTTTAAGGCCACAAGGCCGACCATCATCACGTTTTTTAGGGGCGCTGCGCTTAAAATTATAGAAAAATTAGTTTAGAAAATCTTAGTCGCTACGCTCCAAAATTAGGCATTGGCTAATTCGGCTCAACGCGTGCAAATGAATTTCGGGCCATAGGACTTATAATTTTCCGAATGGATTTTCTTGTAATTTTGAGGCCATCAGGCCGACCTAAGTCCCATAAAAAAAAGAAATATTCTACGGACTAGAAGGACTAAAAGGACAGATAAACGCTCAGAGAAGGATGAATAAAATGCGTTTTAGCATACTAAAAGTGGTAAAATAGTGCGTTTTAAGAATTTATTTTTGGTAAAATAGTGCGTTTTAAGAAATAAAATAAAATTTCCAGGAAAAAACTACCGAATGTACCGAAATTCCGTCTAAGGCTCTGATTATCAAATATTCCATCTTCGGTAGATTTATCGAAAATGTACCGCAAATGTACCGCAAATGTACCGCAAATGTACCGCAAATGTACCGAAGGTCTGTCTAAACATGGGCAAAGGTGATAGGCTGACGAGCGGTTTGGACAAGGTATAGCTGCCGTTGGGCCGAGGGGAAAGAGTCACTCTTGCTGGGACTGTTCATCGTGAGACGGCCGTCTCAGATTCAGGTGACGGCTGTCTCATGGTCGTGAGACGGCCGTGTCAGGTTCGTGAGACGGCTGTCTCAGATTCAGGTGACGGCCGTCTCATGATTATGACACGGCCGTCTCAGAACAAACAGAGCTTGGAGGGACAAGAAATAGCCCCGCGTCCAGAAGGTCGCGGGGCTAGTGAAAATTGTTAAGAAGAGATATGAAGATAAATGGAGATATGCCGCTTATCAGCGCCGAAGATAGAGGACAATACTCTGTCAGCGGTTCTCATGCAACAAAGCTAACGTCTTTTATCTACTTCTATCTTCTTCTTTCTACCTCTATCTACAAAGCAAGCGGAGCTTGCGAAAGTAGAATAAATTATTGGTCAAATAAGGCAAGTCTATAGTTTCTCGCCGAACGCGAGGTCGCCGGCATCTCCGAGACCCGGAACGATGTAGGAGTGGGAATTGAGTTCTGGGTCTATGGCTGCACACCAGAGGGTGATGTCATCGCGGTCTGCGAAGACCTGCTCAAGATTTTGCACACCCTGACGGGAAGCGATGACGCTAACGAAATGGGTGCAGGCGGGCAGGCCGCGAGTGACGAACGCCTTGTAAGCCAGTTCCATGCTCTCACCCGTGGCCAGCATCGGATCGACGAGCAGCAGGGTGCGGCCGTTCAGGTCGGGGGTTGCGATGTACTCGATATGTACATCCACCTCGCGGCACTCCTTATCCTTGTAATAGCGGTAGGCGGATACGAAGGCGTTGTCAGCCCCGTCGAAGATATTCAGGAAGCCTGTGTGAAGAGGCAGTCCGGCGCGGAATACTGTGCCGACGACCAGCTGATTGTCGAAAGTGGAGGCTTTGGCCGTTCCGAGCGGCGTCTGCACCTCTTTCTCGCTGTAATTGAGGGTTTTGCTGATTTCGTAGGCAATCATTTCGCCGATACGCTCCAGATTGCGGCGGAAGCGCATACGGTCGTTTTGGATGCTCACGTCGCGCAGTTCGGCGACATAGCGGTTGATCACGGAGTTCGTGGTGCTGAAATCGATTAGGGTCATAACGGAAGGGGGTTATCTCGTGTTACTTACTACGAGGGTGTTGCTCATCTGATTGTAGGAGACACGATAGCGATAGAGGCTGATGCCGGTGGTGTCGCTATTCATTATGCCGAGGTTGTTGAGGTCGTATTGTCGTGTGCAGCGCTGGCAACGGGCTATACCGCCGTCCTGCAGTCTGAGGCGGCGCGATATGCCACGTTCCTCGTAGCAGTTCGGACAACTGAGTTCATAACAGACCACGCGGGAGACATCGGCTCCCATCTCGGGGATATTGGGCAGTCCGATGATGAGGCCGTCGAGACCGAGGACGAGGGTGACGCGCTGGTCTATGAGCGAGCGTCGAATGGGTGTGCTGCTATGCGGCGAGGCAAAGACGATGTTGTCGCCGTCCGGAGTCACGGTGCAGAACTGCCCCATGTTGTTCACCGCCGTATATAGTTCTGGCGCGGAGGTTACAGGGGTGAAGGTGAAATAAGCCGGCCAATGGGCATAGGTGTCTTCGGCGGGGGAACAAGAAACAAGAGTTAAATGTAAAATGTAAAATGTAAAAAGGAGGGGAGTAGAATGAGGAAAGCAGGGTGTTTTCTCTTTCATAATTGTCAACTGTCAATTATCCAATTAGTTGTGCTTCGGCTTGTTCTGCCCGCTCGAAGTGGCAGTCTGCGAGAGTCTGTTCCATGAGGGCACGGATGCGGTCGGTGCATAGGTTGCCGATGCTCCCGGCGTGGGTGTGATGCACCTCCTTAT
>Ga0247610_10006359_pt1 | contig 12296 bp, 12 predicted proteins | sample 174DNAGHGhighgp2_FD_193483 | JGI IMG/M metagenome (GOLD analysis project Ga0247610, IMG submission 193483) | Sheep rumen microbial communities from Palmerston North, Manawatu-Wanganui, New Zealand - 1742 DNA GHGhigh gp2 | ecosystem: Host-associated > Mammals > Digestive system > Stomach > Rumen...
CCGATTCGGTTCAGCCTGAAGAGGAAGCAGATGTCGGCGGCACAAACTTGCAACAGCGCCACAGCGTGATGCTCTCCCTTGCGAAAAGTTGGCCGCGTCTCGGTGTCGAAACCAAGCAATGGCTGTCGCAACAGATATTCCACAGCCCTCTCAGCCACGGACACACTATCCACTACTTCTATCCTGCCCTCGAAAACCGCCACCGGCAGCTCCGCAATACGTTCTTTCGGGAACTTACTGTAGAACGTCCTCATCGTCCAAGGCATTTAACGTGTAACGCAACTGGTGCAGACGTCGCAGTGTGTCGAGCACGGCCTGTCCCCAGTAGAGTTCGAAGGCATCCATCACAGCCCACAGCGCGTCGTGCATACAATCCTCTATGCGTTCCTGATAGACCGCCACAAAGTTGCGCAACGCCTGATACGTGTCGGCCAGGCCCTCGCTCACCGACTGCCAGCGCATCTCCTCTGCGCCTGTCTCGGCAATGGCCAGCGTCTCGTACTCGTCGGCGTCGCCCATGATTTCCCACACCGAGTTGCGAATAAAGTCATAGTCCGCCTCCGTCACCTTATCGTCGGGCAGAAAGTCTCCGTTGCTCTCCACCTTGGGCAGCAAAGCCGCTTTCATGTAGAGCAGCGGCAGCAATCGCAGCATCTCGGCCACGAACTCGTCGCGTTTGCGCCCCGCACACTGCTCAAGGCTGACACACACTTGTGCAGCCACAGTCACGAATTCCAGCGTGTCGTGCGCATAAATTCTCTTCTCCATATCGTTCTGCACTTTCAACGTGCAACTATTTTCCGTGCAAAGTTACGAAAAGTTGAGCGCAGAACAAAGAAAACCATCTGTCTTTTTCTTTACCTTATAATATAACGAACGAAAAAATCTGTGCCGACACATCTATTTCGGTTTTTATTCGTATCTTTGCGCCTGATTAAAAAGAGACAACTCAGATGGCTGAAAGCAAAAATAAGAAGACAAAAGGCAAAAGCGAGCCCGGACGGCTGAGCCGCATGTTCGGTTGGCTGAAGAAACATACAGAAGACCCTGAGGCAGCACCGGCCAAGGGCGATAAAAAGAAAGGAAAAGGCGAAGGCAACGAGCGTTTCGTGTGGGGCGCTGTGCTGGCGCTGGTGGCCATATACGTGCTGCTGGCCATGATATCTCACCTCTTCACAGGTGCCGACGACCAAAAGCTCTTCCAGGAAAGTGTGACACCATACACGGCAAAGAACTGGATGGGCCCGTGGGGCGCTTATGCGTCACATTATATCATGGATTACTGCTTTGGCGTGTCGAGCATCTTGCTTCCCATCTTACTTTTGGCCACAAGTGTTCGCATCATGAACATTACGAAAGTGCGCCTGCACAAGTGGTTTCTCAACTGCACCGTGCTGATGGCATGGTGCTCGGCGTTTGCAGCCTACGTGGTGGCACATGTTTCGTTTGCCCGCGACAGCTACATAGTGTGGGGCGGCATGATAGGACGCGAAGAAGTAAACCTGATGGAAGAACATATCGGGCAAGGCGGCGTACTGATAGCTTTAGCAATCGTTTTTCTGCTCTATCTGGCTTACGTGAGCGACGAGGCAATCAGCACTTTGCGAGGCTGGATGACATTTAAGAAGGATGAAGACACGACCTCAGACGTGACGCAGACTGACGGCGAAACGACGGAGACAGAAAACGACGAGGAGGACGGCACAGACGAGACGCCGGAACCCAAGGAACCGCTGATGCCCTTCGAGGACAGCCCGACGACGACCGCCACCGTGGTGGACTTCGGACAGGTGCAGACGGGACAACCCATTCCACTGAAGCCCGGCGAACAGGAACTGCCCATCGAAATAGAGCAGCCGGAGGAGAAGATGGAGATTATGGTGGGACAGAATCCAGAAGAGGCGACTGTGACGGACGAAGGCGCGCTTGAACCCTACGACCCGAAACTGGATTTGGAATACTATAAATACCCGACACTGGATTTGCTGAAGAAGTACGACTCGAACTCCACGGCCATCGACGAAGAAGAGTTGCGCAGCAATCGCAACCGCATCGTGCATGTGCTCCAGACTTTCGGTGTGGAAATCAGCAACATCAAGGCCACCATCGGTCCGACCATCACGCTCTATGAGGTGATACCGGCTCCGGGCGTGCGCATCACAAAGATAAAAAATCTGGAAGACGACATCGCGCTGAGCCTTTCGGCACTTGGCATCCGCATCATCGCACCTATCCCCGGCAAGGGCACCATCGGCATTGAAGTTCCGAACGCAAAGCCGCAGATGGTTTCGATGGAGAGTATTATAAACAGCAAGAAGTTCCAAACTTCCGAATACGAGCTACCCATCGCGCTGGGCAAGACAATCACGAATGAAGTCTTCATGGTGGATCTGGCTAAGCTGCCGCACCTACTTGTGGCAGGTGCCACCGGACAAGGCAAGTCGGTGGGACTGAACGCTATCATTACGAGTCTGCTCTACAAGAAGCACCCAGCCGAGCTGAAACTCGTGATGGTAGACCCGAAGAAGGTGGAATTCAGCGTTTACAACCCCATTGTGAACCATTTCCTCGCGCAAGTGGAAGGCAATGAAGACACCGAAGAGCCGATTATCACAGATGTGAACAAAGTAATCCAAACGCTGAAAAGTCTCTGCGTGGAGATGGACACGCGCTACGACCTGCTGAAGCGAGCACGCGCCCGCAACGTGAAGGAATACAACGAGAAGTTTAAGAATCGCGAACTCAACCCCGAGCACGGCCACAAGTTCATGCCCTACATCGTGGTCATCATAGACGAGTTCGGAGACCTGATAATGACGGCAGGACGCGAGATAGAACTTCCAATAGCCCGCATAGCTCAGCTGGCACGTGCCGTAGGTATTCATATGATTATTGCCACGCAGCGTCCTACGACAAACATCATCACCGGCACCATCAAAGCCAACTTCCCGGCACGCATGGCATTCAAGGTGGCATCGGTGGTGGACAGCCGTACGATACTCGACCGCACGGGTGCCAACTAGTTGGTGGGCAAAGGCGACATGCTGTTCCTCTCGGGCAGCGAGCCAGTTCGCGTGCAGTGTGCCTTCGTAGATACGCCCGAGGTGGAAAACATTGCCAGCTTCATCGCGTGCCAGCAAAGTTATCACCACCCGTTCCCGTTGCCCGAAGTGGCACTTGAGGGAGACGAAGGCGGTGAAGGCCCCGACGTTGACATGAACCACCTCGATCCCATGCTGCCAGAAGTGGCTCGCATGGTGGTGACAGAGCAGAGCGGCAGCACCAGCATGATTCAGCGCAAGTTCAGTATCGGATACAACCGCGCGGGACGTCTCATGGATCAGCTCGAGAAAGTGGGCATCGTAGGCCCCGCCAAGGGCAGCAAACCGCGCGAAGTGCTCTGCGCCACAGAGACAGAACTGCAAAACAAGCTTAACAATATCTGAAACCACACGTGAAAAATGAAAAAGTACATGACATTTCTGCTGCTACTGGCCGTCGCACTGACCACAGCCACGGCCGAAAATAACGGCCGGCGTGTGCTGGATAAGGCAGCGAACTATATAAAGAAGAGCGGAGACGTGCGCGTGACGTTTAGCGCCACGAGTTTCAGCGGCACCAACGAGCAAGGCACAGTCAGCGGCACCATGTTGCTGCAGGGCAACCGCTTCTGTGTGAGCACCGACGAGATGCAGACATGGTTCGACGGCAAGACGCAGTGGACCTACGTGCCCGAGAACGGCGAGGTTAACGTCACAGAGCCGACGGAGAAGGAGATGCAAGCCGTAAACCCCTACTCCTTCATGCAGATTTACAAGAAAGGCTATCGCACCACCATGCGTGAATCCACACTGCGAGGCGAGAAAACTTACGAGGTGCACCTGCTGGCGCGTAATGCAGACAACGCAGCACAGGAGATATACGTCGATGTGCGGCAAAGCGACTACCGTCTGCTCTGCGTTCGTGTGCGGCAAGACAACATTTGGAACCGCATCAGTCTGAAGACTTTTGCCGGCAACCAAAATTTTTCGGCCAGTGAATTCACGTTCCCCAAAGAGAAATACCCCGATGCAGAAATCATAGACCTGCGCTGACGAATCACAACAAAGATACGACAAAACACAACATACCAAAGAAATGAAACACCACAGTTTACTTATCATCGGCAGCGGCCCGGCGGGCTACACGGCTGCCATATATGCCGGACGTGCCGGTCTGGAACCTGTCATTGTGGAAGGAATGCAACCCGGCGGCCAACTTACCATCACCACCGAAGTGGAAAACTTCCCGGGCTTTCCGCAGGGCATAGACGCCAATCAACTGATGATGGACATGCGCACACAGGCAGAACGCTTCGGAGCCAAGATTATCTCCGGCACGATCACACGCACTGACCTGTCGCAAGCGCCCTACCGCCTTTGGACCGACAGCGACGACGAACTGACAGCCGACAGCATCATCATAGCCACCGGCGCCAGCGCCAAATATCTGGGACTCGACGACGAGCAGAAATACATGGGACAGGGCGTCTCGGCCTGCGCCACGTGCGACGGTTTCTTCTATCGCAAGAAGATTGTGGCCGTGGTGGGCGGCGGAGATACAGCCTGTGAGGAGGCACTCTATCTGGCCGCACTTGCCGCGAAGGTCTATCTCATCGTGCGAAAACCATTCCTGCGCGCCAGCCAAATCATGCAACAGCGAGTAGTGGAGAACGAGAAGATAGAAATTCTTTTTGAGACCAATACGCTGGGACTTTACGGCGAGAACGGAGTGGAAGGCGCACACCTTATTTATAAAAAAGGAGAGGACGGCGAACGGAAATACGACTTGCCAATAGACGGATTCTTTCTTGCCATCGGCCATCGCCCGAATAGCGAGGCATTCCGCCCGTGGGTGAAAACCGACGAGACGGGTTACATCATGACCGAGGGCGCCTCGCCACGCACAGGAATACCCGGCATTTTTGCAGCGGGCGACGTGGCAGACCCATATTACAGACAAGCCGTGGTGGCTGCGGCCAGTGGTGCCAAAGCTGCCATTGAAGCCGAAAAATATCTGAAAAGCCTATGACAAAGTTTCAGCTCTACAAACTCATCCGACAGCACAGCAAACTGAAGGATGAGAGACATCCCATGTTCGAAAAGAACCGCTTCATGAAGTTCCTGGCCATCTTCATGTGGCTGTATTATGCCGCCATTCTGGTATTCATGGGCGTGATGCTGCCGTCGGGATTCCGCGGAATGTACAATGGCGTGGCTGCTTTCCACGTGCTGGACGGCTTCGTCTTGTGGCTTCTCATTACGGACTTCTGGATTCGGTTCGTGCTACAGGAGACGCCGGCCCAGCAAGGCCGCGCTTACGCCTTACTGCCTATCCGTCGCTCGTTCCTGATGAACGTATATCTCATTCAGTCCGGTTTCAGTTGGGGCAACCTTTTCTGGGGCTTCATGCTGGTGCCGTTCGGTCTGCTCACAGTTATGCCGCTGCTAGGCTTCGGAAGTCTCTGCACGTGGCTGCTCGGCTGGTGGATGCTGTGCATTCTCAACGGTTTCTTCTATCTATTCATCCGCACGCTCATCTCGAAGCACATGGCGTGGACGTTGCTGCCAGCCGCCATACACGCCGCACTCATCTGCCTGATGGTCGTACCGAAGCATAACATGCTCGACATTCCGCTCACCGAGTGGATGTACCAGTACGCCCTCGGTCACTGGTGGGCCTTCCTCGCCACGGCTGCAGCCATCGGCCTGATGTATTGGGCAAACTACAAGCTGCAAATGTCGATGGTGTACAACGAAGTGGCAAAAAAGGAGGAAGTGGAGATGAAGAGTGCCACACAAATGAACTTCCTCAACCGTTACGGCGCGCTTGGCGAGTATCTGAAGTTGGAAATGAAGATGCGAATGCGCAACAAGACCGTACGCCTGCAATTTCTCACGCTGTTGGGCTGCATGTTGCTGCTGAGCGGACTACTCTACTTTACCGACATTTACAACGGCTCATTCATGCGCTCGTTTATTTGTCTCTACGACTACGCCGTGCTGGGACTCACCATGCTGGTGACCATCATGTGCCACGAAGGAAACTACATGGACGGACTGATGAGCCGACGCGAGAGCATTCTGAAACTGCTTTACGCAAAGTTTTATTTCAACAGCCTCGTACTGCTGCTGCCCTTTGTGCTCGTGGTTCCGCTGATGATAGCCGGCAAGATTTCCGTGTGGATGAATCTCGGCTACCTGTTCTTTACCATCGGCGTGCTTTATCCGCTGTGCTTCCAGATGGCAGTTTACAATCGCGACACGCTGCCGCTTAACACGCGCCTCACCAGCAAGCAAGGAAGTTGGCAGCAACAAGTCATCACCATCGTGGCGCTTTTCCTGCCCATCGGCATAGAAAAAATCGGCCTCCTGCTCCTTGGCGAGCCGTGGGGCTACGTACTGTTGATAGCATTCGGCATCGTGGGACTTGCCACACATCGTTTGTGGCTACAGAACATTTACACGCGATTTATGCAACGTCGCTACGTGAACATGGACGGTTTCCGTGCAAGCCGTGGCAGCTGACACCAATAAAAACACACAGAATTATTACGCTAAAACTCCAAACATCATGGAAATCAAAATAGAGAATCTAAAAAAGTGCTTCGGCGAAAAAGTGGCCGTAAACATCAGCGAATTCACCATACACGACGGCGAAGTGCTGGGACTCGTGGGAAACAACGGTGCCGGCAAGAGTACCCTCTTCCGCCTCATGCTCGACCTCATCAAAGCAGACGAGGGCCGCGTGCTGATGGGCGACACAGACGTATCGAAGACCGAGGAATGGAAAGATTGGACAGGCGCTTACGTAGACGACTCCTTCCTCATCGACTACCTGACACCCGACGAATACCTGCAATTCATAGCCCGAATCACAGGCAAGACAGAGCAGGAGTTGCAAAACTTCCTTGCAGATTTCGAACACTTCATGGCAGGCGAAGTTTGCGGCCAGAAGAAACTCATCCGCAACCTCTCGGCAGGCAACAAACAGAAGCTTGGCATCGTGGCCGCCATGCTGCTGCATCCCAAGATTCTCATTCTGGACGAGCCGTTCAACTTCCTCGACCCGTCGAGCCAAAGCGCCATAAAGCACCTGCTCACCAAATATAATCAGGAAACAGGCGCCACCATCCTTGTTTCGAGCCACAACTTGCAGCACACGGTGGACATCTGCCCGCGCATTGCGCTGCTCGAAAACGGTGTTATCATACGCGACATTGCCAATCACAACGGCGAGGCTATTGCCGAACTCGAAAACTACTTTGAAGTATGAAACGTCACATCCTACTTTTCTCACTGATGTTGTTGGCTGCAACAGCCAATGCGCAAGACCTGACAGGCCGCACCTATGCTTGCAAGGATGTGGAGGCCCTGCGCGAGTTTGTCACCGCAGCGGTGACAGGCGACAGCACATCCACTGGCCTAAGTAAGGGAATAGACAAAGGTCTCACCACATTTTTCCGCCTTTGCGACATGCAAATGGAGTTCCGATTCAAGGAAAATCAGCAGGTGCAGACACACCTCAGCATGACAATCAACGACGAACTGGCCAAGAAGGCTCGCCTCGGATGGGCAAAACGTCAGATGGTGAACCTCATGCTGAAGACAACCGTCACAGGCATGAACAAAACGGAGCCTTACACCGTGGAAAACCGGCTTATCACCACGGAGCAAGGCAACTCCATGCTGCTGTCGGAGAGCGCCGATTCGCTCGAGATAGGCACGGCAGACGAAAAGAAGAACCTTGTTTTCAAGTTAGAAAAGTAAAAGAATCGGGGCCGCACATGCGACCCCGTTTTTTATACCTTAGGCAAAGTCCACGGATTGCGGTACTCTTTGCAGAGATAGCTGTCAGCCTCCGCGTCGTGGAACGTGGCGCCGGCGCGGATAAGCGTCGGAGCCAGAAAAAGTCCGGCTCCCAGCATCGATGAACGCTGCAAAAAGTATCTTCGCTTCATAGTATTAATAAGGTATAAAAGGTTATTTTCTCAGAATCGTGCGCACCACAAACCAGCCGTGCATGCAGATTGCAGCGGGCCAGCTGTAGTGATGCGCCATGATACGCAGCCTTTCCTTCAGCGACTTGCGGTGATTCTTCGTCGTTGTACCCTCCTTCAGGTAGTCGGTAAGCGCTGTATGTGTATTAACGAAGCGCAGGCGACGCCGTTCGGCACGCTTCATCACACGGATACACCAGTCGTAGTCGGCGGAGTAGCGATAACGCAGATTGTACGCCTCCTCGCGCGCCAAGTCCGTGCGCACATAGAAACTCTGGTGGCACACCAGCATGCCGAGCAGGAACGAGCGTGACGTCAGTTTCTCGGGCGCAGAATGCTCGCGTTTCCCAGCCACGTTTCCGTCATCGTCCACTATGTTTGTCTGGCCATACACGACAGCAGGATTCTTTGGCGAGCCCTTATGCCAGCAAGCACACTTGGCAACAATCGAAAGTGTGCGTTCGTTGCAAAATTTGTCGCCCGCATTCAGGAAAACGATGTAGTCGCCCGTGGCTTGCTGCAGGGCCTTATTCATAGCATCGTAGATACCTTCGTCGCGTTCCTGCACGAGGCGGATGGAATGCGGCACTTCGGCATTGGAATTCTGCTCTACGTATCGCTGCACAAGACCGAGTGTGCCGTCGCTCGAACAGCCGTCGATTATCAGATGCTCCACACGCGGATATATCTGTCGCTGCACACTTTCCAACGTGCGGCCAAGCGTTGTCTCGGCGTTATAAGTCACCGTGGCGACGGTGATGAGTGGCAGTTCGCTATTCCTCTCTTGGTTCATTTATTTCCACTTACAGATTTGCTTTTTCATCGTCCAGTTCGCCATAGACTTCCATATAACGACGCACCACATGGCTTTCGCCGAACAATCGCGCAGCGTGGGAGGCAGCCTCGGTGCGCATGTCGTGCTCCAGACAGTAGCGTATGCCGTCGGCCAGGTCCTCCACATCGCGCAGCTTTGCCACGTATCCGTTCTTCTTGTGCTCTATCATTTCGGGAATTCCGCCCACGGGAAATCCCACGCAGGGCGTGCCGCAGCTCATTGCCTCAGCAATGGTGTTGGGCAGGTTCTCCAGCAGGCTGGGTGTGACGAACACATCCACGGCCGAATAGAGGCGAGCCATCTGGTGCTCATCTGTGACATACGGAATACTGTATATCGGCATCTGAAATTCCGGACGAGAATTATTCCCCACCACGACGAAAGCTACATCTTCCTCCGGCCGGAAACGGAAGCTGGCTTGAATGAGCAAGTCGATGCCCTTCATCTTGTCGGCCACATTGCAGGCGGCAAAGAGCACCAAGTGCTGCCCCAGCGGAAGACCAAACTCGCGGCGGGCCTCGTCGCGCTCATGGGGATAGAAGATGTCGTGTGGCACAGGATTTGGGATGGCCGTCACACTGTGCCCAGCGGTGAGCGGGCTGCGGCGTGCCAAGGCTGCCGTCCACTGGCTGCAGCCGACAAATGTCAGACAGTCGGCTGTCGTATCGCCGTATATGACCTGCTTTTTTTTGAAAACGGCGTGTGGCAATCGGCCTTTCAACCGCCAGCAATTTTGGCAGCCACGCTCGAATTCCGAACAATCTACGCTGTGATGGCAGACAGCCGTCACGGGCCAGTGGTCGTGGAGCGTCCAGACCACACGCTTGCCGCTGCGTAGAATCTTGCGAATGGACTTCAGACTCAGAAATCCCTGGTTCACCCAGTGCAAATGTATCACGTCGGCCTCGCGAAACTCGGGCAAGCGTGTGATGTCCGTGCCGCACGAAGCGATATCAACGGCCCACAGCCCGTCGAAGCTGAACCCGTTGGCAATAAAAATTCTCAGCCGTTCCCATGCCTTGTCCCATTTCGTCTGACGGACGCGAACCGTCGTCATGGCGTCTGTCTGCTTATCGCGCACAAGCATCTTGGCCTGCACGCCATTATTTATGAGGGCGCGACAAAGACGGTTGGCTGCAATAGCCGCGCCGCCGCTTCGCTCGCTGGTACTTACTATCAGGACTCGCATCTATTCTTGCGCTATAAAGACTTTACTTATAAACTATAAATCCGAAAAACTTGCGGTCCATCACTTGAATTCTTCCTTTCCCATCCACTTCTTCACGCGGCGGGCAAACGACTGTCGGATGTAACCGAGATTGCCGTGACGCAGATTGAGCCACAGTTCCTCCAGCGAACGCCATATTTTCACCCACGGATGTCCCCACCCCATGATGCGGTAGGCACGCTGGCGATAGGCCACATGTTCGATGAGATGTGTGGGATGCTGGATGGGCGCCTCCAGTTCGAAACGCTGCATCTCGAAGATTCGTCGGTAACCACGCGGCAGCGTGTCGAGCGAACCGCCGAAATGTGTGGAACCGGCCGTAGCGCCCAGATTGTTTATCATGTTGCGCCGTGGCACGATGCACACGCCACCCGAGAGCAGCAGGTGCGCCCAGAAAATTGTCTCGTAGAAAGCCTTGCCTTGCTCCCTGTGACGCCTACACATCGGCAGGAAGTCGGTACGATACCGACGCTCGCGCACCAGATTCTCGAGGCGACGGACTGCCGTTTTGTCGTCGAGCCATGTGTAATGCTCGTCCCACTGGTTCACAACGCGCCGCCACGAGGCCCAGCCCCAAATGCTGAAATAGGTGGAAAAGAAGTAGTCGGCACCGGCATCGGGCGTTGTCTCTTCGACGTTGAAGCCCGAAATCATGGTCACCCGAGTGTCGTTTTCGTAGCGGTCAAGCATCTCCTTGCAGAAACGGAAGAAGGAAACGCTCGGAACGTCGTCATCCTCCAGCACAACGCACTTATCGGCCAGCGAAAATGCCCATTTCTGAGAGATAAACTCCGAGGGGTCGCAACCGAAATTGCGCTCCTGATAGAAATGCTGCACATCGCACTCCCAGTCCACATGGCTCACCACCTCGCGGCAGGCCATGATGCCCGGCATGTCGCGTTCGTCGCGCGGACCATCCTGATACAGGAAAAGACGCGACGGCCGTGCCTTCCGAACCTCGGCAAACACTTTCGAGAGTTGTTCTGGCCGATTGAAAAACAGAATCAGTACGGCAATATCTATTTCAGCTGCATTCATGTGGGCAAAGTTACGCAATTTCCAAGAAAATGCAAAGTGTAGGCCAAAGTTTTGCATGTTAAACGATTTTTGCGTACTTTTGCACAGAGAATGTGAAGCGATATACCGAAAACACATGAAACGATTATTTACGACATTAGCCGCGATAGCCGTGGCACTGAGTATGGAAGCACAGCAATACAAGTCCGTCCCGACAGAAATTTGGCCGAAGAAAGTGCCGGGAGCCACCAAGGCAAAAGCGATGCCAAAGCTACAAGAGAACGACCCCGAGCATTGGGTCGAAGTAACCAGCCCTACGCTCGAGATTTTCCGCCCGACAACGCAGTCGAACGGCCAGGCCGTAGTGGTCTGCCCGGGCGGGGCGTACAACATTCTGGCCTACGTAAAGGAAGGACAAGAGATTGCAGAGTGGCTTGCCGCACAGGGATATACGGCCTACGTGCTGGCATATCGCGTGCCCAAGCAGCGCGACGGTGCTTTGCAAGACTTGTTCCGCTCCATCCGACTCGTCAGAAAAGCAGGATTTCAGAAGGTAGGATGCATCGGCTTCTCTGCCGGCGCAAGTCTGTGCTGTCGTGCAGCCACCCGCTTCGGCGAGGAGACATATAATAAGGTGGACGCCGCAGACCAGCTGGTGCAGCGACCCGACTTTGCCATGCTAATCTATCCGGCTTACCTGGCAGACGGGCCAGACCACACGCTGACGCCGGAGTTGCTCGTGTCGAAGGAGACGTCGCCCATGTTTGTTTGGGGAACACAGGACGACGTACACAGCGGGCCAAGCACGGCAACAATCCTGTATGCCATGCAACGAGCCGGCGCACCCATAGAAGTTCACTATCACGTACAAGGCGGCCACGGCTACGGTATGCGGGGCGACGGCGCCGGCCGCATCTGGCCGAAGTTGGCAGAGCAGTGGCTCACGCGCCAACGCTAAACAGCGAGAAAACAAAATGAAAAAGGCTCGAGTTAAACTAAGAACTCGAGCCTTTTTACGTGTCCGCCTTCCACTTTGTCGAGGTCGGGCAAGCGCATGTAGTCGCCGAACTGCTTCGTCAGCATTTCGTGCGCGCGGCCCGGCACGGAGAGTTGCAAGCCCTCAAACGTGTGCGTCGAGAGCGGAAAGATGTCATGCAAATCGTAAACAATGTGGAACG
>Ga0247610_10006361_pt1 | contig 12292 bp, 7 predicted proteins | sample 174DNAGHGhighgp2_FD_193483 | JGI IMG/M metagenome (GOLD analysis project Ga0247610, IMG submission 193483) | Sheep rumen microbial communities from Palmerston North, Manawatu-Wanganui, New Zealand - 1742 DNA GHGhigh gp2 | ecosystem: Host-associated > Mammals > Digestive system > Stomach > Rumen ...
TAGAGGCAGGCCAGGATGAGGTAGATGATCAGGATGGCGATGCCGTAGATGAGGACGGTTTCGTTGGAACCTGCGCTTTCGGCCTCCTCTCGGGCCATGCCACCGTATTCGTAGCCATAGTCCGGAGGCATAACCTCAGCCATCACCTCGTCAACTGCTGTACGCACGTGAGCGGTGGTGTAACCGGGCGCGGGCATGAGAGACATGTTATAGCATGGGAACAGATTGAAACGGCGTTCTTGGGAGGAACCCATACCCGTTTTCAGCGTGACAAATTCGGATGCCGGCGCCATTCCGCCTGAAGTGGGGACGAAAATCTGGTTCAGTGTGCTCGGTTCCATGCGGTAGTGGTCATCTGCCTCGATCAGCACTTGATAGACTTTTCCGTACTGGATGTAATTGCCGATATACCGGCCGGCGAGGTTTGCGCCAATGGTATTGATGACCGTCTTCGGGGAGACACCTTTGCGTTTGCAGGCGGCAGGGTCAATGGTCAGGCGGTACTTGGGGTAATCCTGCGAATAGGAAGAGGCAGCGAGGGCGACCTCAGGGCGGGATTGCAACTTCTGGGCGAACTCGGACGACGAATTGACAAACGTCTGGTTGTCGCCGGATCCCGAGCGGTCCTGCAGGTCAAGCTCCATCATGGATCCCGTGCCGTAGCCAGGGATCTGCGGCATTTGGAACGGGGAAACGGTGGCCTGCGGCAGGTTCACCATCGCCCAACCGTAAATCTGCTTCTGTATGCCGGCAATGCTGTAGAACGAGCGTTCCTCCCAGTTTTTGAGCCTCACCATGATGGTGCCGTAGTTGGTGCCCGCGCCGCCGTTCATCATAGAGTAGCCGGTGGTGCCGCTCACCAACTCAACCTCATCGATAGTGCGAATGTAATCCTCTAACTTTTTGACGGTTGCTTCCGTTTCGTTGAGGTAGGTGCCGGAAGCCATCGTGACATCCACAATCATGAATCCCTGGTCCTCTTGCGGCACGAGATCCTTCTGAGCCGTGGTCATCAGCCAGACCATGCCGCCCGTAAAGACGGCCAACAGAATCCATGAGAAAGCAGGTTTCTTAATGAATTTGGCAACACCGCTCATATATTTCTTTTCAATGGCGTTATAGGCAGTTTCGTATCCCAAACGCACATAGTAGTTCAGCCCTTTCCTCTCTTTTTCATCCTCGTTCTTCGGTTTGAAAAGCAGGGCGCAAAGGGCGGGACAGATGGTCAGGGCCGATACAGCCGACAACGCCACGGATGCCGCCATAATGATACCGAATTGCATGAAGAAGGTGCCGGAGGTGCCCGACATGAAAGTCACGGGGATAAACACCGCCATGAAGACCAGTGCGGTGGAAATACAAGCGGCAGTCACTTCGCTGAGGGCGTCGTTGACAGCGGCCGTCGCGCTCTTGTAGCCCGATTCCAACTTGGCCATGACTGCCTCCACCACCACGATGGCATCGTCCACAACTGTACCGATGGCCAACACTAAGGCAAAAAGTGTCAATAGGTTAAGAGAAAAACCGACCACCTTGGCTACAGCGAACGTACCTACCAAAGAGACAATGATAGAGACGGATGGAACAATAGTGGCCTTGAAGTTCTGCAGGAACAGATAGACAATCAGAATCACCAGGATGATGGCGATGATAAGGGTCTCGATCACATTGTGCATGGAGGCGTGAAGGAAGTCGTCGGAAGTTTCCAACTGTTTGAATTCCAAGCCGGCGGGCATGCTCTTTGAAATGTCTTCAAGTACTTTGTTGATTTCGGCGTTGACTTTGGTGGCGTTGGCGCCGGGAGCCTGGTTGATGATGAACAGCACGCCGGGATGGCCATCCACATCGGTGCGGTAGTCGTAGGATTTGGTGCCTAACTCCACATCGGCCACATCGGAAAGACGCACAACATTGCCATCCGATGTGGCGCGCACCACGATATTCTTGAACTCGCTCATGTCGTTGAGCAGTCCGTTGTATTCGATGTCGATTTTGTTGATGGTACTTTCAAAACTACCGATAGGGGCGACCAAATTCTGTTCGTTGATGGCGGTCACAATCTCGTCAGGAGTGATTCCATACATGCCCATCACATCGGGCTTCAGCCAGATACGCACGCCGTATTTGTCGCCGAGCAACTGAGTACGACCCACGCCCGTGACACGACTGACGGCTGGTAATACATTGATGTCCAAATAGTTCGTGATAAACTTTTGGTCGAACCGGTCGTCGGAGCTTTCTAAACAGAGAATCTGCAGGATGGCATTCACACTCTTGGTCACAGTGACACCTTGGGTGGTGACATCTGAGGGCAAAAGTCCCAAAGCGCGGTTTACGCGGTTCTGGACGTTCGTGGTGGCTTGGTCGGCATCGGTGCCCTGTTTGAAATAGACGTAGATTTCCGCGCTGCCGTTGGAGCGGGCGGTGGAGGTCATATACAGCATGTCTTCCACACCGTTCACCTGCTCTTCGATGGGCATGATGACCGCTTTCTGTACCGCATTGGCATCGGCACCGCTGTAGTTGGCGGTGATAATCACCATGGGCGGAGCAATGTTGGGGTATTGTTCGATCGGCAACGTGAAGATACTCAACAGACCGGCAAGGAGGAGTATCACCCCGATGGCAAACGCTGCCACCCAGTGCTTTACGAAAAACTTGGTTTTCTTGACTTTCTCTTCCATAGTTATCTGATTTTCATGCCGTTAGAGAGTTTGCGAGCACCGTTGGTCACCACTTCGTCGCCAGGCTGCAGACTACCATCCATGATATAATATTCGGTACCGTCGTTTGACGGGTAGACATGACAGATGACACCCTCAACAGTGCCGTCTTTTTTCACACGGTAGAACATCATCTGATCCTGCAGACGCACTGCGGCAGTTTGAGGAACGCAAATCACACTGTCAGAAGAGACGGGAATCACCACGGAGGCGGACAGTCCGGAACGGAGCATGCCATTAGGGTTGGGGAAGGAGCCCGTGCAGGTCACCGTACCAGTGCTCTGTTGCACGATAGCGTCCATCTTCGTCATTTTTCCGTCATGATCGTAGGTGGAGCCGTCTTTGAGTTGCAGCTTCAAAGCAGGCATTGCATCGCCGATAAGCTGTCCTTTGGGACCTTCCAGACCTCTGCTCGTCACCCGCAGGTTGAACTGCTTGATGAGTTGCAGCAGCTGGGTCTCGTTGAAAGAGAACTTGGCGTCGACATCGCTGTTATCGCTGACCTGGCAGAGGTAGCTGCCACGGCTGGCCAAGTCACCGACATCAAAGCCGTTGCTGGCGATGACCCCGTTGAGAGGAGAGGTCACGGTGCAGTAACCGAGGTTGGTGCGCGCGATGCTAAGCTGCGCCTCCGCCTGTTGCACAGAGGCCCTGGCTACGTTATAGTCATTGAGACTGGTCTTGAGCACATAGTCGCTGATCACATTCTTGGCATGCAGCTCCAGGTTGGATTCGTATTGCAACTTCGTGGTCTCCATCTTTGCCTTGGCCGCACTCAGGTTGGCTTCCGCAGACTGTACGTTCAAGCGGAACTCCGTCGGGTCAATGATGAAGAGGGTCTGCCCTTTGTGCACGCGGGTACCGTTTGTGAAGTTCTTGGTCTTGATGATACCTTCCACTTGGGGATAGACTTTCACCTCGCTGGTACCTTCCAGTGTTGCCGGAAACGAAATACTATACGTGCGAGGCTCGGGTTTCAGCACTTTCGTCTCGTATTTGACCTGGGGCATCTCGGCGTTTTTCTTCTTGCCGCAGGAGGAAATCACACATGCCGCAACCAGCAGCATCGTGCATAAAATGGATAACGATTTCTTCATAAACTATCTTTTACTTATTATTAACTTCAAAAATCACTTTTTGTATTCTATTGTTTACCAAATAGATGTAATAAATACTAAATATAAAATGAAAGTTGCAAAGATACAAAAATAATGAAATGCAAAGTGGAGGAAGTTGGGAAAAACGGTTTCGCAAAAAAAGTGTATCTTTGCCGCCGATTATTTTCAAACTAAAAACAATTAAAATAACATTGTATGGCAACAACTGCTGATTTTAAGAACGGCCTCTGTATTGTTCACAACAACGAAATCTGGTCCATCGTGGAATTCCTGCACGTGAAACCCGGCAAGGGCAACACCTTTGTCCGCACCAAACTCAAAAACCTCAAGAACGGTAGAGTTCAGGAGTTCAGATTCGACGCTGGCATCAAGATCGAACTTGCCCGCGTGGAGCGCCGTCCCTACCAATTCCTCTACAAGGAAGGCGACAACACCTATATTTTCATGCACACCGAGACTTACGAGCAGCTTCCTATCGAGAAGGAACTCATCAACAACCCTGATCTGCTTAAGGAGGGTCAGGAGGTGGAAATCAACTACGACACCGATTCTGACACCCCGCTCACCTGCGAACTTCCTCCGTTCGTCGATCTGGAAGTCGTCGAGGCTGATCCCGGCGTGAAGGGCGACACCGCCACCAACTCCCTCAAACGCGCTGTCGTGGAGACCGGTGCAGATGTGTATGTGCCCCTCTTCATCAACGTGGGTGAGAAAATCAAGGTGGACACCCGCACCAACAAGTATTCTGAACGCGTTAAAGAATAATCTTTCCGCATGACTTTTCATCAGTCGCTCACTATCGACGAACTGATACAGCTGATTGGTCATCCCGTTACCTTGAAAGGCGATTCCAGCCTTAAGGTAACGGGAATCAATGAGTTGCATTCTATCCAGAAGGGGAACCTCACCTTCGTGGATAGTGAGAAGTATTATAACCGCATTTTGCAGAGCGAGGCATCCGCTATTCTCATCAACAGCGATGAGGTGGAGTGCCCCGAAGGTAAGGTGCTGCTCATTTCCGACGATCCGCTTCGCGACTACATTGCTGTTGTGAAGCACTTTACGCATTTTACTCCGCAAACCACCCCCATCCATCCGAGTGCGATCATCGGGGAGGGCACGATCATCCAACCGCTGGTTTTCATTGGCGAGAATGTGCGCGTCGGCAAGAACTGTATTATCCACTCCAATGTCAGCATTTACGCGGACACGGTCATCGGCGACAACGTGGTCATCCACTCCAACAGCACCATCGGCGCCGACGCCTGCTATTTCCAGAAACGTCCCGACGGCTGGCTGAAGCTGGCCTCCTGCGGCGACACCTACATCGGCAACGACGTGGAGATCGGCTGCAATTGCTGCATCGACCGTGGCGTTTCGGGCACTACCTACATTGGCGACGGTTGCATTTTCGACAACCTCGTGCAGGTGGGTCACGACACGCACATCGGCAAGCGCACGCTCTTGGGTGCGCAGTGCGGTGTGGCGGGCTGCACCTACATCGACGATGATTGTAAAATCTGGGCGAAGGCCGCTGTCAACAAGGACCTCTACATTGCTAAAGGCACAGTGTTGTTGGCTTTGTCGGCCATCGACAAGGATGTCAAGGAGGAGGGTAGAACGTTGTTCGGGATGCCCGCCGGCGATGCTCCCGCCCGTTGGCGCGAGATAGCGATGATGCGGAAATTGCCCGAATTGTTCAAGGAATTGGAGGAGATTAAGAAACGGTTGCCCAATCCGTAGAGACGTTTCATGAAACGTCTCTACAACGGAACACCGACATTAACCGTGTGACCGTTTATCGTTAACCCATAAAAAAAAAGACGCGGAATTCCGCGTCTTTTTTTGTTGGTTACCAGTAGAAAGGATCATACCAGGGATCGTACCAGGGGTAGAACGGGTAAACGTCCCATGGGTAGATGACGTAATAATCCCATTCCCACGGAGACGAGGTGTGGATGAATTTGAAATCCGTACTCTTGGTGTCGTCCATCGTGGAAATCTTTCCGGTGAATTTGCCGGCGTTAATGTAGTAGGTGCCGATCTTCACGTTGGCTTTTTCGGAATATTCGTCGGTGTCTGTCTTGAAATGGATGTAAATGACCTTGTCCTTTGCTTCCCAAGTGAATTCATAGCTCAGGAAGGTGTAGGGAGCGGTTTCAGGGAAAGTGTTGCACCATTTTCCATGGCCGGATGTGGTGCTGTTGAGATCGTTCCAGAATTGGACGTGCGAACCTGTGGAGTTGTAGGTCATGCCGTTTTCAAGTTTGTAGCTGATGTCCATTTTACCGTCCCAGCTGCCGTCAACCAGCATGGCGAGGATTTCGTCGTCAGTGGGCTGATTACACCCTGAAAACAGGAAAGGAGTTGTTCCGATCAGCAATAACAGCAATAATTTGGATAATTTTTTCATTGTAGTAAGTTTTTAAATGAAGGCGCAAAAATACATTTTTATCGAATGCTATATCCGGTTTCTTCGCATTTTTCGCGAGGACGCGTTTTAACGCCTTTTTTTCGCGTTTGGGGGTGTGATAATTGTTGATAAATTGTGACAGATTTTCAGCCCGACAAATCGAAAAAAAACGTATTTTCGTGCTTTATTAGTAAAATATTCAAGTTTTTCATTTTAAGACAGTTAGAGATTTAATAGAAGACAAGAAATGGAAGAAAATGAGATTTTAGACGAGAAGATAGTTCCCTATAACATCGAGAACCTGATGAAGACGGCCTACATCGACTATTCGATGTCGGTGATCGTGTCCCGCGCACTGCCTGATGTGCGTGACGGTCTGAAGCCCGTGCAGCGCCGTATCATCTACGCTATGTGGGATATGAACATCACCGAGGGAGGCCCCTACAGAAAGTGCGCCCGTATCGTCGGTGAGGTGCTTGGTAAGTACCACCCGCACGGTGACACGGCCGTGTATGACGCCCTCGTGCGTATGGCACAGCCTTGGACGCTCCGTTATCCCTTCGTGGACGGTCAGGGTAACTTCGGTTCCGTGGATGGCGACAGTCCCGCCGCCATGCGTTACACGGAAGCCCGTCTCCGCCGCTCCTCCGAGGAGATGGTGGCTGACATTGAGAAAGATACCGTGGATATGTCGCTGAACTTCGACGACTCCATCCCGGAACCCACCGTGCTGCCTGCCAAGATCCCCAATCTGCTCGTCAATGGCTCTTCCGGCATCGCCGTCGGTATGGCCACCAACATGGCGCCCCACAACCTCAGCGAGGTGTGCGACGGCATCTGTGCCTATATCGACAACAACGATATCACCATCGAGGAACTGATGAAGACGGTCAAGGCACCCGACTTCCCCTCGGGCTGTATCATCTACGGCTACAAGGGCGTTCAGGATGCTTTCCTCACCGGTCGCGGCCGCATCGTGATGCGCGGTCACGCCGAAATCGAGACCGACAAGGGTAAGAATTGCATCGTGGTGACCACCTTGCCGTATATGGTCAACCCGTCAGAAATGATCCGCCACACCGTGGATCTCGTCAAGGAGGGCAAGATCGTCGGCATCACCGATGTGCAAAACCTCACCAACAAGCGCAACGGCACACGCATCATCTATGACCTTAAGAAAGATGTCGTTCCCGAAGTGGTGCTCAACAAGCTTTACCAGATGACCGCTTTGCAGTCCTCTTTCAGCATCAACAATGTGGCGCTCGTCAACGGTCGCCCGATGACGCTGAACCTCAAGGACATGATTGCCGAGTACGTGAAACACCGTCACGAGGTGGTCATCCGCCGCACCAAATACGACCTCAAGAAGGCTGAGGAGCGCGCCCACATCTTGGAAGGCTTCCTCAAGGCCCTCGATATTATCGACGAAATCATCGCCCTGATCCGCGCTTCGCAAACCGTGCAGGAGGCTCAGCAAGGTCTGATGGAGAAGTGGGGCTTCACCGAAATCCAGGCCAAGGCCATCGTCGAGATGCGTCTGCGCCAGCTCACTGGCATGGAGCGCCAGAAACTGCAGGACGAGTACGACGAGCTGATGAAGCTCATCGCCCACCTCAAGGACGTGCTTGCCGACATCAACCTGCGCATGGGCATCATCAAGGACGAACTGCAGGACATCAAGAAGCGTTTCGGCGACGAACGCCGCTCGCCCATCGAGTACAGTTCTTCCGAGTTTCGCGTGGAGGACACCATTGCCGACGAGGAGGTGGTCATCACCATTTCGCACTTGGGCTACATCAAGCGCACGCCGCTGGCCGAGTACAAGGTCCAGAACCGAGGCGGCAAGGGCTCCCGCGGCAGCAGCTCCCGCGACGAGGACTTCATCGAACACCTCTACATGGCCACCAACCACAACTACTTGTTGTTCTTCACGGAGAAAGGTAAGTGTTTCTGGATGAGAGTGTTCGAGATTCCGGAAGGCATGAAGACCTCCAAGGGTCGCGCCATCCAGAACCTGCTGCAAATCGAGGAAGGCGACAAGATTACCGCCATCATCAACCTCAAGAGCATCGACGATCCCGACTATATCAACAACCACTTCATCATCTTGTGTACAGAGAAGGGTATCATCAAGAAGACCTCCATCGAGGCTTACTCGCATCCGCGTAAGAAGGGCATCATTGCCATCAACGTGCGCGAGGGCGACCGTCTGCTGGCCGCGCGTTTCACCGACGGCAACAGCGACATCATGATGGCTCTCTATTCCGGTCGCGCCATCCGTTTCCACGAGAACGAGGAGTTGCGTGCTATCGGCCGTACTGCTTCCGGCGTGCGTGGTATCAGTCTGGAAGATGAGAACGACCGCGTCATCGGTATGCTTGCCATCGACAACGACCGCCTTAACATCTTGATTGTGTCTGAGAACGGTTATGGAAAACGCTCGTTGTTAGAGGATTACAGAATTACGCACAGAGGTGGTAAGGGTGTGAGCACCATCAAGATCACCGAACGTACGGGTAACCTTATCGCCATCAAGGCGGTGACCGACGAGGACGACCTGATGATCATCAACCGTTCCGGTATCGCCATTCGTCTGCACGTTGACCAGTTGCGTATATTAGGTCGTAACACACAAGGTGTCAGACTGATAGACTTGCGTGGTAAGGATGTTATCGCTGCCGTTTGCGAGGTTCCGCGTCAGGAAGAGGAGGAAGAGGATGTGGAAGGAATGGAGAATCCTGAAACTCCCGCATTAAACGAAAGTACAGAACCGGAATCTGAGGAATAAACTTTGACTGTTGATCATTGATAATTGACAAATTAATGAAATTATGAAAAAGTATCTTCTGTTAATCGTGAATGTCCTGCTTCTGATGGGTCTCAGTGCGCAGAAACCTTCGTTGACGAGAGCATACAACTGCTTCTACGACAAGGACTACGACAAGGCTAAGGAGCAGATAGACTTGTGCACTTCCGATGAGAAACTCTCTGAGAAAGCGCAGACGTGGCTCTATAAGGGCAACATCGAGTTTTTGTTGGCCAATCGTGAGTATAGCGAAAAGCAGAAGAACGAAAACTACCAAATCCGCTACCCGGACGCTCCTAACGATGCTTTCGACGCGTTCGAGAAGGCAGTTTCTATCAACCCGAAGACTGAGGCTTTGGACATGATGACGGCACAGGACGGACTCAAGCAGCTCTATCCCTACCTGCTCGTGCGCGGCGTCGATCAGCTGATTGCCCAGGATTATCAAGGTGCGAAGAAGACCCTTGCCAAGGGCATCAAGAGCTACGAGATGGACACGCCCCAGTATCCGATGAACGGCGACCTCTACTACTATTATGCTTACGCTCTCGAAAGCCTGGGTGAGACGGATGAGGTGGTGAAATACTATCGCAAGGCTTTGGACGATGGCTCGCAGAACCCCTACGTTTTCGCTAGATTGGTCGAGTTCTACAAAACCCAGAACGACCGTCAGAAGGCTGAAGAGATGTTGGCATTAGCCAAACAAAAGAACTTGAACGATGTGAGTATCAAATTGTTGGAGATAGATTTGGCTTACTGGTCTGGTGACAGTGCCAAGGCCGTCACGTTGTTGGATCAGGTTGACTTGCGGTCACTGAGCACGGTTGATGCTATGGTGAACATGGCCAACTTCTTCATTAAGGAGAAACGTTATGAAGCCGCTTCGAAGCTGTTGGAGCGAGCTAATGGAATGAGTCCCAACAATTTCGTGGTTCTTTACAATTTGGGTGTTTGTGCATACAGCTTTTCGGAGTATTACTTCACCCGCCAGAATCAGCTGGCTCTGCAGCAGGCGGATGCGTCGGATATTCAGGCGGCCAAGTCTTTGTCGGAAAAGTACTTGCAGGAGGCTGCCGACTATTTCGAGCAGGCCCGCGTCCTGCAACCCAATGATCTGAATCTGTTGAACACGCTTCGTGCCATCTATGTGCGGCAGCAGTCGCCCAAAGCAGATGCCATTGATGCCGTGATTAAACAATTGGAAAAATAATCAATCAAATAATTAATCACTTAAAAATCGAGAAAAATGAAAAAATGGATGCTTGTTTTAGTCGCGCTCTTCGTGAGTGTTAGTGCTTTCTCGCAAACTTGCTTGAATGATGTATGGCAATGCCTGAGAAGCAAGCAAGTGCCTAAAGCAAAGAAATTTATGGAATCCTGCATGGCCTCCAATCCCGACAATGCTGCGGTGTGGTTGATGCAAGCTAACGTAAATGTGCAATTGTACAACTATGACCTGGAGAGAATGGCGAAGGACGCTTCCGCTTCTCCGCGTTATCCCAATGCCTTGGAGGATGCATACGCTGCTTTCGTGAAGGCTGTTGAGCTTGACAAGAATGTCACGCCCATGACGGGTATGCTGGGTGCCAAGGATGGTCAGCAAGTGTTGGCCGACCCCTTCAAAGACATGGCCACCAAGGCTAAAGCGAAGGGCAAAACGGATGATGCGTTGAAATACTACGCTACCGCCGCCAAGTGCTACGAGCTGAGCAATCAGAAAGTCAACGCAGCCATCATGTACTTTGACATGGCCGTTGTTTACATTGAGAAGAACGACAAGGAAAACTGCTCTAAGATGCTGGAAAAGAGTATCGCCACCGTTCCTAACCTTACTCCTCTGGCTTATAAGCAGTTGTACGAAAACTATGAAGATCTGAAGGACACTGTGAAATGCGGTGAAATTCTGGCCAAGGCTCAGAAGAACTTCGGTGATAAGGAAGATCAGATGGCAGTGCTTTATACCACGATGATGAGATACTATTCCATGGTTGGTGACAATGAGAATTTGCTGGCCACCGTGGACAAATCCATCGCCACTGGAGATCCCGACATGGTTCCTGCTTGCGCCACCTATCTGACCAATGCCAAGGCTTACGACAAGGCTGAGACCATCCTGAAGAATGGTCTGGCTAAGGAACCCAAGAACTTCGACTTGCTCGCCCAGATGGGTTACCGCTACGCTATGGAATACTACGACATCCAAGCTCGCCGTCAGGCTGCTATGAATGCCCGTCAGTATGAGTTGGCCACCCAGTTGTTCCAGAGCCCTGAGCGTAAGGCTGCTATGGAGAACGCCCACGAATGGTGCCAGAAAGCATACGAAGTGAATCCCGACAACTTGGAGAACAACAGAATCCTTCGCGAAATGAAGGCATTATTGCAACTGCCCATTCCGCAGGAGTTGAACGACAAGATTAACGCTCGCATGCAGCAGAACTAAGCAACGGAAGTTGCGACATGACGAAGCCCCAGCTTGAACAAGTTGGGGCTTTTTTGCGTCCATATTTTTTCTATTTTTGCGGCAATGTAATGGCGGTGGGGAATGGCTGCAGAACCTTAATATTCAAAAAGATGCATAGCAGGAAATGGATGTTGATCCTATTCATCATTGCTGCGGCGTTGACTGCTGTGGCTCAGGAAAAAGAGAAGACGGATTTGTCGCGCTTCTACGGCGGGGTGCGGGCTGGTTTTACGGCCACGCAGATCTCCGGCGACGACCTTGCGGGATTCCACAAGCTGGGGGCTTCGGCGGGACTTTTCGTCAACCATGCCGTCATCCCGTCCGGGAAACTGAAACTGCAGCTGGAACTCAATTTCGTGATGAAGGGGAGCCATTCCCATACTCCCAAGAATGTTGTGGCGGACAACTTTTACTCGTTAACGCTCGGCTATGTGGAGGTGCCGCTGTTGCTGGTCTGGACTGCCGGAAAGTGGCAGCTGTGGGGACAGCAGTTCCAGTTCGATTTGGAAATCGGTCCCTGTTTTGGGGTGAACGTGTTCCAGCGGGAGCGCGATGCCAACGGCATTATGCAAGGCCGGCAGCCCTTTCGGTGGTATGAGTTTTCAGCCCTTGGGGGCATCACCCTCAATGTTGCGGAACATCACAGCGTGAACGTGCGTTACAGCAACTCCATCGTGCCGGTGCGCGTCCCTACGCCCGTATTGGAGAAGGGACGGAAAATCTATAAACAGTTCAATTCCGTGCTGGATATCAGTTATTCGTATCAATTTT
>Ga0247610_10006362_pt1 | contig 12291 bp, 6 predicted proteins | sample 174DNAGHGhighgp2_FD_193483 | JGI IMG/M metagenome (GOLD analysis project Ga0247610, IMG submission 193483) | Sheep rumen microbial communities from Palmerston North, Manawatu-Wanganui, New Zealand - 1742 DNA GHGhigh gp2 | ecosystem: Host-associated > Mammals > Digestive system > Stomach > Rumen ...
ACGGGTTGTAACGAGGCTAAGGGGTCGTATAATAGTGCTTATGCTTCCTCTACACAAATCACAGCGTCAGACGGCCGTAAGTTCGGGGCTCCGACCATCTTCTCAGAAGTCTCCGGAAGTTCCGGTTGCGGTAGCACCTGTTGGTACACCACACCGACCTGCGCAAGCGGATGGACTGCAACTAAACCGAGTAGCGGATATTATATCAGCGCAACCTCTCGTAGTTATGCAAATAACGGTGCCAGAACCTGTTATCGTACATCTGATATCAAGTGTTCTACATACGGTTATACATACTCCTCACCGCTTGATTCTTCATACTTCGTATGTAGTGCAACAACAATCAGCGGAACAAACGGCTTAGTATGTTACACTTGCTCTCATGCAAGATGTGCAATATCTCCGGCATCAAGCATTAATACAACATACTTCACAACAGCCAGCGCTTCTGATAATCAAGGTAGCTTAGGCACAAGGTATCGTTGTACCGGCAGAACAACAAACACCGAAGCTAACCAACCAAACGGCACATACTTTAACTATGGTACAGCCTCATGTGCATACCAAGGCGGTAATGCAAACCCGTGCGCTACAATGTATGGTTATCGTTGCTCCGGCAGAACATCCGGTACAGAATCTGCCGCACCAAACAGCACGTTCTTTAAGGGTATTACATCATCAAGTTGTAGTGGTGTCGGCACCGGTTGGAGATGTACAGGTAGAAACGCATCTGATGCCTCTGCTTGTAGTACCACATACTTTACCGGACAGCACTCATCCACATGTAGCGGTATTACCGGTTACAGAGGTACAGGCAGAACAACAGGCACATACGCCTCTGCGCCGAACGGCACATTCTTTAACTATGGTTCAGCATATTGCTCTGGTGTTGGTAATGGTTACAGATGTACAAGCAGAAATGCTTCTGATGCTTCACAAGCAAGCTCTACATACTTTACCGGTCAGCACTCATCATCTTGTACGGGTATAACCGGTTACAGATGTACGGGCAGAGCGAGCGGTACATGCTCATCACAACCAAACAGCACATACTTTAGCTATAACTCTGCATACTGCTCTGGTGTAGGTTATTCTTATAGAACAACAGGATGTAAAACCTCGGTTGATACGGCATGTATAAAGAATTACAGCTCTACATCTTCCGGTTGCGGTCATACCTGTCTCTATGGCGGTGTTGCCAAGACTTGCGAAGATTTAGGATATCTGACCAATAAACCTAGCAGTTGCTATAATTCTCATTCCGTAAGCGTATGTGGCAAAACCTGTTGGATAAACGATGGTATAATATACACGTATACAACTCAAACAGAATCACGAAGCTGTGGTTGTCGTGGTACGCAGACCAGATCCAGATCAAATAGGGTAAATACTTGTACAAATGGTATTGTATCCTATGGAACATGGAGCGACTACGGCCCTTGTAATAACCAGAGTGACTACTATGTCAAATCTGAAAGTTCTTCTCGGAGTTGTGGTTGTAGTGGTACACAATCAAAGTCTAGAGATTACTATTGCTTAACTGGCTGGCATGATTGGAGCGGCTACGGCTCTTGTAATAATCAGAGTGACTACTATGTCAAATCTGAAAGTTCTTCTCGAGACTGTGGTTGCGGTGGTACACAATCAAAGTCTAGAAATTACTATTGCTTAACTGGCTGGCATGCTTGGAGTGATTATAATTCTTGCTCTAAAGCTTCCTGCTCCGGCGGTAAGGTTTGCGTAAATGGTTCTTGCGTAGGTATCACGATTAATGTTGGTGCTGTAGTTACTCAAGGTGGTCGTAATAACTGTGGAAGCTACAATAAAGTTGGATTTAAGCTACAGTGTGGCTCAACTAATTGGTCTGGTAGTGTTACAGTTTCCTATAGCTGTTATGCATACACTCCAACATGTAGTAACGGAAGCCAAACCGGTGTAAGTTCTTCTCGCCCCAGTGGTTCAAAAACAATTACATGCTATGGTAGTAGTCAGCCTGTTGCAGAAACCGCAATATCATCGGATTATCAGTACCTTACATGTACAGATTTCAAGGTTACCGGTTATCCGAGCGGGGCAACAGTTAACGGACCTTCAGATTTTGAAGCCGGTTACTACTATGTACGTCCGACAAGTTGTGCAGAGGGTGGTTACGTATCCTCTTGCCCAGGAAAGCAAACAGGTACAAAAGTTGATTATGGTGGATTAACCTGTTACAAAGATTGCAAGTGTGCTAACACACCTTCATCATGTCCAACGCCTACATGTACCGGCGGCTCTTATAGTGACACTAATACATTCGGTACCCCGACTGGCGGTATGTCCATAAGTCAACAGGCTGGAACTTTTCTAAAGAACTGTCAAGATGACTGCGGTATTGGATCGTGTGTTGGTAATTGTACCTTCAATTCAAGTTATCCGGGCCAAGGAATGAGATGTAGGTGCTGTGGCAGACAATAAGTAGGACAACATTCAAAAAAAGGCGGTGTCATCATCCGCCTTTTTTGTTGTGCTAAATTTCTTGACTTTTCTCGCAATTACAGGATAATTTCGTAAAACATTAGCAAAATGAGGGGTAAATGCGTAAAAAATCTGAAATTTTAGAGATTATGGAGATTTTTAACCAAGAAAATCCCAACCCGCAATGCGAGCTTAATTTCCATAACGCATATACCCTATTGGTGGCGGTTGTTCTTTCCGCACAAGCAACGGATAAAGGGGTTAATCGCGCTACATCGGAGCTGTTTCAAATTGCCGATACCCCTGAAAAAATGCTTGCATTAGGCGAGGAAAAGCTGAAGGCTTATATCCGCACCATCGGGCTTTTTAACAATAAAGCCAAAAACATTATAGCGCTCAGCCGAGAGCTGATAGATAGGTTTAACGGAGAAGTTCCTGCCACGCGTGAAGACTTGGAAATACTTGCCGGTGTTGGGCGGAAAACCGCCAATGTGGTGCTGAATGTTTGGTATAAAAAACCGGCTTTGGCTGTAGATACCCACGTTATGCGCATATCTCATCGGCTGGATTTCAGCCAAGAAAAAACGCCGCTTGGTGTAGAATTGGATTTATTGAAGGTCTTGCCGGATAAATATGTTATTAACGCTAATCATTGGCTTGTTTTATTCGGGCGCTATATTTGCAAGGCACAAAAACCGGAATGTTCCCGTTGCCCGATAGCCTCTTATTGCAATAGCAAGGATAAAAACGTTTAAGAATTACGCTTTTACACCACCGGCACCGGCTGCTTTCGGTGCATCCATATCTAGTGGCCAACGCGGGCGCGGTTTGAAATCCAAAGGAGAAATATACCCTTTCTTGAAGCGTTCCAGCCCTGCCCATGCTATCATAACCCCGTTATCCGTACAAAAACGAATTGGCGGGGCGGCGAATATTAACTTATTATCATCGGCCAATTTCTGTAATTTGCTACGTAAATAAGTATTTGCCGCAACACCACCGGAAACGACTAAATGTTTTCCCTCCGGGTAGTGCTCCTTAAAATAAGATATGGCACGCTTTAATTTACGGCACAGACAATCCGTTGCCGTATATTGGAAACAAGCACAAATGTCAGCAACATCTCGCGCCGGAACATCAGCGTGAGTGATATCTCCGTCCGGTGCATAGGTTTCAACAATTTTGCGAACAGCAGTTTTTAAGCCGGAAAAAGATAAATTACAATCCGGAACACCGATTAACGGGCGCGGTAGGGTAAAGCGACTTTCATCACCGGTGGCGGCTAATTTTTCCACAGCAGGACCTCCGGGATACCCTAAACCAAGCATTTTTGCCACCTTATCAAAGGCTTCGCCGGCAGCATCATCAATGGTTGTGCCTAAGCGCTCGTATTCGCCGACATCTTTAACGACTAAAATTTGACAATGCCCGCCGGAAGTGAGCAACAATAAATATGGAAACTTAACATCATTGGTTATTCTGGCGGCAAGTGCATGTCCCTCTAAGTGATTAACTGCAACAAACGGCTTGTTTAAGGCAATAGATAAAGCTTTTGCCGTCATCACACCGACAATAACACCACCGATAAGCCCCGGACCGGATGCGGCAGCAACAGCATCAATATCGTTAAAGCTAAGATTTGTCTTAGCAAAACACTGTTCTAAAATATTGTCTATATGCTCCAAATGCGAACGAGCGGCAATTTCCGGTACCACCCCGCCAAATGCTTTATGTTCTTCTTGCGATAAAAGAGCCTCGCCTAAAATTTCTTTCTTATCATTCACAAGCGCAGCCGCCGTTTCATCACAGCTACTCTCTATTCCTAAAACTATCATGTTTGTTACTTCCAAAAATATTGAAGTTTATTTTTTTATTTTATAAACTATATTTATTGAGATTGCAAACAACTATTTTAGGGAGCCAGTAAAAATGTCTGAAAAAGCCGTTAAATCAGAGAAACAAACACCAAAAGTTAAATCTTCAAAGGGTTTAATGTGGGCAATTGCCGTTGTTGCGGTTGTTTTGTTGGAGGTCGGCGGTGTTGCTACCGCAGTTAAATTAACAGAGGAACGTAACCAGGCTGATACGGCAAAATTGAATAATATTCAAGAACAGATGTCTGCTCAAGATATCCGCATAGAAACATTGGAAAAATTGCCTTCAAGCATCTCTACAACAAGTCAACAATTAGGTGCAACAGCACATACGGTTAATGTTCTTTCCGAAAACTTTGGTAAGCTTTTTGATGAGGTTGGCAATAATAAAGTTCCTGCTTTAGAGCAAAAAGTTGCTACTCTGATGCACCAGATTGAGGTTTTAGAAGAAAATCGCAGTAATGATAATCTGCTTTTAAGCTTGGCGCTGATTATCAAGGAAAATGCTTTATATCACAAAGATTTTGCATTGGAGGCAACTGTTTTAAACGACTTAGGGCGTAACAATGAAGCGATTAAGTCTGATATTGAAATCGTCAGCCTTTATAAAGGTAAAACCATCGCGGATAATAAAGAGTTGCTAGACCAATTCACGCAAATTATTAAAGATTTTAATTTCAAAAAGATAGAAGAAGCAGAAGCGGTTCAACCGAAAGAACAGGAACAAACATTTTTTGCCAAATGCCTTAAGTTTATAAAAGGAATTGCAAGCGGTATGCCTTTTGATAAAGTTGTTGTCTTAAAGAAGGAAAAGAAAACAGCTCATCAAAAGCAGTTATTGGCTGATTTGAGCAATTTGGTAAATCAATATAAATTTTCTGAAGCATTACAGTATATCACAGAAAATAGTGAATTTGCTACGGCAGAAAATAAAGATTTGGCAAGTTGGCAGTTAAAAGTCCAAGATAATCTTGCTTTCAACAATGCTTTATCTCATATCATCACGGCACAATTAAATGCCTTGCGTGAAGATATAAGCAATAATGTTATTAAAGCACCGGAACCGCAAGTTGAAGAACCGAAGACCGAGGGTGTTGCCGATGAAGCCGAGCCTCAAGCAGAGGAAGTCTTAAATGATTAAATACTTCTTTAAGCTTACTATCGTTTTTCTTTTGGCAGGACTATATTTTTATTTTGCGGACATTAAAAGTGTCAGTGTAAATATGTCCGGTAGTAAGCAGGTTATATCTGTTTATACGATTTTATGGATAGCTTTTGCAATTGTCCTCTTGGCGGAATTAGTATTTCTTATGTTTAAGGGGCTTGTTCAAGCCTTGAAAAATGACGTATTGATTTCCAACCATACTTTTGAATCCGAAAAAGATATTATGGTTGGCGCCAAAGCGGCAAAAGAAACTAAGATGATTCTGAGCCACAGCCAGTTTGATGAAGCCGCAATTTTGATTGTTAAGGCGATGGGTTCTATTTCTTCCGACAGCTTGAACGAGGCACGGCGGCATTTGGTTAATCTGCGCAAAATTATCGGTAATGACGCTATTCTTGATATCTTAATGCTTAAAATCTATAAAGCGGAAAAAAATTTTGATAAAATGGAGCAAATATCACAAAAGCTTATGCAAAATGAAAATATTCAGCTTGTTGGTATGAAAGCGGCATTGGAAGCGCAAATCGGTAAAAAAGAATTTACGGAAGCGCTTAAGACGGTTAATCAGGCATTTGAAGTCCGGCAAGATTTATATTGGGTTATCAGCAGTGCCTTTTTATTACGTGCACAGAATAACGATTGGATGGGTGCGATGGAAGTGTTAGATGCCGGAATTGATAAAAATATTACTCCGGCCTCAAAAGCTTCACGCCTCAGAGCTGTTGCTCTTTATCAATTAGCCAAACAAGCGCAAAAAGACGGCGATAAAACAAAATTTTTCAAATTTATTACCCAGGCATTACAGGAAAATAATCGCCTTATTCCGGCTGCTTTGGATTTGGCTGATTATTACATGAAGAATGATAAGCAAGTACGCAAAGCGGAAGCCGTTTTATATGCCATTTGGAGTGAAAACCCGAGTTATGATGTGGCTAGGGCTTATTTAGCGCTGTTTCCTAAAGATACGAAGTTTGAAAAAATTCAGCGCATGGAAAAACTTGCTTTAGCAAATACCAAACGGCCGTCGTTAAATAATCTTATTTTGGCTGAGCTTTATGTTGATGCTAAAAAGTATGCTAAGGCACGGACAGAGTGTAACCTCTTCTTATTGAAAAATCCGGCAACGGAAAAAGTGGCATTGTTATTGGATAAGTTGGAAGAAAGACCGAAAAAAGGCAAGGCTGGCGGAATTGTTGATTCCATCAAATCACGCATTTCAGCATTTAACAAAGAAGGAACGACCTATCCGAAAGATTTTCAGTGGGTTTGTGCCAACTGCGGGCATGTGTCAGATAAATGGGAGCCGATTTGCCCGGAATGTGGTGAAATCGGGCGTAATTATTGGCATTTATATGTTGATAAACATTCATCATTAACAGAAGAGATTTAAGGTTATTATGGGTAACAATTTAGAAAAACTTTGGGCTGAAAAGTATAAATGTGTGCCGACACAGTTAGAAAGAATAAAAGAAATTTCTGTGGCGGCAACTGCTTTTAATACCAATATTGATGCCATTGTTAAAATCAGCGGGAGCCGTTTAAAAACTATCCTTGAGAGCAGTAAGATGCCGGTTGAAATGCTGACAAATATCAAGCAGACGCAATTTGATAAGCCGACAGACGTTCTTTTAGGTATTGTCAAATGTTTCAGCCGCGGTATTGCCGAAGAATGGGTTACCGAAGATGAGAAGATATATAAATGGATTGAAAAAAATCTCGGCTATCATCATCTGCAAATGGGCGGGCAAGGCGGTATTATTGCAAACACACTGGCTTTATTAGGTATAAAAAAGGTTATCACTCATACAAATTCACACCCGAAATTACAAGCTGAGCAATTTTTAGATTTAGAAAATTTATTTGCCTTAGATGAGCATGGTAATTTAAAAAAGGCAAGCACCATTTCCCGAAGCAAAGACACCCCGCTTATTCATTGGATTATTGAGTTTGATAAAGGGGATAGTTTTACTTATCAGGGAAAGAGTTTTACCTGCCCGAAATCAAACCGCTTTATTGCCACTTATGATCCGTTAAATATTAATCTTGTGATGAACGAGGGGTTTGATAAGTATATGCAAAATAATCCCGTTGAGTATCTGGTTTTATCGGGGTTTCATCCACTTTTATCCAAAAATAACGGTGTTGAGCTATTAAAAAATGCCGTACAGGTTATTAAAAATTGGCAAAAAGCAAATCCGAAAATGATAACTCATCTTGAGATTGCTTCTACACAAGACAAGGTTATCCGTAAAAATATTCTAAAGTTCATTGCTCCCTTAGTACAGTCTATGGGGCTAAATGAGCGTGAGACCATAGATTTATTAAATGTTTCCGGGCAAAAAGAATTGGCCAAGAAGATAGAAAAAGAAACAACGAGTTGCCACTTATTTGAAGCTTTGGTTTTCTTAAAAGAAACGCTCAATATTGCACGCATTCAGCTACATATGTTCGGCTTATATATGACTATTCAAGATAAGAATTTTCCCTATTCTGCCGAACAAAACTTAAAGGGGATGATGACAGCCTCTGTTGTTTCATCTTCTAAAGCCTTTCATGGTGCATTGGAAAAATATGATGATATCAGCTTAACCAAAGATTATCCGCCTTCTGACACCGGTTTAAAAGAACTGACAGCCTTGGCAAAAATGCTTAAAAAACCGGAATTGGCAGAAATTGGTGTTGCCGAATATAAAGGGTATATCATCAGTGCCATTCCAACCATTTTGATTGATAAGCCCAAGACCTTAGTCGGCATGGGCGATACGATTTCATCCGTATCATTACTGGCCGGAAGATAGTTTTTATACCCGTCATTGCGAGTGGTAATCCCCGTGTGGGTAACACCGAAGCAATCCATTTAAACCGTCATGCCCTGAGCAAGTATAATGAGCGAGGTCAGGCATCTTCAATATTGTCATAAGGATATATTTTAACCTCTCAATCCGTCATCGCTCCGAGCGTAAGCGAAGCAATCTCTTACGAATACACCACAAAAAACACCGCCGGTTTATACCGACGGTGCACATAGAAATAAGCCACTATATTTTTTTAGGGAGGGAGACTGATATTTGAGATTTAGGGTTAGCGGCTTATTTGTTGTTAAATAAACCGACTTTTGTTTTTTAGGGAGGGAGATGAGAAATTAGAACAGACAATTATCGGTTTATTTAGCGGACGGGATAACTACTTTTTTTGTTTTATGCGGCGTTTATTAGACAAATTATTATTTATTGTATTATAAAGCGGGCTATCCCGATAGGTCAGAAACCTGCAATAATAGAAGTAAAATCTATTTATTTGATGATTTATTTTCTCTTTATGGACACAAATTACACAACTTTTTCATTTTTGTCAAGAAGTTTTTTAAATTTTTTTTAATTTTCTTTTCTATCCTGTTTAAAACAACAAAAAAGGCGGATGATGACACCGCCTTTTTATTCGCAACATATTACCATAAGTTACTTTACGCACTTACAAGCGCATTGATCCCAGTGCAGGTTTACTGTTGTCGGGCAGGTATTTGTGTGTAGCGACGTTGCGCAACTGGCTGTATTAGGATCGCATTTACAGCACGTTGGTTTGCCTGATTCACATTTTTTCGTACATCCAGTGGCACAACTCGTCGTATTCTTGCTGTAGCCGGAAGAACATGTTACCACAGTAGGTGTACCGCTAGAACCACCATTGGAGTTACAGCCGGATACAGATATCTTATATTTTGTGCCACTCAGTGTTATATATCCACCGCTTGCACCTACAACGTTTGTTTCACACGACATAGATACGCAGTCTGTATTTGTTACCCAAGTGCTACCATTACCTTTGATCGTTGCACCGGAAACACCCGTATAAGCACCGCAATTACCATAAGTAGGTGCAGGGACTCCAGAACAATTGAAGCCTACTGATAGATTCCCTGAATATCCTGAAGAGGAGAAATTAAGATCTAATACTTTAACACCAGAGTAATTGGAAACAGTTAGGTTTCTTGTCGTTAAATAGCAAGATACACTGATTTTCGGAATATCGCGACAGAAGTAACAACGTGAGCCACCTGACATTCCACCTGCAAGTTTTTCCTGATCAGAAGTACAAGTTTTAGTGGTTGATTGACCTGACGGACAGGAGCAAGCTGATGTAGTTGTAGCTGTCCAGCAAGTATTTCCACCGTAACTCTTACTGGTTGAGCCTGTACCTTGCCATCCGCTTGAGTTACAACCGTAGTTCTGATTGGATGTGTAGTAACCGCCCTCAGAGCAAGAGCATGCTGTAGAGCTTGCGCCTGTATAACAGGTCTTGCCACCATAGCTCTTGGTCGTTGAGCCAGTTCCTTTATAACCACTTGAGCTACATCCGTAATTTTGATTAGATGTGTAGTAACCACCCTCAGAGCAAGAGCATGCCGCATCAGAACCTGTATAGTAACACGTCTTTCCACCGTATGTTAAACTTGTGGAGTTTGTCCTCTTGTAACCACTGGAGTTACAGCCGTGGTTTAAGCTAGAGGTCTGATAACCTCCCTCTGCACAAGAGCATGCCGCATCAGAACCGGTGTAGTAACATGTCTTGCCGCCATAGGTTAAACTCGTGGAGTTTGTTCTCTTGTAACCACTGGAGTTACAGCCGTGGTTTAAGCTAGAGGTTTGGTAACCGCCCTCAGCGCAAGAGCATGCCGCATCAGAACCGGTGTAGTAACATGTCTTGCCACCATAGGTTAAACTCGTGGAGTTTGTTCTCTTGTAACCACTGGAGTTACAGCCGTGGTTTAAGCTAGAGGTTTGGTAACCGCCCTCAGCGCAAGAGCATGCTGTATCAGAACCTGTATAGTAACATGTCTTGCCGCCATAGGTTAAACTTGTGGAGTTTGTTCTCTTGTAACCACTAGAGTTACAGCCATGATTCAAGCTAGAGGTCTGATAACCACCCTCAGAACAAGAGCAAGCTGTATCACTACCTACATAGTAACAAGTCATACCACAAACTGTTACAGCCGTAGAGTTTGTTCTCTTATAGCCGGTTGTTGTACAACCGTGGTTATTTGATTTAGAACTGTACCCTAAATCTTCGCAAGTCTTGGCAACACCACCATAGAGGCAAGTATGACCGCAACCGGAAGATGTTGAGCTGTAGTTCTTTATACATGCCGTATCAACCGAGGTTTTACATCCTGTTGTTCTATAAGAATAACCTACACCGGAGCAGTATGCAGAACTATAGCTAAAGTATGTGCTGTTTGGTTGTGATGAGCAGGTGCCGCTGGCTCTGCCTGTACATCTCCAACCGGTTATACCTGTACAAGATGATGAGTGCTGACCGGTAAAGTATGTAGAGCTTGCTTGTGAAGCATCAGAAGCATTTCTGCTTGTACATCTGTAACCATTACCGACACCGGAACAAGAAGCTGTACCGTAGTTAAAGAATGTGCTGTTCGGCGCAGAGGCGTAAGTGCCACTCGTTCTACCTGTACATCTCCAACCGGTTATACCGCTACAAGATGATGAGTGTTGTCCTGTGAAGTAATCTGTACTTGCTTTAGAAGCATCAGATGCGTTTCTACCCGTACATCTATAGCTTGTGCCTACACCGGAACAAGAAGCTGTACCATAGTTAAAGAATGTGCTGTTTGGTGCGGAAGCATATGAGCCTGTTGCTCTGCCTGTACATCTATAACCCACGATACCTGTACAAGATGACGAGTGCTGTCCGGTAAAGTAATCTGTACTTGCTTGTGAAGCATCAGATTGATTTCTGCTCGTACATCTGTAACCATTACCAACACCGGAACATGTAGCTGTACCATAGTTAAAGAACGTACTATTTGGAGCAGAGGCGTATGTGCCTGTCGTTCTGCCGGTACCTCTATAGCCAGTTATACCGCTACATGTTGATGAATGCTGACCTGTGAAGTACGTTGTACTACATGCCGCCGCATCAGATGCGTTTCTGCCGGTACATCTCCAACCGGTACCGACACCGGAACATGTAGCTGAGGTTATGCCGGAGAAGAATGTGCTGTTCGGAGCGGCAGATTCAGTGCCTGTCGTTCTGCCTGTACCTCTATAGCCAGTTATACCGCTACATGTTGATGAATGCTGACCGGTAAAGTACGTTGTACTACATGCCGCCGCATCAGATTGATTTCTGCCACTACAACGATAACCATACATTGTGGCACACGGGTTAGCATTACCGCCTTGATATGCGCATGATGCTGTGCCGTAATTAAAGAATGTGCTGTTCGGTTGGTTGGCTTCGGTGTTTGCTGTTCTACCGGTGCAACGATACCTTGTGCCTAAGCTGCCTTGATTATCAGAAGCGCTGGCAGTTGTGAAGTATGTTGTATTGATGCTTGATACCGGAGATATTGCACATCTTGCATGAGAGCAAGTGTAACATACTAAGCCGTTTGTTCCGCTGATTGTTGTTGCACTACATACAAAGTATGAAGAATCAAGCGGTGATGAGTATGTATAACCGTATGTTGAGCACTTGATATCAGATGTTCTGTAGCAAGTTTGGGCGCCACTGGTGGCATTCGTATCACTTATAGCCGCATAATTACGAGAGGTTGCACTGATGTAATATCCGCTGGTCGGTTTAGTTGCTGACCACCCACTTGCACAACTCGGTCTGATATACCAACATGTGCTTCCGCAACCGGAACTTCTGGAGACTTCTGAGAAGATGGTCGGAGCCCCGAACTTACGGCCGTCTGACGCTGTGATTTGGGTAGAGGATGCATAAGCACTATTATACGACACAGCCGTTTTTTAAAGTAAAATCAAACGCTTATCC
>Ga0247610_10006365_pt1 | contig 12286 bp, 11 predicted proteins | sample 174DNAGHGhighgp2_FD_193483 | JGI IMG/M metagenome (GOLD analysis project Ga0247610, IMG submission 193483) | Sheep rumen microbial communities from Palmerston North, Manawatu-Wanganui, New Zealand - 1742 DNA GHGhigh gp2 | ecosystem: Host-associated > Mammals > Digestive system > Stomach > Rumen...
AGATATTGCAAAAACTGCTTTATTCTTAGCATCAGATGATGCAAATTATATGACTGGTCAAATAATTTCTCCTAATGGTGGTTGGGTAATTTAAATAAAAAAGACAAGCAATTTTGCTTGTCTTTTATTTTTAAATTAATTCTCTTTCAACTAAATTATTTGTCAAAGAAAGTGGAATGCTAATTTTTACTTTATCCCCTACATTTGCATCCACATCTGTAAGATCCACAACAAAATTTTTCATTCCTATTCTTCCTAAAACTTTTTTCTTTTTACCATTTATTTCAACGTAATTATTTGTATCTTTAAAAAGTGAGATAAAAGCATTTTTCATCTGTCTTAATTTGTGAATTGCTCTAAAATTATCTTGTGGTCCAGATAGTTCAAAACCATCTGCATATCCAGCTTGTACTACTCCAACTTTCATATCATTTTTAGCAGTAAACATACCTGAATAAAAAACTCTATCTCCTGCTTTTAATTGTCTAATTTCACAAATATCACTTTCTAAATATCCTACTCTTTTTAATTTCTTCGCAATTTCTAATTGAGCTCTTCCACTAAATGCACTACCTACTCTAACAGCATCTAAATGCATATAAGGGAATTTGAAAAATGCAGATGTATTGCAACAATGTTTTAATCCAACATCTACTTCTTTTTCTTTGAATTTATTCATAACATTTACGAATTCGCTAAATTGTTCTTTTGTTCTAGCAGCATCTTTTGCATAAGATTCTTGAAAATGAGTATATATTCCCTCAATTTTTGCAAATTCTAATTCTTTAATTTTTTTAGTTAATTTGTTTAATAATAATTCATTTTTTTCTTCATCAGAAATATCTAAAGGAGCTTTTAAAAGTTCATCTGCTCTAAATCCAAATCTAGACATACCAGTATCTATATTTAAATGAAATGCAGATTTTTTATTTAGTTTTTTAGACATTTTTTCAAGTATATCTATTGATTCAAAACTACCGCATGAAGCAATCAAATTATTATCAACAATTTGTTTTACTTCGTCTTCAATGCATGTTGAATTTAATACTAATATCTTTTTATCTGAAGCATATTTTCTTAATTTAACTGCTTCAGAAACATCAGTAACAGCGAAGAAATCAACACCATTTTCTATAAGAACTTTTGACATTAATTCAGTTCCTATTCCATATGCATTAGCTTTCAAAACAGCAATTATTCTAGGTTCTATTTGATCTTCTCCACTAATTTTTCCTATCTTTGCTTGGTCTTTTATAGCATTAATATTAAACTCTAATTTTTCTTTTTCAATTATTATTTTGTTCATAATAACGCTCCTAATAATTAATCATTTGTTTCTTCAATATCTATAAGTGAAAATAATTCTTTATCATCATTTAGTGCAGGAATATTTACAACCGTAGCATGTCCTAGCACGTTTCCTCCAAGCTCTTCGACTGCTTTTATTATTGCTTTCATTGTATTTCCAGTAGCATAAATATCATCGATTATATAAAAATTTTTGCCACTATAAAAATCATTTACTAACTTTGGAAGTTCAAAAACATCTTTGCCATATTCTTTTGTATATTCAAATGTTACTTCTACAAAGTCTGGTGGAAGTTTTCCTTTTTTTCTAACTGGAACTACTCCAACATCTAGTTTATCTGCAACAGCTGTACCAAATAGAAATCCCCTAGCTTCTGGTAAAATTAAATAATCTATTTCTTTATCTTTTAGCTCTTCATAGAAACGTTCTACAATTTCTCTTAAAACTTCTTTTTGAAGAATCAATGGAGTAATATCTATAAACTCTACTCCTTCAACGGGGAAGTTTAATTGTGTTCTTAAATTATGATTTAAAGTTAATTCATTTCTTAAAATCTTCATAGTAATGCTCCTTACTTCTATACAAAAACTCTTGGAACTCTTGATGATATAGAACTCATAATTTCATAATTAATTGTACCACATATTTCTGCCATTTGTTCAATTGTTTGATTTTCATTATCCCAAATATATACATCATTTCCTACTGAAACATTTTCAATATCTGTGACATCAATCATACAACCATCCATACAAATACTTCCAATTATTTTTGCTTTTTGACCATTTACAACAACGTATCCCTTATTAGAAAGTGCTCTTTTTAATCCATCTGCATATCCAATTGCAATAGTTGCAACTCTCATAGGTTTATCTGCTATAAATGATTGTGAATAACTAATTGCATCTCTAACATTTACATTTTTAATATATGATATTTTGCTTTTTAATTTGCAAATTGGTTCAACATTAATTTGATTTAATGCCCCATTATATGGTTCATAGCCATACATTATAATTCCTGGTCTAACTGTATTAGAAACACCGTCATCATATTTTAGAAGTCCATTTGATGCTGATGAATGAATATATTTTATGTTTGGAAATTCTGCTTTAACAATTTCAACTGCTTTTTTAAATTTTTCAATCTGCATATTAGTATAATTCTCATCATAATCTGCTGAAGAAAAGTGTGTATACACTCCTTCAACAATCAAACTAGATTCATTTATTTTATATAGTATTTTTTCTAAAACTTCTAATTTAATTCCAGTTCTGTTCATCCCTGTTTCAATCTCTAAATGAACTCTCATATTTCTATTTTCTTTAATTGCTTCTTCTATGAATTCTATACTACTTATGCCAATTGAAATATTGTTTTCACATATCTCATCCATTTCTTCTACAAATGGTTGATTTAAAACAAAGATTTCTTTTTCATATCCGATTTTTCTTAGTTCAACAGCTTCTTGTACCATTGCAACTGCAACTATGTCGAATCTGTTAATTGTATTTAAATCTTTATTTACGTATGTGCCATAACCATTTGCTTTAATTACCGGCATAAGTATTTTATCACCCACGTAGCTTTGTATAGCATCAATATTTTTATTGAATTTATTTAAATCAACTTCCATTATTGTTTGTCTCATTTGTTTTCTCCTACTTTTTCAACTACTATTATACAAGTGCTATCAGGAAGACTTACAATATTCATATTTTCATCATAATACTCTACTTTTTGAAGCAAGTGTTCCTCATATCCATCTTGTAAATAATGCTTACATTCTATTACTTTAAAGTTTCCTATTTTTGAAAACATATCTATATAAGAAGAAGGTGTATAATATCCAAATTGTTCTTGAACTTCCATAGGATATGACTCTTCTCCCCAAGTGAAAGTATATAAGAATTCCATTGCATCATTTTCTTTCATTTGAACTGTACAACTATTAATCTTATTGTAAGTTATTTCTCTTCCTTTAAAATCTTTGCAATATTTTTCTAAGAATCTAATATCTTTTTCATCTTTAAATACTATTGTTCTTAATCTATTAGTTTCAGACATTATTCCGTCACGAATGATTATTCTTCCGCCAACTGGTAGCACATCATAGCACGATTTCATAGCCATTTCTATTGTCTTATGATTAAACTTTTTACCATCAGTTTCTATGTAAGAAAATAATTCATGAATTACACTGCAAAAAATTATTGTATCAATTTCACCTTTTTTGAAGAATTTTTTAAGATTTAAAGCATCGCCTTTTATTACTTCCCATTTTTTATTTTCTTTTGCTTTTTTCTTATTTAATTCTTCAATTACATTTTGAGATATATCTATTCCTATTACTCTCTTAACCTTTTTAGAAGATTCAATTAAATCTAATAATGCTCCACCGCCCGGGCCTACATCAAGGCAAGTATCGCCTTTAATATAATCTAATATTACTGCCTTATAATTTATTGTAGAATTCATCGTAGATAGATAATTCATTTCGTTGTAGAATCTATCGAAATTATCTCTCCTAAATCCAAACAAATCATATAGCATGAATACTGATTGATTGAAAATCTCATTTGTTCCATAAGCTACTTCGCAAAACTCAATTAGTTTCCTTGCTTGAATTGAAAATCTTATTCCAACTAAATAAGTTGTATAAGTGTTTTTAAATTCAAAACATATATGATCGTTTTTTAAAGCTTTATTTTTAATAACATCCTCTACTTTAATGTTATTTAAGTACGATTCTATTATTCTTTGTTTAAATAGATTTTTTACCTTCATGCCATTATACATATAGTATACTTCATCCATTATTGGAGCAAAATTTATATGTCTTTTTAATGTTGAAATATTATTACTGCATATCAAAAGTATTTTAAGTATTTGTTCTAACGAATAATGACTTATAGCACTATATAAGTACCATAGTTCAAAGTTTTCAAATATATACCCAATCTTCTTTAAAACATCTTCATTTTCGATATACTTTTCTATTGCCAAAAATTCTTCTTTAGATTTATTTGGTAATAGTTTTTCCAATCTATCTTTTATATATTTTTTATTGCAAAAATCTATCTTTTTATATCTATTATTTACAGCATCATTAATTGCTTTATTTACACTTGTTTCAACCTTTTTATAAAGTCCTGGTTTTACACCTTCAATAATGCAATAATTTAATAAGACTAATATTCTTTCTAAACTTTCCTTAGATATTTTTTCATCTTGAATAAGATTTGTTAATTCTTTATTTATATCTAAATTAATCTCGCCTTGAGTATATTGTCCAACTAATCCATGTGTTTTAATTAAGATATATACGATATAATTTGGTTTAGATACAGAATCTCTATATATCTCTGCAGATGCTTCATTGTGAATATTTAAATCATAACCTTTGTTCTTCCACTTACTTCTTTCACTATTTGAACCACATTTGGCAACTTCTGACCATTTTAATGTATCTTCAACATAAGAAAATTCTTCTTTTGAATAATCAATGTTGTGACTTGCTATATAGTTGTCCAATAATTCTAAAGTTCTTTTAACGTAATCAAGTGTAACTCTATTTGATATATTATTAACATCGCTTACATGTCTTAAATTCACGTTCTTTTGAAAAGTGCAAAACAGAAATTTAAGCCACATTTCTTTTTCAGGAATATCTTTTTTATCATTAATAGAATTGATTAATTTTAGAGATTTTATCATCTAATCATTCTCCATTTTCATAGTATTATTATCTACTTCTATAGTCTCTCCATTACCCATTTCAAGCATAAATTTCTTTTCTTTCATTCGAAGCATATCTTCATCTATTTTTGCATCTTTAATTTTTCCTTGTTCTTCATAATCATCTAAGAAATGATGAAACTCTTCTCCACGTCTATAAGAAATAATTGTATCTAAATTAACATTTTCCACACTTCTAAATATATTAATATCTACTTTAGGATTTATCTTGCGAAGATTTGCAATTAAGTCTTTTACTTCTTTACGTTTAGATTCACCTTCTTTATTATTTGTTCTTGTATATTCTTCAGTGAATTTACATGCGCATTGCAAAAATTCTAAATCATTTTTCTTAGCCCACGAAATTACATCTGCCTCATTTACAAAATACATTGGGCGAATTAATTCCATACCCTTGTGAAAAGTACTATGAAGTTTTGGCATCATTGTTTGTACTTGTGAACCATAAAGCATACCCATAAGAATTGTTTCTATTACATCATCAAAGTGGTGTCCAAGAGCTATTTTGTTGTATCCTAAATCTCTAGCATAATTATATAGATATCCTCTTCTCATCCTTGCACAGATATAACAAGGATTATTTTCTATACGAGTTACAACATTAAAAATATTTGTATCAAAAAACCTTATAGGAACATTTAAAAGTTCTGCATTTTCTTCTATTTTTTGTCTATTCCTTTCGTTATAGCCCGGATTCATGCATATGTACTCTACTTCAAAATTGTCTTTACCATGTCTTTTTAATTCTTGGAAGCATTTTGCCATAAGCATTGAGTCTTTGCCGCCAGAAATACATACAGCAATTTTATCGCCATCTTCAATTAATTTGTATTCATTAATTGCTTGTATAAATCTGCTCCAAATTGCTTTACGATATGTTGTAATTATACTCTGCTCTACTTCTTGATATTTTTCTAGTTTTCTTTTAGGCTTTGTTTCTAATTCACTGTTTTCCATATTTACCTCATTTATTCAACTTTATTTCCTTTGTCATCGATTACATTTCCATTTTTATCTATAATTGAATCTGTAATTCCATATCCTGTTCTAGGATGTATTCTTACTAATATATTATCTGCAATAAATAGCACTGTTAAAGCTGCGACTATTGCCATCAATTTCTTTTTATCAAATTTTTCTAATAATTTATTCATTCTAGGTGCTATTAAGTATACGCACAATAATCCACCTAGTCCAAATTCGCACAAGTTTTCAAGACAAATTCTTCCATTTATGCTTAAGAAATGTCCTGAATAATCCCAATATTTTAATCCAGTTGATACTTCTAAAGCCCACGATGTAAAGTATTCCAAAGCACCACATAATGCCATAATACATAAAAACATTAAGATTGGATCTTTAATATATTTTTTAAGTTTTGTTTTTGTAAATACTATTAAAATTAAAACACATCCAAATCCATAAATTGGAAGCCATGGTCCATATAGAGTTCCTCTATTTACAAACGTGTGAGTTTTAAGTAAGAATAATGTTACTTCAGCGCACCAACCAGCAAATGCAAACACAAAGAATAATGCTGCAAGCGACAATGGTTTATAGTTTTGTAATGCCTCTGAATTTCCAGTAGGTTCTGTTCCATCGTAATAATCTTTTTCTTTTTCTATGTATAGTTTTTCATCTATATATTCTTTATTCTTTGTAATTTTTGCATAGAATTCTTCGCCTTTTCTTTCTTTTATTATTGCTTTATAGAATTCTGCATTGGCACCTTCCATGTAAGGATTTGAAAAGAATATACCTACTAATCCAAAAGTGATACTACTTAAAATACTCCATCCTATAAATGTACAGTCAAATAAAAATGCTTTCCATTTATATCCATTCATTAATTTTCTTGAAAGTAATATTGCATCTTTTGAAGAAATTGTACTATCTTCTGCAACAATATAAGGTACCAACTTATATGAATAATTTTTTATAATTCCGCCAATAAAAGTAACATTCCAAAGTGCTAAATATATTGTCTTTCTAGCCATTACTCTAACTGTTCTTAAATACCCATTTCTAAATGGAGCAACTACTCTACCAAATCTAGTTTTGTTATATTTAGAATTTTCTAAAAAGTATCTTGCATATCCTACTCTTAGTACATTAGAAACGAAGAATGTATATACAAACATCATAACAATACCCATGATTGCAGAGAATGCAGCATAACTTGACAAGTCCTCTGTCAAAAGGTATATAAAGAAATTTTCTACGTTATCAAACATTATGCTTAAATTACCACTTGCAAGAGTTAGAATTGGTTTCATAAATCCATCTCTTACTTTTAGTTTTTTAACTAAGTCATCTTTATCTTCTGCAAGCGGATCTAATGAACGTATGTATCTTATAGCAGATTCATTAAATCCTTTTTCAGCTAATTCTTCATCAGATAATTCATATAATTCATCATAATCTATATCCGTTCTTTTTGCTAAACCGGATTCAATATAATCTATTCCTGCATTTGTTGAAAAATGTCCATTATCATAATAATTTTGTATACATTCAAAACCATTTATTAATGCACTTCTTGTTCCACCATATAAAGATAAGAAAAATAATCCTAGTAATGCTACCAAAACTGTTATTACATAATTTTTCTTAAGACTTTTCTTTGCATTCCTTTTTAAATCTTTGAATTTAAACATTAATATCCCCCAATATTTTATTTTAAAATTCTTTCAAAATTTCATAAGTGTAATATATCATATTTTCGCCTATTTTAAAACAAAATATAGATATTTTTAGGCACAAAAAAAGCACATTTTTAAATGTGCTTTTTTATTTAAATTTTAGAATCCTGTTCCAAAATTTGTAATTTCAAATTTTTGTTCTCCGCCATCTATAGGTCTTAAAATACCAACATTGTATTTTTCTACAACCCAACCAGATTCTTCATCATAATCACCTGTTCCAGCAGTAAATTGTCTTGGATCAACGCCTTCTCTTGGTTTTAATTCATAGCTAATTTCAAATGCTACTTCATCTGAACCTAATTCATAATCTTTAAGAACTTCAATTGCTTGCTCTTCTTCAGCTGTGTATACTTTGATATCTTTGTATCTAGCATCAACTACATCTCCGCTATAAGCTTTCTCTAGTAAATATCCCATAGCAATTTCAATCTCATGTTTTGCTCTTTCAAGATTATCTTTTAAAGGCATGTTGCTTCCAGCTGTTCCAATTTGTTCTTCTTTTGGAACATTAACTACTTCTTCTACTGCGTTTCCACTAACTACTACTTCTTCTCCACTTGTTGCTGGAGCTTCTTTCTTTTCTCCGCAAGCTGCTAAGCAAAATAAAACTGCTATAGCAAGTACAACTAAAAGTAATTTTTTCATAATTTCTTCCTCTTTTCTAAAAATAAATTAGTTAATTAATAACTCAAAAATTATTTTATCATTACTAGAGTTGTCTTTCAATATATTATGAGTTATGTAAACACTTTTTTAATCTATTTGTAATCGATTTGAATTAAATCATTGATTGGAATTTCTCTTTTATCCATAAGAATAATTTTAGAATTAAAATCATCTATTTTTTTGACTATTCCAATTTCAGTTACATATTCCCCTCCCTCTTTTCTATCATCTGGAACAAAATATGTAAACGACACTTCTTGTTTTTTATTAATGTTTTCTCTAATAAATTGTAATTTTGCATCTAAAATTAATTTAATTTCTTCATCCAATTCTATTCGTTCAGATACTTCTCTACCAGTTTCTCTAACTGCATCTTCATAGCCGAGTTAGTGCCGCAAAAGGAGCAAATTGTGCAGAACGTGCATACAAAGACATATGAGGATGTTTTCTTGATTTGATATATTGTATATTTATAATATCATCATATTCATGTGTATAATTCATATTTCCTCCTTATCCTCTATGTCCACCAACTTGACCATTTCTTTCAATAGCCGTAGCTCCTTTTTCAAAATTCATACCTTTTAAAACAGAATTTTTGCCAAATTTATCTTTAATTTCAATAACTGCTTTTTGCAAAGATTTTTCACTTTGCTCTTTTTTTCTTCTTTTTTCTAGTTCGTTGTAATCTATAAAAATATTCATTTGTTCAAATGCTAAAATATTTTTATAATCATCTTCATTTACTACATCACATGCAGAAATATATATTTTTCGAACAGATAATTTGGGATTAATAATTGAATCAAATAATTTCGTCGCTCCATCAATTATTAATTTAGTAGATGCTGTTTTATGATCTAAATTAAATGTGCCGTGTGCATGTTTTGGAACTTGACGACCATAAAAATCATAAGAAATTTCTCCTTGATATTTGTAACTATTTGAAGGATATAAATTACTTACATCATAAATAATTTCCAAAACGATTTTACTTGTAATTAAATCTCTGCGTACTAAACTTAAAGATAAACTTTCTGCCATTTCTTTGATAATTGTTTTAGCTTCTTCATATGCATAAGGCCTAGATAATACTTGACCTTCACTTAGACTATTGGTCACTGGTTTAAATGATTTGATGCTCTCGATGGTGCAAGGTTCATAACCCCATGCATGATCAATAATAAGCTCTGCATTTATTCCAAATAATTTATATAATAAGTCTTCGTTTTTAATAGATTTTCTTGCAATGTCTCCCATAGTGTACATACCATTTTTAGCAAGTTTTTTGGATATGCCTTTACCCACTCTCCAAAAATCTGTGATAGGTTTATGATTCCATAAAAATTTACGATATGACATCTCATCAAGTCCAGCAATTCTTACTCCATTTTTATCTGGCTCCATATGCTTGGCAACAATATCCATAGCAATTTTACAAAGATATAAATTAGTACCTATGCCACAAGTTGCAGTGATACCTGTGGTATCTAAAACATCTTGTATAACTTTGGTAGCAAGTTCACGAGGAGTCATCTTGTATGTAGATAAATAATGTGTGACATCAATAAATACTTCATCTATTGAATAAACAAAAATATCTTCTTTAGAAAACCACTTGAGATATATTTGATATATTTTTTGACTATACTCCATATAATATCTCATACGAGGTGGAGCAATAATATATGTAAGTTCTAAATCAGGATTTTCATCAAGTGCAACTGAGTCATAAGAAGTACAAGTAAATTTGTGATTAGGTGCATTTAATTTTCGAATAGCATTTACTTCTTTTACTTTTTCAATTACTTCAAATAATCTAGCTCTACCCGGAATACCATGTCTTTTAAGAGAGGGACTAACTGCAAGACAAATTGTTTTTTCAGTACGACTATTATCTGCTACTACTAAATTTGTAGTAAGTGGATTTAATTTGCGCTCTTGACATTCTACTGATGCATAAAAGCTTTTTAAATCGATAGCAATATACACTTTATCATACATTTGCTCGCCCCCTTCTCTTGGCAAATCCTCCATTACAAAACCGAGTATATAATAAGAACTTTTGTTTGTAAAGCGAACAAAATGTAAAATTTTTGTTGAAAAAAATCATTATTTCTTTATAATAAATTTATGGTGTGCCACTATAGCTCAGTTGGCAGAGTGCATCCTTGGTAAGGATGAGGTCACGGGTCCGACTCCCGTTAGTGGCTCCATAGAAAAAGTCGCAAGCAAAAACGCTTGCGACTTTTAATTTTGATATTGATATCTAAAATTAATAGTGCTAAAATAACGCAGAACTTCTATTGGAAAGGAGGTTGTCTCAATTATGGCGACCAAAAAGGATGTCTCTTCTCATCGGATAACTTACGGGTATCCCGGAGCGACATATCCTAATCTTGAATCTGCCGTCAGCATGGCCAAACTTGAATACAAAAGAGCTTATGAAAAATATGGCGACAAACTCAAGGAAACATTCGACAAGGCTTTGCACATGGAAGAGACTTCCGTGTACTTAACGCTTACTGTTGTCGAATAACCCTGCGGCATTTATTGCCACACTGTACCCCTTAAATCTCCTTCTTTCTACCATTATAAAAAAGGCTTCAAAGAAGCGAGATTGCACCTTTTCTTTCCTATGAGAAGGTGCATTTTTTATGCATTAAAATCCTTGGTTTCTATTGCATATTATGTAAATTCGTGGTATTATACCCTAGCATAATAAATCTTACAAAATTCCTTTTACTATTAAGAAAGGAGTGAATTTTGATGTCGCTTTCATACTCTGAAATTAAACATTTAAAAGAAGTTGCTAAAAAATTCAAAATTGCTGATGGTGAAATTACTCATGTTATTCAAGTAAACAGTGGACGGATTAATTCTTCATTTAAAATTACAGTAACTCAAAAAGAAGATACAGTTTCTTATATGCTTCAAAGAATTAATACTCATGTTTTTCCTAATGTTAAAGAAGTAATGAATAATGCTCTGCTTATCACAAATCATTTAAGATCAAAAGGTATGGAAACTTTGGAATATGTTTATACTCTCGATAATGAACCTCTTTATTATGAAGATGGTATTTATCGTATGACAAAGTTTATCCATGCAGAAATTTTCCAGAATATCACAAGACCTCAAGATATGTTTAGTTTAGGTTTTGCAGTTGGAAACTTTGCAGTTGGTCTTAGTGATTTTGATGCAACAAAACTTGTTGATCCTATTCCCGACTTTCATAATACAAGAGTACGTTATGAGAATCTTTTAATAAGTGCTCTTAACAATGCACTTCGTGGAAAGGATACAAGAGTACATGATGCTGAAAAAGAACTTGAATTTGTGAATAATAATCGGTCTTGTTATAGCACCATCGTTGATGCAATTAGATGTGGAGATATTCCTCTTAGAGTTACTCATAATGACACTAAGCTTAACAACGTTTTATTTGATCGTAAAACAAATCTTCCCCGTTGTTTGATTGACTTAGATACAGTTATGAGTGGAAGCATTCTTTACGATATTGCGGATGCTATTCGTTCTGGTGCTAATACTAGTACTGAAGAAGAAAGAAAGCTCTTAAATATCCGTATTGATCTTGAACTCGTCAAAGAATTCTTAAGAGGTTTCAGCGAAGGTGCTCCTAGTATGCTTACAAAAAATGAAATTGATTATTTACCAATTGCTATTAAACTCATGCCTTTTGAACTTGGTATGAGATATCTTACTGACTACTTTGATGGTGATATTTATTTTGGAATTACTAATCCTGATGATAACCTCGCACGTGCAAAAGTTCAGTTTGCTTTAGTTAAGGAAATTGAAAAGCAGATGCCTGATATCATTCGGA
>Ga0247610_10006366_pt1 | contig 12286 bp, 9 predicted proteins | sample 174DNAGHGhighgp2_FD_193483 | JGI IMG/M metagenome (GOLD analysis project Ga0247610, IMG submission 193483) | Sheep rumen microbial communities from Palmerston North, Manawatu-Wanganui, New Zealand - 1742 DNA GHGhigh gp2 | ecosystem: Host-associated > Mammals > Digestive system > Stomach > Rumen ...
TCTTATTCATATATTTAATTAGGAATAACTATATTTTTAAAATCATTGTTATACAAAAACTAATAAAATAAATATAAAATCAAAAAGGTGAACTTATGGGAATTGTCGTTGCGAAATTTGGAGGTACCTCTGTAGGTGTAGGTGAAAGAATTCATAAAGCAGCTAAATCCATTGTTAATGAATATATGCAGGGAAGTAAAGTTGCAGTGGTTGTTTCAGCTATTAACAAAACTACTGACGAATCAATTAAACTAGTGAAAGAATCTGTTGGCGAAAGTGTTACTGATAAACAGTTGGCGGGCATATTATCTATGGGTGAAATGCAAAGTGTACGTATACTATCTGCAACTATAGAATCTTTAGGTGTAAAATCAGAATATATAGATCCATTTAGTGAAAAATGGCCTGTAATAACAGACAGTGATTATTTAGAAGCTAAAATCGATCGTGAAGAAACTAAGAGACGTGTTGATGAGCACATTGTTAAATTGTTAGATCAAGGTGTGATTCCTGTTATCTGTGGTTTCTTGGGAAGGGATTCTGATGGCTGTGTTACAACATTAGGTAGAGGTGGAAGTGATGTATCTGCATTTTTAATCGGCCATTGTTTAGGTGCAGATGAAGTAGTTATTGTTACTGATGTTAAAGGAGTAATGTCTACTGATCCACGTAAATTAAATACAGCTCGCAAGTTAGATAAGATAACTGTAGAAGAAATGATTGATTTAGCAAATTATGGTGCACAAGTTTTACATCCTAATGCATTAAGGTACAAAGATCCTCAAATAAAGGCTAAAATTATTAGTTTTGAATATGGTGATTTGAGAGTACAGGGTACTGATATTATAGGACCTGCACATCCCGATGATAATATAGTAACAATCAGCATATTGCCTGAAAAATTATCCATAATCGCTGTAGTTGGAGAAAATCTAATGAGTAAACGGGGGGTTATTGCAGATATTACATCTAAAGTTGCAGAAAATAACCTGACTGTTTATGGCATATCAACCGGCGAAAGTTCAATAACTCTTTTCTTTAAAAAGAGTGAGGCTATTAAAGCACATGAAGTCTTGCATGACTTGGTAATACAGGGGGATACCTTAAGTTCTTTATCTTTAGGTCAGGAAATTGCAATGATTTCAGTAGTCAGTCATGAATTTATAGACACACCTGGCATTATTGCCAATATAACAAATCCTTTACATGATAATGATATAAATATAGTCGAACTATCATCTAGTCAAACAGCAGTAGTTGTATTTGTTGATTGGAATGATGGAGAAAAAGCATATGAATTAATTAAGGAGACATTACAATGAATTTGAATGGAACACATGTAGCAATGATTACACCATTTGATAAAGATGGTAAAATTGATGAAGAAAAATATCGAGAATTGATTGATTTTCTTATAGAAAATAATGTGGATGGTATTCTTGCAGCTGGAACAACTGGGGAATCAGCAACAATAACACATGAAGAACAACAAGAAATAATTGATATAATGGTAGATCAAGCAAATGGTCGTGTAACTACTATTGCTGGTGCAGGCAGTAATGCCACTGCTGAAGCACAAAATTTAGTTGAATATGCACAAAATTCCGGTGCTGATGCAGCATTAGTAATAACTCCTTATTATAATAAGCCACAGCAAAGTGGATTGTGTGATCATTTCAAATTATTAAATGACAATCATGACATTCCAATTATTGCATATAATGTACCTTCAAGAACGGGTGTTGATTTAACAGTTGATTCAATAGTTGAAGTTGCAAAATTAGACAATGTAGTTGCAATTAAGGAAGCAAATCCTGACTTGAATAAATTAGCTTCATTATTCAATCAACTTAAAAAGAATGATGTTGAAGATTTTACAGTGTTATCGGGTAATGATTCATTAACATTGCCTATGATAGCTCAAGGTGCTAAAGGAGTTATAAGTGTAGCAGCTAATGTAATGCCTAATGAAATGTCTCAAATGGTCAATGCTGCTCTTGATGGAAATCTTGAAAAGTCAAGAGAATTATCAGATTATCTATTTGATTTAATGGATGTATTATTCATAGAAGCAAGTCCTGCTCCAACAAAAAGGGCTTTAAAATTAATGGGTATGGATGTTGGTGGATTAAGAATGCCTATAAATCCAATTAGTCAAGAAAATGATGCAATACTACAGGAAGTTCTTAAAAAATATGAATTGATATGAGGTGTTAAAAGTGATACGTGTAGCAGTAACCGGTTGTGTTGGTAATATGGGTTCTAAGATTATTAAATCTGTAGAATCTCAGGAAAATATGGAAGTAGTTTTAGGAATCGAAATGCCAAATTCACCACTTGCAGGAAAAGATTTAGGGGAACAAATAGGATTGGGGACAATGAATGTTCCAATCATAGGATCTGAAGATTTAAAGGATAAATTACTGGAAATAAAACCTGATGTATTGGTTGATTTTACAATTGCAAAAGCAGCAGTTGAAACAGTAAAAACATGTGCTGAATGTGGAGTAAATGTAGTTGTAGGAACTACTGGACTTACTGATGAACAATTGGACATAATGCATTCCAGTATTAAGGAAAATGATATTAAGGCAGTAATATCACCTAACATGGCTACCGGTGTAAATGTGTTCTTTGAAATTGTTGGTCAAGTTGCAAAAATATTAGGACATGAATATGATGTGGAAATAGTTGAAGCACATCATCACAATAAACAGGATGCACCATCAGGAACAGCTAAACGTGCAGCAGAAATAGTTGCAGAAAATCTTGATCTTGACTTAAAAGAAAAAGGATGTTATGGAAGAGAGGGTATGGTTGGAAAAAGACCTGAAAATGAAATTGGTATCCATGCTGTTCGTGGTGGAGACATAGTTGGAGATCATACCGTAATGTTCTGTGGTGACGGTGAAAGAATAGAGGTTATACACAGAGCATCTACAAGACAAGCATTTGTAAATGGTGTAATTCGAGCAATAAATTATCAAAACGATAAACAAGATAAAAACATTGCAGATATGTTTGATGTATTAGGATTATAATATTTAGGTGAAATTATGGTAAGAAATGTATGTGTACTCGGTGCAACTGGGATGGTAGGACAACGTTTTATACAATTGTTATCACAAATTCCAGATTTTAATATAGTAAATGTGGCTGCTTCTGAAAAATCAGCAGGAAAACGATATGAAGATGCAGTAAATTGGCATCAAACAACACCTATTCCTGAAGAAATAAGGGATATGAAAATAGTCAATACTGATCCTAAAGAAGTAAGTGATGATGTTGACTTTGTATTTGCATCTTTACCTGCAGGACTTGCAGAACCTGTAGAAGCTGCATTTGCAGAAAAATTTATAGTAGCATCTAATGCTAGTGTAAATCGTATGAAAGAGAATATTCCATTAGTAATACCTGAAGTTAATCCTGAACACTTAGAAATGATGGAAAGACAGAAGGATATTAATGGATGGGATGGTTGTATTGTTACAAATCCAAATTGTTCAACCATTGCATTAACATTAACACTCAAACCTTTATTTGACAAATATCAATTTAAAAGAGTATCTGTTACTACTTTACAAGCTGTCAGTGGTGCAGGATATAATGGTGTTCCATCAATGGGTATAATGGACAATGTAATTCCATATATTGGTGGAGAAGAAGAAAAAATGCAATCTGAAACATTACATTTACTTGGAAAGGCAAATGGCGGATTGGTTGAAAAAGCAAACTTCCCTTTAAGTGCTTCATGTAATCGTGTAGGTGTAGTTGATGGTCATACTGAAAGTGTTTCAATAGAATTTGTGGATGATGATGTAACAGTAGATGATATTAAAAAAGCAATGTCTGAATTTAAAGGAATTCCACAGAAAGAAAATCTATCATTTGCTCCTGAACAACCAGTTATTGTAAGAGAAGAACCTGATAGACCACAACCACGTATGGATAGGGATGCAGGACATGGAATGAGTGTATCTGTTGGCCGAATAAGGGAAGATGTATTTGACAATAGTTTCAAATATTCATTAGTTGGTCATAATACAATTCGTGGAGCGGCTGGAGCATCAATTCTTAATGCTCAGTTAATCTCAAAACTATACTTATAAATTTTCTTTTTATCTCTTTTTTTTAATATTGGAGTAGACTAATGTATTCATATTTATATTCATTAGATGTTTTCATATATCAATTGATAAATTTATCTTATCATAATATATTCCTAAACAATTTAGCTTTATTAATATGTTATTTTGGAGTAACTTTTGTAGGTATATTAATAGCTATTTTTTTAATGATATTTGGAGATAAGAGGTCAAAGAAAATATCAATTATTTTATTGATAAGTATAATTATAACATATTGTGTAACAGGATTAATCAAATATGTTGTTTTAAGACCTAGACCATTTACACAATTGACAAATTATGTTTTGCTGACATCTGCTACTGATCCATCATTTCCATCAGGACATACATCAAATGCAACTGCCGTTTTTTACGTACTTTCACGCGAATATAAACGTTATTGGCTCATGATAATACCAATAATTGTTGGTTTATCTAGAATTTATGTAGGGGTGCATTATCCATCAGATGTATTCTTTGGATTTATTGTTGGATTTATAATAGCATATGTTGTTGATTATATATTTCATAAAAAATTTATGGGTGAAAATTGAAATTTAGTAGAAAAACTTTAAAAGTTTAAATTTAATATATATTAATTAGTGATCACTATGGCGTTTTTAAAGGATGTTGAATCAGAAGAATTACGAGAACTAGTAAAATCTTGTTTTAAAGAAATAAATAGTCTCAAAGAACAACTTGAAGATGAAAATAAAGATATTGTATCTAATGAAGCTGTCAAGAATGTTCTTATACAAAATGAGAATCAAAATTCCAATTTACATGCAAAAATTAACGAACTTAACGAGCAAATTGAAAAACAAGAGACTACAATACGAGAAAAGGAACTTGAATTACAAGAAAAAGAAACTGCATTGATTGAAAAAGATCTTGAAATCAAAGAAATAAAAGCACAATCATCTGCTGAAACAATTAATCTAGATGAAAATCAAAAAATACTGGAAGATAACAGGAAAGAAATTATTCACTTAAGAGAACAAATCAAAAGTAGTAATGAAGAAATTAAAAATCTTAAGGCATCCAATGAAAGACTTAAAGAGTCATATGAAGATAGCATGACTCAAAGTACTAAAGATTTAACAATTCAATTAAATAGTTTAAAAGAAGAAAATGATTTGTTAAAACAGTCCTCTTCTAATACAGAAATACAACAATTAAAATCTGTTATTGATAGACAAACAGAAGAACTAAAACAGATTCCTGATCTAAAAAATCAATTAACAAGAGAACTTGGTGAAAAAGATCAACAAATTAAGAAATATGAAAATGAACTTGATACTTTAAAATCACAAGTTAATCAAGTTCAGGATGTTGAACAATACCAAGCTAATTTAAATGAAAAAGAAGAAGAAATCAAAACACTTCAAACAGAAAAAGACAATCTTCAAGAAAGTATAAATAAGTTAAAAGATGAAAATGAAAAACTAATCCAAGTATATAGTGAAGCAGGTAGCACTGATGAACTTGAAGAACTCAAAGTCCAGATTTCACAACTTGAAGAAGAAAATGAACAATTAAGAAATAAACCTGCAGCAGCTCCATCAGGAGATGTTACATTCGATTCATTACTTAATGATTTTACACAAAAATCAGAAGAACTAATAAAAGTTAAGTCTGAATATCAATCATTACAAGATGCTGCTAAAATAAATGAATATAAAATGAGAGAGTTAGAAAATGAAAACGCCAAATTAAAAGAAGTAACTCAATCATCTGATACTAGTAGTGATGTTGTAGATGGAGATTTATCTGAAGAAAATGAATCTTTAAAAGAAGACTTATCAAATAAAGAAGATGAATTAGCATCTCTTAAAGATGAACTTAAGGCACTTAATGAGGATTTATCTAATAAGGAAGATGAATTGACCTCACTTAAAGAAGAAATCAAAACACAAGATGAAACTTCATCTAATGAAGAGGAATTAACTTCTCTTAAAGATGAACTTAAGGCACTTAATGAGGATTTATCTAATAAGGAAGATGAATTAGCATCTCTTAAAGAAGAATTTGAAGAATATAAACTAACTTCTAAAGAATCTGATGACTCAAATTCTGAAGAATCCTCAGAAATAGATTCAATCAAATCAGAATTGCTGGATACAGAAAATAAATATACATCCTTACAAGAACAATATGATAATCTTCTTGAATCCAACAATGAAGTAATTTCTGAATTAAATAAGGTACGTGAAAAAAATAATAAACAACTAGTATCAATTAATTCATTAACTGCTAAGAGTAATTCATCTGACGATAAAATAAGAGAACTTGAAAAAGTGCTCACATCTAAAGATGGAGAAATAGCAGATTTAAAAGTTAAATTGGATACAATTAATTATGACATTGAAAGTAATGATGCAGATATTGATGACATAAAAGAAGAATTAACCACTACTAAGAAACAATTATATGATAAAGATGCAGAATATGATAAACTTAAAATAGACTATAACCAACTTAAAAAATCCACCTCTTCACAAATATCTGAATTAAATGATGGTTTGTCTGATTTCTCAAACAAAAATGAACAACTCACTAAAGAAAATGAATATCTAAACCAATCATTAGATGAAAAAGTAACCTATGTAACTAAATTAGAACAAGAAAACAATTCTTTAAAACAGGAATTAAATGAACAACAAATACAGAACGGTAAGATTAAAGAAGAATACTTTGAAATAAAACGCTCTAGTGACAATCAAATATCCAAACTTAGAGAAGATGTTCAAGATAAAAATGATAAGTTATCATCATTACCACAGAAACTTGAACTTAAGGATATTGAAATATCCCAACTAAACAAATTACTCAAGTCACGTGAAGAAGAATTAATATCAAAAACCGAAGAAAGCAACGATTTACGAAACAACCTTCAGGAATCACAAGTAAAAATTAAGCAACTAGAAGATGAACTTTCAGAGAATAATATTCTTGTTGATGAAAAAATCAAATCAAAAGATGATGAAATCTTCAAACTTAAAGAAAATGCTAATAATTTGAAGAAAAATGATAAACAGGAAATTGATAGATTAACTTCATTATTAAATCAAAGAAACTATAAAATTGATGAGTTAAATGAAAATATTGATTCATTAAATAGTGAAATGGGCATTATTAAAACAGAGTTAAATAATCAAAATGAACAGTATGATCAATTACAAGAACTTGTCAAATCTAAAGATGAAACATTATCTAAGAAGGATGATGTAATCTCTGATGTAAATGCACAAGTTGAACGTTATCAAAACAAGCTTAAACTTAAAGATGATGATATAGAAGAGTTAAATGCTTCAATAACAGAAAAAGATAATGTTATCTCATCATTAAAAACAGAATTATCCACTTCAAATGAAAAAATTACTAGTTTAGAGGAATATAAGGATAAGTTATCTAAGAAAGAAACAGAACTTTATGAGGTTTCATTGGAATTAGATGAAAAAACTAAGGAAGCTGAAGAGAAAGCTAAACTACTTGAAGCAACTCAAGTTCACAATGATGAACTTAAAGGCATAGTTGAACGTAAAAATCAGGATATTGATAGTCATAAACAATTGTTGGATGATAAAAATTCTGAACTTGAAAAACTTAAAGGTTTACAACCACGCATTCGTCAATTAGAACTAGAAAAAGCTGATCTTAAATCTAACTATGAAAAACAAATTACATCATTAGAGGGTGATGTGCAAAAAGCTAAGGAAGACTCTGAGAAGTCAATTCAACAAATCTCTCATCTAAATGAAGTAATAGAAGATAAAGATTTACAGGTTAGCAGTGCCTTGAAGTATAAAGATTTATTCTTCTTGATGATGAATAAGCCTAAACCTGGATTAACCAGTTTCCAATCACAGATATTCCAATTATTGCCTGATGCAAAAACGGCAAGTGAATTGTATGATTACTTGATTGAATTAGGATTCACAGAACTGGAAAAAGAAAACTTTGCAAAAACATTGAAAGCTCTTGAAAAACGTGGATATTATCAAAGAGCACGTGATGGCGATAGGATTATCTGGGTTAAAATAAAAGAATAATTTAATTATTCTTATTTCTTATTTTTATTTATACACTTTTTTAACATATTTTTTTTGTTTAATATTAATTAATCTTTTTTCATAGTTATTTTCAGCTATAATTTTAATTCAATTTTAATTTAGATTTGTTCTACTATTTTTCTGTGTTTTGGAAAGAAAAATACCAAAAAGTATTTATATAAGATTAAACCCATTAATGAATATAGACTGATTTATGAAAAAATGATATTTAATGAAATAACTTAACTAAAATGAAAAGAAAAAATAACTCTTTTCTTTAAAAATATAAAATTAATAGAGGTATTAAAACATGGCACAACAACAACAACCATTAATCATCTTACCTGAAGGAACAACAAGAGCTTTAGGTAGAGATGCACAAAGAAATAATATTTTAGCTGGTAAAGTTTTAGCAGAAACCGTAAGAACCACATTAGGTCCTAAAGGTATGGATAAAATGTTAGTAGACGGTCTTGGAGACGTTGTAGTAACAAACGATGGTGTAACAATATTAAAAGAAATGGATATTGAACACCCAGCAGCTAAAATGTTAGTAGAAGTAGCAAAAACCCAAGAAGATGAAGTAGGAGACGGAACAACTACTGCAGTAATCATTGCAGGAGAATTACTCAAAAGATCAGAAGAATTATTAGATCAAGAAATCCACCCAACAATCATCGCATTAGGATACAGACAAGCAGCTGAAAAAGCACAAGAAATATTAGAACAACTATCAATCGATATTTCTGACAAAGACACTTTATTAAAAGTAGCAATGACTGCTATGACCGGTAAAGGATCAGAAAAAGCAAGAGAACCATTAGCAGAACTTATCGTAGGTGCAGTACAACAAGTAGTTGAAGACGGTAAAGTAGATACAGAACAAATAAAAATCGAATCCAAAGATGGTGCTGCAATAGATGAATCTGAATTAGTATCCGGTGTAATCATCGACAAAGAAAAAGTACACCCTGGTATGCCTAACAGTATAACCGATGCAAAAATCGCATTAGTTAACAGTGCAATAGAAGTTAAAGAAACAGAAGTAGATGCAGAAATAAGAATCACCGACCCTGCACAAATGCAAGCATTCATTGAACAAGAAGAAACAATGATTAAAGAAATGATTGACAAACTTGTAGATTCTGGTGCAAACGTATTATTCTGTCAAAAAGGTATTGATGACTTAGCACAACACTACTTATCAAAAGCTGGAATCATAGCAGCAAGAAGAGTTAAAAAATCAGACATGGAAAAATTAGCAAAAGCAACCGATGCAAAAATCGTAACCAACATCGAAGATTTAACTGCTGCTGACTTAGGAGATGCTGGATCAGTATCACAAGAAAAAGTATCTGGTGACGACATGATCTTTGTAAAAGAATGTAAAGATCCTAAAGCTGTAACCTTATTATTAAGAGGTTCAACAAGTCACGTAGTAGATGAAATTGAAAGAGCAGTAGAAGATGCTATAGGTGTAGTTGCATCTACAGTAGAAGATGGTAAAGTTGTTGTTGGTGGAGGAGCTCCTGAAATAGCAATCGCTAAAGGATTAAAAGACTATGCTGAAACCATCAGTGGAAGAGAACAATTAGCTGTATCTGCATTTGCAGAAGCATTAGAAGTAGTTCCTAGAACTCTTGCAGAAAACGCAGGTCTTGACAGTATCGATTCATTAGTAGACCTCAGAGCTGCACATGAAGATTCAATATACATGGGATTAAATGTATTTGAAGGTGGAGTAGCTGACATGAAAGAAGCAGGCGTAATCGAACCACAAAGAGTTAAAAAACAAGCAATTCAATCTGCAGCTGAAGCAGCTGAAATGATTTTAAGAATTGATGATGTAATTTCTTCATCCAGTCAAGGTGATGTAGCAGCTGCATCTGGCGCACCTGATATGGGTGGAATGGGCGGAATGATGTAAATATAATTAATATTTACTAGTTATCATTTCAATCCAAAGATTTGAAAATTAAAAAGTTATTTTGTTATAACACGGAAAAAATCTATGAATTTATCATAGATTTAACTTCTTTTTTTATTTATTTTTATTTATAAATTATTTTTTTAGAGTATTAATTTAAAATAATTATTATTGCAATAGAAAGTAATTTTTATCCTTAATTTTTACCAAGTGTTTTTTCAATGAATAAAACGAAGCTTTAAAATTTAAATGTAATACAAAACATTTCAATTAGAATTATTATAGTATCATACATTAAAAATATATCATATTTTTGATAAAATATAGTATATTAGAGAATTGTTTATAATGTGTGGTGGTATTATGGATAAAATTTTAGATTTTAATGAAATGTTTTTTGGAGATTTGGAAGAATATAAAAAGTTAATAGTAGGTTTACTAGAATCTTTAAAAGTCGTATCACCAACTACATTATGGGCTATAACAGAGGATACTGAAAAGGGATTATCTACAATAGTTACTTTGGATATTATGAATTTGATTATGGATTCTTTGGACATGGTTTCAAACAATTTATACTCCAATGATCTTATAACTCATGAATTTCCTATATTTGTAGAGACAAAGGAAATGATTGAAATATTGATAACTGATCCTATATTTGATTCTGATGAATATTTGAATTTGGCAATAACATTATTTTCTGAATTTTGTACATTACTTGAAGTAAAAATATTATTATTTGATGGTTGTGAATTAGAGATTCAAGCACCAAAACATGTACTTGAAGAATATGATAAAGAATTAGATAGTTTTCTCATTAAATTTGAAGAATATAAAGATGAATTCATGAGATTACATGAATAATCTTCTTTTAAAAAAATAGATTAAGAGAATTATAAATCTCTTGATAATATATGTACTGCTGCTGTACCACCAGTACCACCAATATTTTGGGTAATACCTACCTCAGCACCATCTACTTGTCTTTTATCTGCATCTCCTCTTAATTGAAGAGTGATTTCTGTTGCTTGTGCAATACCTGTAGCACCTAATGGGTGTCCTCTAGCTTTTAATCCACCTGATGGATTTACTGCTATGGTTCCATCTCTTTCTATTTCACCATCTTCAATAGCTTGTCCACCTTTTCCTTTTTCAAAGAATCCTAAATCTTCAATTGCAAGTAATCCATTTATACTGAAACAGTCATGTACTTCTGCAACTTGAATGTCTTTTGGGGTAACTCCTGCTATATCATATGCTTTTCTTGATGCTAAAACTGTAGATTCAATGGTTGTTAAACTTTTTCTACTATGTAATGCAATACTTTCTGATGCTTGTGTGGATGCTTTAACATATATTGGTGTATCAGAATATTTTTTAGCATCTTCTGCTGGACATACTATTACTGCTGATGCTCCATCTGATACTGGAGAACAATCTAATATGTTTAAAGGACTTGCAACTTTTGTTGAATTTAAAACTGCATCGACACTAATTTCTCGTTGGAATTGTGCTTTTGGGTTTAATGCTCCATTTTTATGTCCTACTACTGCAAAACCTGCAATTTGTTCACGTGTGGTTCCATATTCATACATGTGTCTTCTTGCCATCATAGCATATAATGATGGGAAAGTTACACCTTGTTGTGCTTCCCATTCTTGATCAGAAGCAGCTGCAATTGCTGGTGTTGCATCAACTACATCAGTCATTTTTTCAACACCTGCAGCCATTACATTGTCATAGAATCCAGATGCTACTGCCATGATTGCCTGTCTTAATGCTAGACCTCCTGATGCACATGCAGCTTCTACTCTTGTAGAAGGTATTGGAATTAATCCTGAGTGTTCTGCAATAAGTGATCCTATATGTTCCTGTCCTACAAATAATCCACCAGACATGTTTCCAATATACATGGAGTCAAGGTCGTCTCCACCCATATTTGCGTCGTTTATTGCTCCTATTCCTGCTTCAACAACTAAGTCTCTGAATGATTTGTCCCATAATTCTCCAAATTTAGTTTGAAATGCTCCTACTATAGCAACGTCTCTCATTTTTTAATCCTCCTAAAATTATTTAATTCATTTTAATTTTTCCTTTGAATTTAGCATATGTTGCATAATCCACATATTTTAGGTTTTGCTGTATTTCTTCTAGAGTTTTTGCTTTGTGTTGAACTT